>WNGE01008517.1_pt1 | contig 10927 bp, 6 predicted proteins | sample 5400651 | NCBI WGS metagenome assembly WNGE01 (sample SAMN13153370, study PRJNA577476) | soil metagenome | isolation source: 60 cm soil or saprolite under grassland replicate 2 | place: USA:California | collected 2016-06-15
AGACAGCATTCTTCCCGTCAACAGCCTTCCTGACAGTCTCGTAGTCTCTGATGTCTCCTCGGATCTTTTCACAGTCCAGGAACCGGGTGTTCGCGTTGAATTTTAGATCGAGGAGTGAAACCGAGTCTCCTCTAGCTAGAAGTTTTTCGGCGAGGTGGCTGCCGATGAACCCGTTTCCTCCCGTTATCAGAATCTTTGAGATTCTTTTTCACCCATTCACAGCCGATGCTACAGGCGGGACGTTGGGACCCGGGCACGACGCGCCATCCTGGGATATACCGGGTCGTCCCGAACTTTGGCGAAAACGTCGGTGTGAGTATTTCAGCATAGCGAATTCCGATGTTTAACAGTATAGCGATGTCTATCAAAAGTAATAGTTCCCAACACGGAAATCGCCAGATATAGCGGACAGGAAACAGCGTCCCATTCTAGACTAGGAGGACTGGCACGCATTCAGGTTCGGAAATGAGCCCGGTTCGGTAACTTGAGATCTTTCCCAATCCATTAAACGCGGCTACTCGCCGAAGATGAACAAAGTGTTGGAATCCGAGATTCGGATCCGCGAGACGGGGAAAGGAGCGCGTCACTCAGACCCGAAACCGCGTGGGGCCTCGACGACGATATTCGGGAACGAGACCCGGAAACCATAACAGAAGACTCGATCTTGAAAACGCAAATTGAAACAGACAATGAGAACGCCTCCTCGATCTAGTTCTTGGAAGGGTTACCCCAATTCTTCCTACGCCGGGCCTATCCAGATCTCGAGACATAGGCCACCCGGCTCTTGAAAGATGAAATACCCTATTCTACCCTCCCGGTTTCCGGGCCGGTAGTCCAGCCTGGTATGCATAATATGCACGGAACGGACGTCGCCCTCACACGGCGAAGGTCGTGGGTTCAAATCCCTCCCGGCCCACCACAAAAGAGATGAGAATAGATGAGCCCTGACCCGACAGTAGACCTGGTCCGAGCCACCGTTGCACTATTCATCATCGTTGACCCCATCGGACTCGTCCCCATCTTCTCCAACGTCACAGGCAACATGCCCGATCCCGACCGAGCCAAAATGTACCGAGTAGTCATCTACACTGGCGCCACCTTACTCACAATCTTCGCCCTCGTCGGCCAAGAACTGCTCGCCCTCTTCGGCATCAGCCTCCCAAGCTTCGAAATGGCCGGCGGACTACTGCTACTCCTGCTCGCCCTCGACATCTTGTTCAGAGGAGAAAGATTCGCCAAACCAGGCAGCCACGAAGACGTAGGAATCGTCCCCATAGCCTTTCCCCTACTCGTAGGCCCAGGCGCAATAACTACAACAATGATAGCCCTAGGAGCCTACGGAATACTCGTCACGCTAGGATCTGTCGTCATCGTCATGCTACTCAGCTGGATCGTAATGAAACAAACCACAAGAATCCACTCGCTACTCGGAAAAACCGGGTCGTCAGTCGTTGCTCAAGTGATGGCTGTCTTCATAGCAGCCATAGCAATACAATTCATCATCACTGGTATCCGGACATATCCCTGACGGCAATATAGAGATCTTAGCCGTCTACATCTTGGCGAGACCCAGACGTTTGAGCTGCTTGTACATGATGAAAACGACCAGGGCGATTATGACGAAGTATATGATCTGAGAGATGAAATCTCCGTAGAGAAATACTGAGGGCTTGCCTGAGACTGGAGAAGTGACTGTAGCGTTTAGAGATGATAGGTTTCCTGTGGGAAGGACAAGACCGACTATGGGGTTGATGATGTCCTTTACCAGAGAATTGACGACGGCCGACGAGGCGACTCCTATCACGAAGCCGATCGCGAGGCCTATGACGCCGAAGGTCTGGAGAAAGTCGATGAATTCCCCGACGAATCCTTTCTTCTTTTCCGAAACCTTCTCCATCTTATCCATGAAGGACGCGTTCGCAGCTTGAGCTCTTATAAGAGCTACCAGGATTGCTAGATCTCTAAGCTTTCACGGCCCGCCGGAGTTGGCGAAGTTATGATTCCGAAAATGTGTACTTTGAAGGATGATTCTGCCGTGAAGACACGCGGATTCCGTCATAGTAACGCCGCTAGTGATCATTTGGCTTGTTGTGTTCTTTCTAGAATAAGCTCGTGAAGAGATTTTTCTCATCTTGACTGAACGCTTTAACCCTCGGGCTTCCCTTCCCACCCTTTCTCGTCTTTGGAAGCCTTTGTTCCTCCCTGTTCTTGGTCATCGGAAACTTTGGTTTCCCAGCCTTCTCTATCAACGAATACTTCCTCCGGCTCCAGCTCTTTCGGAGGGCCAGAAGATTGCCGACGTTGTCTAGCTACGTAAATGCCGAAAATCAGAACACCAAGACCGACAACCAGGAAAGCAAAAGACGCGGAGACGGTGCCGCAATTGACTATGAGGTTCTCGTGGCAATCGTAGTGTCCAGAGAGAACAGGAATCGTGTTGAAGTTCACCACCAGGGTCTCGGTGTAAAATGAACCCCGCCCATAGCTCGGATCCATAGTCCATGAACCGCTCAAAGATCTAAAGAGAGAACTATCCTCGACAAAACTCGAAACCGAAGACAACGAAACAGTAAGAGATCTGAAGAACGAACTTGTCTCGGCAAGACTCGAGGCAGAACCAATCGAAGCGCTCAAAACGCTGGCAAGTCCCTTAGTCTCAGCATCAGCAATCCCAATCGAGCCGGTCAGAGACCTGAAAAGCGAAGATCTCTCAGCTGAGCTGGAGCTTGTACCAAGCGAGGCATTCATGGACCTAAACAGCGAACTCTTCTCAGCAACGCCTGAGACTGAAGAGAGCGAACCAGTCAATGATCTGAAGAGCGAAGTATGCTCCGCGAAACTCGAAGCTGAACCAAGCGCATCAGTGAGAGATCTGAAGATTGAAGTCTGTTCAGCAATGCTTGAGGCTGAGCCTATTGATGCACTCAGGTTTACAGTTCGGCCTCTGGAGAAGGAAGTTGTGAGACCCAGCGAACCTGACAGTGATCTAAAGATCGAAGTATGCTCAGCAAGGCTTGAAGCTGTACCCAGTGAAGCACTCAAGGTTACAGCACGACCGTTAGACACAGAACTCGAAAGGGTAAACGAACCACTGAGGGACCTGAAGGTCGAAGTATGCTCCGCGAAACTTGAGGTTGAACCCAGTGAAGCGCTCAAGACCCTGGCAAGACCCTTAGTCTCAGACCCAGCAAGACCCGCCGAACCAGACAGTGATCTGAACAGCGAAGTTTGCTCAGCAAAGCTTGAGGCCTCACCCATTGAGGCGCTCAGGTTTACAGTTCGACCTCTAAAGAATGAAGCTGTGAGACCCATCGAATCAGATAGAGATCTGAAGAGCGAAGTGTGTTCAGCGATGCTTGAGGCTGAACCTATTGATGCGCTCAAGGTTACAGTTCTACCTTTAAAGAAGGAACTTGAGAGACCTAGTGTACCGGACAGTGATCTGAAAAGCGAAGTATGCTCTGCAAAACTTGAGGCTGAACCTAGCGAGCCAGACAGAGTTTTGAAAAGCGAAGTATGCTCTGCAAAACTCGAAGCTGAACCAAGCGCGCCAGTGAGAGACCTGAACAGCGAGGAATGTTCAGTAAGGCCCGTGGTTGAACCGATTGATGTGCTCAGGTTTACAGTACGACCTCTGAAGAGCGAAGCTACAAACCCCAGAGAGTCAGATATGGTCCTGAACATCGAAGTATGCTCGGCAAAACCTGAGGCTGAACCTATTGATGCACTCAGGGTCACAGTACGACCTCTAAAGAACGAAGTCGCAAACCCCAGCGAATGAGATAGAGACCTGAACAGCGAGGTATGTTCTGCAAAGCTTGAGACTGAACCCAGCGAAGCACCTAGGATCACCATACGACCTCTCAGCAGTGAACTCGAGAGACCCAGCGAACTGGTCAGAGATCTGAAGAAGGAAGTATGATCGGTAAAGCTTGAGACTGAACCCATCGAACCACTCAGAGCCTTGGCAAGATTCTTGGTCTCGGAACCGGCAGTACCCAGCGAGCCAGTCAGAGACCTGAGGAACGAAGACTTCTCGCCAAAGCTTGAGGCTGAAGCAAGTGAACCAGAAAGAGATCTGAGCAAGGAAGTATGCTCCACGAGCATTGAGGCTAAACCCAGCGCACCAGTCAAGGATCTGAAGGTCGAAGTATGTTCAGCGAAACCAGAGGCTGAACCTATCGATGTGCTCAAGGTCACAGCACGGCCACTCAGCAGTGAACTCGAGAGACCCAGCGAACTGGTCAGAGATCTGAGCAAGGAAGTATGCTCGGCAAAGCTTGAGACTGAACCCAGAGAACCAGTTAGAGACCTAAACAGCGAGGACTTTTCGGATGGACTCGAAGCTGGACCAAGCGAACCGGTCAGAGATTCGAAGAGTGACGTATGCTCAGCAAAGCTCGAGACCGCGCCAAACGAACCCGTCAGAGATCTGAACAGCGAAGACTCCTCAACAAGGCTAGAGGCTGAACCCAGCGCACCAGTCAGAGATCTGAAGAGTGAAGTATGCTCAATGAAGCTTGAGGCTGAACCGAGTGAAGCGCTCAAGGCTTTGGTAAGACCCTTGTTCTCAGAACCAGCCAAGGTCAGCGAACCAGTCAGAGATCTGAAGAGTGACGTATGCTCAGCAAAGCTTGAGGCTGAACCTATTGAGGCGCTCAAGTTCACAGCACGGCCACTCAGCAGTGAACTCGAGAGGCCCAGCGAACCAGAGAGAGACTTGAAAAGCGAAGACTTCTCAGCAACGCCCGAAGTAAAAGCCAGCGAACCGGTCAAAGATTTGAAGAGCGAACTCTTCTCCGCAAATCCCGAGGAGGAACCCAGCGAAGCACTCAAAGCTGAAGCAAGACCCCTAACTTCAGAAGCCGCACGAGAAAGCGAGCCAGTCAAAGATTTGAAGAGCGAACTCTTCTCAGAAAAGCTCGGGGATGAACCCAGTGAACCGCTCAAGGTTACTGTACGACCTGCAAACAGTGAACTCGCACGAGAAAGCGAGCCAGTCAGAGACCTGAACAGCGAAGACTTCTCAGCAAGACTTGAAGCTAAGTTCAGTGTACCAGTAAGACTCTGACTGTAGCTCCAAGCGGGAGTAATCACGTCACTTGCGGTTGAAACTGTTGTCATAGTATCAGTCGCACCGCCGTTACCTGTAGTCCCAGTAGGACTAATCCAGACCTCAACTGTTAGATAGTGAACGTTCGAAAACGGACCGACCGTTGGAGTTGCATCAGTATATTGTATTGGGCCAGTAGTAGTTGATTCTATATTAGCCGTTCCTGTGAAATCATATAGAAGAGTACAATTTCCTTCCGAAGCAGTAAGACAAGACCAGACCAGGAACCGCATAGTAGCAGTACCTGTCCTTGATGCCTGAATCGTAGTATCAAACCGCCAAGGTCCGCTCTGAATCGTGATACCTCCCAGGTCAGTAGGATAGACCCAAGCCTGACCTGTTGGAGTGCTGGTAGAAGGCGTTGCCGTCGCGATGGACGAGCTGACATCTGGCACAACTTCAAAGCAACAAGTAGTGCTGCTGCCCACCTTGACACTCGTTGTTGTGTCAGCCGGTCCGGCAGTAGTAACTAGCTGTTCACACTTGATGGCGCAACCAGGCTGAGAAGTAGAGCCATAATAGAAACTGTGGATTAAGTTGCTAACTTGAGCTTCAAAACTCGAAATAGTCAGTGAAGCACTCAGAGATCTGAAGAGTGAACTCTTCTCGGCAAAACCAGAGGCTGAAGACAGTGAACTTACGAGCGACCTGAAGAGCGAATTCTTCCTAGCAAAACCAGAGGCTGAAGACAGCGAACCAGTCAGGGACCGGAACAGTGAACTCTTCTCGGCAAAGCTCGAGACTGAATTAAGCGAGGCATTCAAAGCCCTTGCAAGACCTTTGGCTTCAGAACCCGCAACAGAAAGCGAGCCGGCCAGAGACCTGAAGAACGAACTCTTCTCACCAGAACCCGGGGCCGTAGTCCAAGAACCACTTAGAGACCTGAAGAGAGAAGTCCTCTGCGCAAAACCCGAAGCCAAAGAGAGCGAGCCAGTCAGAGACCTGAACAGTGAACTCTTCTCAGCAAAACCAGAAGCCAAACCCAGCGAACCGGTCAGAGTCCTGAACAGTGAACTCTTCTCAGCAAAACTCGAGGATGAACCCAGCGTACCACTCAGAGTCTTGGCGAGACCCTTAGCTTCAGAAGCGACAAGAGACAGAGAACCAGTCAGAGACCTGAACAACGAATTCTTCCCAGCAAAACCAGAGGCTGAAGACAGCGAATCAGTCAGAGATCGGAACAGTGAACTCTTCTCGGCAATACTTGAGACCAAGGAGAGCGAACCACTTAGGGACCTGAAGAGCGAACTCTTCTCGGCAAAACCAGAGGCCGAACCCAGTGTACCGCTCAAAGCCTTGACAAGACCCTTTGTCTGAGAACCAGCAAAACTGAGAGAATCTGTGAGGGACCTGAACAGCGAAGACCTCTCTCCAAAACTCGAACCTAGGGTCAGTGAGCCGCTCAGAGTCCTGACCAGCGAACTCTTCTCGGCAAGACTCGAAGTCCAAACCAGTGAACCAGTCAGGGACCGGAACAGTGAACTCTTCTCGGCAAAGCTTGAGACCAAAGCGAGTGAACCAGTAAGCACTCTGGCAAGACTCTTAGTCTCAGACGCAACAAGACCCAGGGAGCCGATCAAGGATCTGAAGAGTGAAGTCTTCTCAGCAAAGCTCGAGGATTGTCCAAATGAAGCACTCAAAGCCTTGGCAAGACCCTTGACTTGAGAAGCCGCAACGCCTAACGACCCACTTAGAGATCTGAAGAGAGAAGCCTTCTCAGCAAAACCGGGAGCCATGGTCCACGCACCACTCAGAGACCTGAAAATGGAAGCCTTCTCAGCAAAACTAGAAGCTAAAGACACTGAACCGCTCAGAGACCTGGACAGCGAACTCTTCTCGGCAAAATCCGAGGATAATCCAAGTGAAGCACTCAAAGCTTTGGCAAGATCCTTGGCTTGAGAAGCCACAAAACCCAGAGAATCAGTCAGAGATCTGAATAGGGAAGACTTCTCAGTAAGACTTGAGGCCGAACCCAGAGAGACACTCAAAGCCTTGGCAAGATCCTTAACTTGAGAACCCGCAAAACCCAAGGAACCGCTCAGAGATCTAAACATCAAACTCTTCTCAGCAAAACTTGAGGCTGAACCCAGTGAAGCATTCAAGAATTGAGCACGACCTCTGAACAGAGAACCCGCAAGAGACAGCGAACCGCCTAGAGACCGAAAGAGAGAGGCCTTCTCGGCAAAACCCGAAGTCATAGTCCAAGTTGCAGTCAGAGTGGTTGAACAAGAACGAGGATTAGAGTTACAAGTCAACTGTCCAGAATTCACATTGGCAACCATGTTACCCATTGTCAATGTGATTGAAGCCGCAATGGCTTTGAAGATTGAAGTCTTCTCAACAAAACTTGAGGCTGAACCCAGCGAGCCACTAAGCGACTTGAAGATATTCGAGAGACGCGTCAAAACTGCCGACATTTGAAGACTTGCAGTCAACGACTGCGTTGTATCCCAACCAGGAGTGATTATGTCGCTCTTGGCTGAAACAGTTGTATGCGTCACAGTTACTGCCGCAGTATTACCAGAATATTGCCATACGAGAAAGTACTCAACACTCAAGAAAGCAGGAGTAACGAATGAAGCTTGTGACGCGGTTGTGTAGGTGTTCTTTGTGGCCGCGATTTGACCGGCAACATTTATTGTTCCAGTATCCCAATTCTTAAACAGAAACGTGCAAGTACCTAGGCTGTGAGTCGTGCAAGACCACACCGTAACCCAGAGTCGGGCAACTGGAGCACCATTGATAGCGGATAGCCCTATAGTTTGATCTATTTGCCAGGTTCCAGATTGAACGTCGTTAATCGCTTTAGCCTGAAGCCCTGATGTATCATAGATCCAACCGTAACCAGTTGGTGTTGAAGTACTTGGCGTAGCAGTCAGAGTCGTAGCACCGATATCAGGCTCAACAACATAGTATTTCGGAGCCGACTGAATGGCATCACATAATACAAGCCACCGATTATCAGTGGCTCCAAACGGACATGTATCGGCTTCAGTGGCAGTAACGCTCTTGTGTTCGATAGCAAGACTACAACCTGGTCCTGTTGCACAACCCGCAGCAACTGTAAGGTCCAGGGTGAATCCTGCTCCGGCAGTCTCGGTCATCGAATTTTGATCGCCGAAAAATCCAATAATCATATCATTAGCATTCAAAGTCGTGGTGCTTGTAGCAACCGGAGTGCTTGCACTAGACGTACATTGTGACCCTGAGTTCGAGAATCCTGCGGCTTTATCGGAAGGACTAAACGCTCCACTAGGATCTTCGGCACCGTTAAACGCAATGATTTCGGTGGAAGAGCCAGTCGGAGTGCCACTCAAAGTAATGGTAGTAGTGACTGCAGAAAGCGTTCCGGTCGTATGACCAACCCATTCGGTCATGGACGCAAGACAACCAGCCGGAGCAAGCGTCGCTCTCGCAGCGGCATCCCAAGTTACTCCCGGAGTAGAAGGCTTTGACTCAGTAATCGTCAATCCGTTAACAGTAGTGATTGCAAAAATCGTGTCAACGGCTGAAGTCGTAGAAAACGATGTCACCGTATAGGTTATTCCAGAAACCCAGCTGCCAGTTCTCTTAGCGTTCGCATTAGCATCCAGGGTTGGACTTGAACCAATCACCACGCTCTGAGTCGTAGTCGTGTCATCGCTTCCGGCTGAAGTAGTCAATCCTTCACACTTGCCACTACATGCCCCGACCGTCGAGCTTCCAAGGTAGAAAGTGTGAACGTTGTTCATCGCATGACCAACGGGCATACTCACAGCTACAACGACTGCAAGAATCAGCGTTGCGATCAGTGAAACTTTTCGCGCTTAGACTCCCCTCCAAAGAAAACAGATTGATGGCTACGAATCTTCCTTCTTTGAGTGAGGTGCGCTGACGATGAATACGCGTGTTGTAACACGTGATGTTTGGCCTTCGGAACTGCCAGAGACAAAGCAATGGCTTAGCCTAAGAAAATCGCGTTGAGAACCGGTAATAGGAAGAGGTTACTCGGAGATTGAAACATCCGAGTTTCGGGGTTTAGCCTTCTTCAGTAGTGTGCTTGACACGCTTTAGCTCCAGGTCCAGCTTATGCTCCACGTTATCTGGATCGTGTCTCCTATCTGGAGAGTGATGGCCGTGAAAGTTGCGGCGGCGAGGCTAACTCTGTTGACAGAGGCGTTCGCCGCTTGGTTGACCAAGCAACTCTGAGCGACCGAGGTCGCAGCCGTAGTGTCAGTGAAAGTGGTTACGACCGTCGAAGACTGCGGATTAGTAGCGCCAGTGATGTCCGTTACAGTGCCCGCAGCTGCCGCAAATCCGTTAGTCGTCAGCTCTGCACCGTTCTGACCACCAGTACCACCTGCGACACCACAGTCACCACTTGTTGATGCAGTAGTCGTGCCTGTAGACGACATGCCAGCTGTAGGAGCGGTGGCAGTGCTTGAAATGGCAATGAAGTGGAAGCTGCAAGCAGCCGCTACAGTACAGAAGCCCTCGTTGTTCGAAGTTACGAGTTTCTCGACATATATCGCACCAGTGTTGAACATCACATTGTGGACCGACTGACACTCAGGAGAGCCACCCAGAGGAGTATAACACTCCTGGAAGTTCGCGTTCAGCACTTGGTAGTAGTGTCTGTTGCCCCACGGATTCCAATTCCCAGTAGCTACGTAACCACCAAGAATGAAACTTGTGACAACCAGACCCGTCGCCAATAGCGCAATAACACCCCTCTTCCTTGTCCACTCGACTCTGAGAAACTTCATTCTATGCTTTCACCTCCGTCCACTCTTTAGCTTCCTAATCGCCACTGAGAACCTTCTTCTAGTTCGTGTTACCTTGTGGAAACTAGCGTGGTACTACCATAAACAGAAGACCCGCTGACCGCTCCCGTACAGCCCTTCCGCGATTATTGCAGACATTGATTCATGCACATTCTCTCGCACTTCATTTCCTACTCCTAACCTTCTTCTTTCCTCGGAGATTCCTCCCACTCTTCCTCCCCAGGAGACGCAGACTCTGGACTTGTCGATGACGATCCTCGTTCGCCGGGAGTTTTCTGGATATGCCTGGGCATCTTACGTAGGAGCACGAACACACTGAGACCGATGACGAACGCTAAGACCGCCAGAACGACCATCGTAGCGGGTACAAGGTTTATTCCTACTGAGGTCGTCGAGCCTGACCCTGTGGCGACTTCGCCTACATTGCTCACGTCGAGTGCTCTCTCATAGACCACTCTAGCGTAGGCGAGCGCGCTCGCGTTGAGGATGATTATTGTTGAGAGTAGTAAGAGTCCCATCCTTAGAGTCTTCTTGTGCTTGAGATCTAGAATGTCTCTCATCTTTTCCATTTTCTTCTTCTAGCTCTCTTTTTTCTTCGGAGATTCTTCCCACTCCTTCCCTTGCAAGGAGGGCGGTAATACCAATCCTGTTCCTGAACTCCCTAGAGAAGTAGACGCTTCGCCTGTTGGCGATATGAATGGTGCACCGGGTACTTTGCTGATGTGCCCGGACAATTCACGTAAGAACCCGAATATGCTGAGGCTTGTGACGAGCACTAGGACTGCGAGAGTCACTATCGCGGTGGGCGACAAGCTTACTTCCCCGCCATTTCCGAGGAAGAAATACATGAAAACCGCTGATATCATCAGGATCGGGACGGTCACCGTTTCCGAGAAGGTCGACGCCATATCCGTCCTCCGACGTGCTACCCATAGGTAGACGTTCAGGCCGAGAACGCTGGAAAGGGCTGATGCAAGATAGGCGATGCTTACCCAAGTGCGGGTCAGGTTGATGAATACTTGACTCGTCAGAAGCTCTCCCAGACCCGCTA
>WNGE01008518.1_pt1 | contig 10927 bp, 10 predicted proteins | sample 5400651 | NCBI WGS metagenome assembly WNGE01 (sample SAMN13153370, study PRJNA577476) | soil metagenome | isolation source: 60 cm soil or saprolite under grassland replicate 2 | place: USA:California | collected 2016-06-15
GGGGACGCCATCCTCGAGGTCAATCGCCAGCCGGACGTCGAGACCTGCCGGCGGATCATCACATCGGTGAAGCCCGCGCGAATTTAGTAAGGACGTCGGGGGCATCTCGCGCGGCGGACACCCGTTCGACCGGGTCCGGCGTCATCGTGACTGCCGAGGGCTACATCCTGACCAACAACCACGTGGTGGAGAACGCCGACTCGGTGGAGGTGCACCTCTCCGACGACCGGAAGTTCCAGGCCACGATCGTGGGGCGCGACCCCAAGACCGATCTGGCCGTGCTCAAGATCGACGCCTCCGCCGGCGCGCTTCCCGTCGCCGCGCTGGGCGACTCCGACCGGCTCCGCGCCGGGCAGTGGGCCATCGCCATCGGCAACCCCTTCGGTCTCGACCGGACGGTCACCATCGGCCACATCTCCGCCACCGGCCGCACCCACGTCGGGGTCGCCACCTACGAGGCCTTCATCCAGACCGACGCCTCCATCAATCCGGGCAACTCCGGCGGGCCGCTGCTGAACATCGAGGGCAAGGTGATCGGCATCAACACCGCCATGGTGTCCTCGGGGCAGGGGATCGGCTTCTCGATCCCGATCAACATGGCGCGGGAGATCATGACCCAGCTCATCAACAAGGGGCGGGTGGTGCGCGGCTGGCTCGGCATCGTCATCCAGGAGCTGACGCCGGAGCTGTCGCAGAGCTTCGGGGTGAAGAAGGACGGCGGGATCCTCGTCGCCGACGTGATGAAGGACAGTCCGGCCGAGGCCGCCGGCCTCAAGCCCGGGGACATCGTCGTGGAGTTCAACGGCGCGCCCACCAAGGACGTGACGGAGCTCCAGAAGCGCGTGGCGGCGGTGGAGCCCGGCCGGGCGACGCCGCTCGTCGTGCTCCGCGACAAGGTCTCCACCCCGCTCACGGTCAAGATCGGCGAGCAGCCGGGCGAGGAGACCGCCGCCACCGCCCAGCCCAGGGAGGAGACCCTCGGGCTCACCGTCGAGCCCCTGACGCCGGAAGCCAGCCAGCGGTTCAAGCTGACCGCCAAGGCGGGCGTCGTCGTCACCGATGTCGCGTCCGGCAGCGCCGGGGAGCAGGCCGGGATCCGGCCCGGCGACGCCATCCTCGAGGTCAATCGCCGGCCGGTGACCGACGTCGAGAGCTTCCGGCAGGTCATCGGCTCGGTGAAGCCGGGCGAGGTCGTTCCCGTCTATGTCCAGCGCGGCGGAGGGCGCAACGAATATGTCGTTCTCTCTGTACCCGACCTCAAGCGATAGCGCGGAGCCCGCGCTCGCGAGCGCGCCCCCGCCGGTCGTCACGTACCCGCTGCGCCCCGTGGTCCTCGTCATCGATGACGAGCCGGGCGTCCGGGACTCGCTGCGCTTCATCCTCAAGGAGGACTTCGAGGTCCTGGAGGCGGCCGACGGCGCGGCGGGACTGGACATCATCCGGTCGCGCCGCGTGGACGTGGCGTTGCTCGACGTGCGCATGCCGGGCGAGTCCGGGCCGGTGGTGCTGCCCCGGATCCTGGGGCTCTCCGAGTCCATCGCCGTCATCCTGATCACCGCCGTGCCCCACGTGCGCACGGCGGTGGAGGCCATCAAGGCCGGGGCCTACGACTACGTCATCAAGCCCTTCGACGTGGACGAGATCCTGGCCCTGGTGCGGCAGGCGGCGCAGCAGCGGGTGCTGGAGCGTGAGGTGCTGTATCTCCGCTCGGAGCTCGACCGCACTCACGGCTTCAACGAGCTGGTCGGCCGGCATCCCTCGATGGTGCGCCTCTACGAGCTCATCGCCCAGGTGGCGCAGACGCATGCCACCGTGCTCATCACCGCCGAGAGCGGCACCGGCAAGGAGCTGGTCGCCCGGGCGATCCACCGCCAGAGCGCGCGTCGCGGGCAGCCCTTCGTCGCCGTGAACCTGGCCGCCATCCCCGACACCCTGCTGGAGTCCGAGCTGTTCGGTCACGAGAAGGGAGCGTTCACCGGCGCCCACGCGCGCAAGCCGGGGAAGTTCGAGCTGGCCCACGGCGGCACCCTCTTCCTCGACGAGGTGGGGAGTCTCCGCATCGAGCTGCAGGCCAAGCTCCTGCGCGCGCTCCAGGAGCGCGAGGTCGAGCGGCTGGGGGGCACGCGGACCATCCCGGTCGATGTGCGGGTGATCGCGGCGAGCAATATCGACCTCCGGGAGGCCACCCGCACCCGGGCGTTCCGCGAGGATCTGTTCTACCGTCTCAACGTCGTGCCGCTCAGCGTGCCGCCGCTGCGCGCTCGCAAGGACGATATCCCGCTCCTGGCCGACCACTTCGTGACGAAGTACTCGCGCGAGTTCAAGAAGGACGTCCGCGGGATCTCGCGGAGCGCGCTGCCGCCGCTGCAGGCCTACAACTGGCCGGGCAACGTGCGCGAGCTGGAGAACATCATCGAGCGGAGCGTGGCCCTGGCCACCCATCCGGTGCTGCAGATGGAAGACCTGCCCATCGAGCTGGCCCTGCACGAGAACGGCCCGGGTCGGGGCGACCGGGACCCGTCGTCCCTGACCCTCAAGGAGGCGCGCGACCGGTTCGAGCAGGCCTATGTCCTGCGCGCCCTCGAGCACGAAGACTGGAACCAGAGTCGCGCGGCCCGGCGGCTGGGCGTGCACCGCAATACGCTCATCGCGCGGCTGGCCGCCTGGGGCATCCGGACCGGCGACCGCAGCGCCGCCGGACGGGGCGACACGGAGGAGCGGGCGGGGCGGAGCGGCCTCGTCTGAAGGCCTCCGTGGATACGCTCATCCGCAACATCGGCACGATCGCGAGCGGGGACATCGCCCGGCCGCTGCTCGACGCCGACTCCATCCTCATCCGCGACGGCCACATCGCCGTCATCGATCGCGGCCTCGACGGTGAGGCCGACACCGTCATCGACGCGCGTGGGACCACGGTGATGCCGGGTTTGATCGACTCCCACGTCCATCCCGTGTTCGGGGACTTCACGCCACGTCAGCGCACGATCGACTTCATCGAGTCGGCGATGAATGGTGGAGTCACGACCGCGATCTCCGCGGGCGAGGTGCATCTGCCGGGTCGACCGCGGGACATTGTCGGGCTCAAGGCCCTGGCCATCGTCGCCGCCCGCGCCTACGCCAACTTCCGTCCCGGCGGCGTCAAGGTGCATGCGGGGGCGCCGATCCTCGAGCTGGGGCTGACGGAAGCCGACTTCGCGGAGATGGCGCGCGCCGGCGTGCGGCTCGTGGGCGAGATCGGTCTGGGGTCGGTGAACACGGGCAAGGATGCCGCGCCCATGGTGCGGTGGGCGCGGCGGCACGGCATGACCGTCACCATCCACACCGGGGGGCCGTCGATCGCGGGCTCGAGCTCGATCGACGCCGACGTGGTGCTCGAAGCGGCGCCCGACGTGGTCGGTCACATCAACGGAGGCACCACGTCGATGACGCCTGCCGACATCGAGCGGCTGGTGGCGACTGACATGGCGCTCGAGATCGTGCAGTGCGGGAACGTGAAGACCGCTCTCCACACGTTGCGCGTGACCATCGACGCGCGCGCCACGTCGCGCATCATCGTCGGCAACGACGCCCCGTCGGGCACCGGGGTCATCCCGCTCGGCGTACTGCGCACGCTGTCGCTGTTGGCCGCGCTGGGTGGGCTGCCACCGGCGGACGCGATCGCGTGCGCCACCGGCAACACCGCCCGCGTGTACAAGCTCGACGCCGGTCTCATCGCCGCCGGACGGGCGGCTGACCTGGTGATCTGCGATGCGCCGATCGGCAGCGTCGGTCGCGACGCGCTCGCCGCGCTCGCCGCCGGTGACCTGCCGGGCATCTCGATGGTGATGATCGACGGCGCCATCAGGACTGGACGAAGCCGCAACACGCCTCCCGCCGCTCGTGCGGCCGAGGTGGTGAAGGGGCAGGGGCCGGCGCCGGGCGGTCACTGACGCGCGTGACGCCGCGCCTCCGAAGAGAGGAGCGACATGGTCAACATCCGCAAGCTCGTGACCGTCAGTGAGGAGATCCTGAGCGACGGCGGCCGGGCCGCCAAGCGCCCCGTGCGCAAGGTGGCCGCGGTGGCCGTGATCGAGAACCCGTTCGCGGGAGGCTTCGTCGAGGATCTGACGCTGCTGATCGACGCCGGCGAGGAGCTCGGCGCGCTCCTGTCGAAGAAAGCGATGGAGACACTGGGGGCGCCGGCGGAGTCCTACGGCAAGGCGGCCATCGTCGGCGAGCACGGCGAGCTCGAGCATGCCGCGGCGCTGCTGCATCCCAAGCTCGGCGCGCCGCTGCGCGCCGCCGTGGGCGGCGGCAAGGCGATCATTCCGTCGGCGAAGAAGCTCGGTGGGCCGGGAACGGCCATCGACGTGCCGCTCCACTTCAAGGACGCCGCGTTCGTGCGCACGCACTACGATGCGATGGAGGTTCGCCTCCCCGACGCGCCACACGCAAACGAGATCGTGCTGGTCATCGCGGTGACCGATGGAGGGCGCCCGCACCCGCGCGTCGGCGGGCTGACCAAGGAGGAGGCGACGAAGGGAGACGGCCTCCGATGAGATGACCGCGCGCTCACCACGCGCGCGGCGGGAGGGTTGCCGTGACAGTGGACGTCTTCTCGGCGAGAAAGATCGAGCAACCGGTGCGCATCGAGGCGCGGTCGAGCGCGATTGTCGTCGTCGACATGCTGAACGAGTTCTGCAAGCCAGGTGGCGCCATGGTCTTGCCCGGCTACGAGCGGCTCGTCGCGCCCCAGCGGCGGGTCATCGACGCGGGACGCCGGGGCGGCTGTCCCATCCTGTTCGTCGTGGATACCCACCGACGCAACGTGCGCCAGGATCGCGAATGGCTGAAGCGGACACCCCACTGCGTGGAGGGAACGTGGGGTGCGCAGGTGATCGACGATCTGGACCCCAGGCCCGAGGATATCTACATCGTCAAGCGGCGCTACTCGGCCTTCTTCAACACCGACCTGCATCTGACGCTGGGCGACCTTCGCGTCGACACCGTCGTGGTCTTCGGGGTGGTGACGAACATCTGCGTGCGCTCGACGGTGCACGACGCGTTCTTCCTCGGGTACCAGGTGGTCGTGCCCGAGGATTGCGTCGCCGCCACGGGGCCGCGCGAGCAGGAGTCGTCGCTGTACGACATCGCGACTCACTTCGGGACCGTGACCGACAGCAAGCAGGTCGTCGCTGCGCTCGAGCACGGCACGCCCGTCGAGAACCACATTGCGGGCTGAAGCCATCGGGAGATCAGACCATGGGCAACTCACGTCGCATCGGCGGTCGTGATTCCATCGGGCGGCGCCGGCTGTTGCAGAGCGCGGCGGGCGCCGCCGCGCTGAGCCTCGGCGCCCCGCTCATCGCTCGGGCGGCGGACCCGATCAAGGTCGGTGTACTCCAGCCGCTGTCCGGCGGACTGGAGAACCTGGGGCAGCAGGGGGTCGAGGGAACGCGGCTGGCCATCGAGGAGGCCAACGAGGGCGGCGGTGTCCTCGGGCGCAGATTCGAGGTGGTCGTCGCGGACGACAAGACCGATCCGAAGACCGCGGTGGAGCGGACGCGTGAGCTGATCCAGCGTGACAAGGTGCTCGCGATCTTTGGCCCCGTGACGAGCGCCAATCGCGACGCCATCCAGCCGACCATCGAGCGCTTCAAGACGCCTCTCTTCTACGCGACCGACTACGAAGGCGGGGCCTGCAGTCGCTACATCATCTGCTACAGCGGGCTTCCCGCGCAATGGGTGAGCCCCTTCATTCCTTTCTTGAAGGAGCACCACGGCGACACGTTCTACATGTTCGGCAGCGATTACGTGTGGCCGCGCAAGATGAACGAGGCGGTGCGCAGAGCGGCCGAGCAGGCGGGAGGCCGTGTCGTCGGGGAGGAGTACACGCCGTTCGGCGTGAAGGACTTCACCAGCACGGTGCGGAAGATCGATCAGTCGGGTGCGAAGGTCCTGGTCCTCGACGTCGTCGGCGCCGACGCCATCACGTTCGTCAAGCAATTCGTGGCGGCCGGCGGCAAGACGAAGACGAAGCTGGCGTGGCTCGGCTACAGCGAGAACTACCTCCCCGGGCTGACCCAAGAGGAGTCGGAAGGTATCGTGACCGTCGCGAACTTCATCAGCACGCTGGACAAGCCGGAGGCCAGAGCGTTCGTGGCGAAGGTCAGGAAGCGATTCGGTGACAACGCGATCGTCAGCAACACGGTCGACGCGCACTACATGCTCACCCGGTTCTTCGTCGAGGGCGTCAAGCGGGCCGGCAAGGTCGACAAGGAGCGCATCATCGATTCGGTGACGGGATTCTCGCTGCAGTCCGGGAACGGCATGGTCCGGCTCCGGCCCGAAGACCGCCACGCCGATCTCAACATCGTGATCGCGGAGACGCGCGGCCAGAAGCAAGTGCTGCTGAAGGACGTCGGGCTGGTCAAGGCCAGCAGCCAGTGCAAGGGGTAAGGGTCCCGCTCGCCGCCAGGGCGTGACGACACTCGCGGCACGTCCGGTCCTCGAGGTGCGCCGACTCACCAAGGAGTTCGGCGGTCTTCGTGTCCTCCGCGGTGTCGATCTTTGCATCGGCGCGGGAGAGGTGCGCTGCATCATTGGCCCGAACGGCTGCGGCAAGACGACGCTGTTCAACACGATCACCGGGACATTTCCGCCGACCTCGGGGACGGTGCACGTCCACGGTGAAGACGTCACGGGGCGACCGCCGCACCTGATCAGTCGCCTCGGTGTCGGTCGAAAGTTCCAGGTCCCCGGCATCTATCCGGCCCTCAGCGTCGCGGAAAATCTCGAGGTGTCGCTGATGAGCGCCGGCGCCCGGCGTTCGCTGGGTGCGCTGGCCAACCGCGCTCGCCTCGCCGAGCGCTTGCCCGAGCTCCTGACGCGCTTCCGGCTCCGACATGTGGCCGGACGGCCGGCCGGCGAGCTGGCGCATGGTCAGAAACAGTGGCTGGAGATCGCGATGCTACTCGGAAGCGGAGCCCGCATCCTGCTTCTCGACGAGCCCACGGCCGGGATGTCGGCCACCGAGACGTTGGCCACCGTGCAGCTCATCCGGCAGCTGCGCCAGGAGCACGGAGTCACCGTGCTCGTGATCGAGCATGACATGAGCTTCGTGCGCGAGCTCGCCTGTCCCGTGGTCGTACTGCTCCGTGGGATGGTCTTGTTCGAGGGCAGCTATGCAGAGGTGCAAGCGCATCCCGAAGTACGCGAGGCGTACCTCGGGGAGACCGAGCGCGTGTGACGGAATGCTGACGATCCGCGGTCTGTCTGCCGGCTACGAGGGAGCGGGCGACGTGCTCCGGGGCATCGATCTCGACATCGGTCCGGGAGAGCGCGTGGCTCTCATGGGCCGCAACGGGATGGGCAAGACGACCCTTCTGCGCGCGATCATGGGACACCTTCGCAGCCGATCGGGGCGGCTCGCCCTGGACGGCGTGGACCTCGCGGGCCGCCCGCCCTTCGCGGTCAGCAACGCCGGCATCGCCTACGTCCCGCAGGGGCGGGAGATCTTCAACGACTTCACGGTGGAGGAAAACCTCCGTCTGGGGCTCCTGGGCAAGATCGGGATGAGGGCCCGCGTTCCGGAAGCGATCTTCGCTCGGTTTCCGGTGCTCGGCGAGCGCCGATCGCAGGTGGCCGGCAGCATGTCCGGCGGCGAGCAGCAGCTGCTGGCGATCGCCCGCGCCGTGATCGGCGCACCGCGTCTGCTGCTGCTGGACGAGCCGAGCGAGGGGCTGCAGCCCTCGACCGTGCAATCGCTCGTCGCGACCCTGCGTGCCGTCGCCGGAGAGCACGCGATGAGCATGCTGCTGGTCGAGCAGAACGTGAGCATGGTCGTGGCGCTCACCACCCGTTGCCTGTTCATCGAGAACGGGTGCATCGTCGACGAGTGCGACAGCGCCCGCCTGCGTGACGACCGCGCTCTTCTCGACGGCTATCTCTCCGTCTAGGTGTTCGACCGTGGATGGCGTGTGACGCTCGCGCACCGGGGCTCGGTGACGGAACGGTAGCCGGTCAATGGCGCAGAGCTTCGTCATCCTCCTCGATGCGGCGAACTTCACGCTCGCGCTCCTGCTGGTGACTCTGGGTCTGCTGATCATCTTCGGGTTGATGAACGTCATCAACATGGCTCATGGCGAGCTCTTCCTCCTCGGCGCCTACAGCGTGGTCGTCGTCGAGCAGCGGGGAGGGAGCTTCTGGCTCGCGCTCGTGCTCGCGCCGCTGGCCCTCGCGCTGATCGGCGTGCTCATCGAGGAGGTCGTCATCCGGCACGTCTATCGACGGTTCATCGACACGATCCTCGCCACCTGGGGCCTGTCCATCGGGCTGAAGCAGGCGGTGATCGTCGGCTTCGGTGCCACCGCGCAGCAGGTGCCGAACCCGCTGCCGCAGGCGGTGAGGGTGCTCGGGACGCTCTATCCGCTCTACCGGCTGTTCGTCATGGCGGTCGCCGTGCTCGCCGCGGCCGCGACGTTCCTGCTCTTCTACCGCACCTCGCTCGGCCTCGCCGCCCGCGCCGTGATCGCGAACCGCTCGATGGCGAGCAGCCTCGGGCTCAACACGCGTCGCATGGACCGGATGACGTTCGCCTTCGGCGCCGCGCTGGCCGGTTTGGCGGGCGCGGTCATGGCGCCGCTCATGAGCGTCGATCCGCAGATGGGTGTCGGCTTCCTCATCCCGGCATTCCTGTCCATCCTCGTCGGCGGCGCCGGCAGTCTGCTCGGTGCGCTGCTCGGGACGACGCTGATCGGCGCCGCCAGCACGCTGGTCTCGAGCGTGTGGACGCAGACCGTCGCCGAGATCACCGTCTTCGGGCTGGCGATCGTCGTGATCCGCCTCTTTCCACGCGGCCTGACGGGCGCTCGGAGATGAGGTGAGACGGGCGGGCGGGGGACCGGCCCTGAGCGCCGCGGTGTGGGTGCTGCTCGCCGCCTCCCCGCTTGTCGTCGACGAGTGGCGGCTGTCCCAGATGGCGCAGGTCATCAGCTACGGCATCCTCGCCATGAGCCTGTCTTTCCTCTGGGGCCAAACAGGCCTGCTGTGCTTCGGACAAGCGATCTTCTTCGGCGTGGGCGCCTACGCGATGGCGGTGGCGACCACGGGTCTGGTCCCCGCGGCGGGCGGCGGGGCCGCCATCGGATTGGCCGCCGCCGTGCTGTTGCCGGCGCTGAGCGCGCTGATCGGCGGCAGCTTGATGTTCCGTGGCCGCGGACTCTCCGGCGCCTACTTCGCGATCGTGACGCTGGCGGCGGCGGTCATCGCCGAGCGCGCCGCCAGCCACTGGGATGTTCTCGGCGGGTTCAACGGTCTGCGGAACGTGCCGCCGTTGCGGTACCGCTGGGGCGGAAGGCCCGTCGACGTCGTCGAGGCCGTGCCGGTGTACTACGTCATGCTCGCCGCCGCCGTCATCGTATACCTGCTCCTGCTCGCTCTCGAGCGGTCGCCCGTCGGCACGGCGCTGCGCGCGGTTCGTGACAACGAGCAACGGACCATGTACTTCGGCTTCGACATCCCCGTCTACAAGACGTTCAGCTTCGTTGTGAGCGCGGCGGTGGCCGGTCTCGCCGGGGCTCTCTTCGCCACACAGTTCGGGTTCGTATCACCCGCGCTCATCGGTGTCCCGCTGTCGACCGAGGTCCTGATCTGGACTGCGCTCGGCGGGCGCGACGTGCTGCTCGCGGCCTTTCTCGGCGCGCTCGTCGTCCGCTCGGTGGAAAGCGCGCTGTCGGAGGCGCTCGCGTACTATTGGTTGCTCGCCTTGGGTGCGCTCTTCGTCACGTCGGTCGTCGTCTTCCCGCGCGGCTTGCTGGGAGGCCCGCTGTCGCTGCCGCTGCCGCGTCGGATGCGCGTACCGACGAACGGCGAGCTCTAGGAGCTGGTGGCTCAAGCAGCTCTACGACATCGACGGCTTCGTGGAGGCCTCCGACCGCGACTACGAACCCGTGCGCGACGCCTAGAAGCTCATGAACCTCGGCCGGCCGAAGTGAGGCGGCATGACGCCGCCCGGAAGGCGTAGAAGCCCATCCAGAGCCGGAGCAAGTCGCGCGGCCCGGCGCGGAGCTCGGGCTCGACATGACCCAGCGAGCCCACGATGACCGTTCTGGCCGGCCGCCCCGCCGCGCGCGCCGCGCGCTCCAGTCTCAAGCTCTCGGTGAAGGGCACCGCCGGGTCATCCCGGCCATGGATCAGGAAGAGCGGGGCGCGGAGCCGACCGAGGTGGTTCTCGGGCGAGAGCGCGGCCAGGAGCTGGCGCACGCCGGGTGGAAGCTCGGCCACGAGGCGGTCAAGCGCCTGGGGGTCGCGGTTGTCCACGAGGCGACCGCCGGCCCCGTCCACGAGCTCGGCATTGGCGCGGGCGAACTCGGCGATGGCGGGCTCGTTGACCGGCCGGCGCCCGCCGATGCCGTCGAAATGATAGGCGCCCGTGAGCGTGTAGCGGAGCAGCTCCACCACCGAGGCGTAGCCACCGAGCGCGAGCACGGCTGATACGGAGGAGGCGACGCTCGGGTCCGCGGCGGCGAGCAGCGCCGGCCCCGCGCCCAGGCTGACGGCGAGGATCGCCACCGGCCGGTAGCCGGCCTGCTCCAACCCGCGAACGGCGGCGATGACGGCGACGGCGTCGTCCGGTCTCAGGCGCAACACCGTCAGCCCTTCCACCGTCGGCACCGCGACCGCCCAGCCGTCGCGGGCCAGCAGCGAGGCCGCCTCGCGCAGCCGCGGGTCATCCTTTCCGCGCTGAGTCAGTCCGTGGACGAGCACCAGACCCGGCGATCTGCCGAAGCTCGCCCGCGTATAGAGATCGATGGGGATCGCCCGCCCCCCGGCGCTCGAGGGCAGCGGGCCGGCCGAGACCGCGGGGGTGATCGCCGAGAGCGGGCGCCATCGCCCCTCGGACAGGAACTCGACGAGAAACAGCGCCGAGCCGGCGAGGGACCAGCCG
>WNGE01015833.1_pt1 | contig 10927 bp, 8 predicted proteins | sample 5400651 | NCBI WGS metagenome assembly WNGE01 (sample SAMN13153370, study PRJNA577476) | soil metagenome | isolation source: 60 cm soil or saprolite under grassland replicate 2 | place: USA:California | collected 2016-06-15
GGGGGTCTGATCCCATGAGCGAGGCCCAGAGCGGCGCGCACATCCTCTGCCGCACGTTGGTCGAATCGGGGGTCGACGTCCTCTTCGGCTATCCCGGTGGCGCAATCATGCCGTTCTATCACGCGTTGCCCGAATACCCGCACCTGCGTCATATCCTCGTGCGTCATGAGCAGGCGGCAGCGCATGCGGCGGACGGCTACGCCCGGGCGAGCGGGCGGGTCGGCGTGTGCGTCGCGACCTCCGGGCCTGGGGCAACCAATCTCGTCACGGGCCTGGCCACGGCGTGCATGGACAGCTCGCCGGTGGTGGCGATCACGGGCCAGGTGGCCCGGCCGATGATCGGGCGGGATGCGTTCCAGGAAACCGACATCGTCGGCATCACCCTCCCCATCACCAAACAGAGCTACCTCGTCCAGGACGCCGCCGAGCTGGCGGACGTCGTGCGGGAGGCGCTCGCCGTCGCGCAGCATGGCCGCCCGGGCCCGGTGCTGATCGACATCCCGAAGGACGTGCAGAACCAGAAGGTGGAATTTGTGCCCGCGGATGTAGGGGCACGGCATGCCGTGCCCCTACCCGCGGCGGGTGTGGCCCCGTCGATCGACGACGGCGTACAACGCGCCGCCGACCTGATCGCCGCCGCGAAACGGCCCCTATTGATGGCGGGCCACGGCGTGATTCTGGCGAACGCCTACGCCGAAGTGCGGGCCCTCGCCGAGAAGACCGGCATGCCTGTGATCACCACGCTGCTCGGCATCAGCGCGTTCCCCGAAGGCCACCCGCTCCACCTCGGCATGCCGGGGATGCACGGCGAGGTCCATGTCAACCGCGCGATCCAGCGCGCCGACCTGATCGTCGGCATCGGGTTGCGGTTCGACGACCGTGTGACCGGGAATCTGGCGGCGTTCGCGCCCCACGCCCAGATCGTCCACATCGACCTGGACCGCTCGGAGATCGGCAGGAACGTCCCCACCGCCGTCGGGATCGTCGGCGACGCCGCGGCCGTCACCGGGCGCCTGGTCGCCGCGATTCAGGCCCGCGACTGCGCGGCGTGGCGGGCGGAGATCGAAGCATGCCGCCGCCCGCCGGACGCGAGCTTCCGCGGGGGCATGTCGCCCGAGGCGATCCTCGCCGCCATCCGCGACGCGACCGGGGGGGAGTGCACCATCGTTACCGACGTGGGCCAGCATCAGATGTGGGTGGCCAAGCTCTTCCCCTACCGCCGGCCCAACACGCACATCACGTCCGGCGGCCTCGGCACCATGGGCTTCGCGGTGCCGGCGGCCATGGGCGTGCACCTGGCGCGGCCGCGGGAGCCGGTGTGGGCGATCTCGGGCGACGGCGGCTTCCAGATGAACATGGCCGAGATGGCCACGATGGTGCAGGAGGGGCTGACGGTGAAGCTCGCGATCTTCAACAACGGGTACCTCGGCATGGTACGGCAGTGGCAGCAGTTCTTCCACGGCAAGCGCTACTCGTGCACGCCGATCTGGAGCCCCGACTACGTGAAGCTCGCCGAAGCCTACGGCATTCCCGGCTATCGGGTGCAGGAGGCGAGCGAGCTGGCCGACGCCGTCGGCCGGGCGAACGCCGAGCCCGGTCCGGCGCTCGTGGAGTTCGTGATCGAGCAGGAAGCGAACGTGTACCCGATGATTCCGCCGGGCGGTTCGCTCTCCGAGCCGATCGAGGCGGCGGTGTGAGGGCGGCGCATACGGTGGACGTGCTGCTCGACGACACGCTGTTGACGTTGAACCGCGCGGTCGGCGTGCTGCGGCGGCGTAACCTGGCCGTCGAGCGGCTGGCGGTGCGCCCGTGCGGCCCGACGGGAGTCTCGCGGATGACGTTCGTGTTGAACACCGACGCGGCGACGGCCGACCGCGTCGTCCAACAGGTTCGTAAGATCGTCGGCGTGCGCGCCGTCGAAGTGACCACGGTTCAGAACCACACTCCGGAGGAGCATCCATGAGCTCGCCCGACGTGCGCGTCTTTTACGACGCCGACGCCGACCCCACGCGCCTGCAAGGGAAGGTCATCGCGGTCATCGGATACGGCAGCCAAGGACACGCCCATGCCCTGAACCTGCGCGACTCGGGATACCGGGTCGTCGTGGGCCTGCGCGAGGGCGGTGGATCGTGGCAGAAGGCGAAGGCGGAAGGGTTGGACGTCCGGCCGGTCGCCGCGGCGGCCCGCGCGGCCGACGTCATCATGATGCTCGTCCCCGATCAGGAGGCGCGCGCCGTGTACGAGGCGGGCGTCGCGCCCGGCCTCTCGGCCGGCAAGACGCTGCTCTTCGCCCACGGCTTCAACGTGCACTTCAAGGAGATCGTCCCGCCCGCCCATGTGGATGTGGCGATGATCGCTCCCAAGTCGCCCGGCCACTTGGTGCGCAGCGAGTTCCAGGCCGGGCGCGGCGTACCGGCGCTCGTCGCGGTGCACCAGGACGCGAGCGGTCAGGCGCTTGCGAACGCGCTCGCCTACGCCGCGGGGATCGGTTGCACCCGCGCGGGCGTGCTCGAGACCACGTTCCGCGAGGAGACGGAGACCGACTTGTTCGGCGAGCAGGCCGTGCTGTGCGGCGGCGTCACCGCGCTCGTCCAGGCCGGCTTCGAGACGCTCACCGCCGCCGGTTACGCCCCCGAGATCGCCTACTTCGAGTGCCTGCATGAGCTGAAGCTCATCGTGGACCTGATGTACCGCGGCGGGATGAAGTTCATGCGCTACTCGATCAGCGACACGGCAGAGTACGGCGACTACACCCGGGGCCCGCGGATCGTCAGTGACCAGGTCAAAGCCGAGATGCAGCAGCTGCTGCGCGAGATCCAGAGCGGCGCGTTCGCGCGCGAATGGATCGCCGAAAGCCGGAGCGGCGCGCGCCGCTTCGCCGAGTACCGCCGCACCGCGGCCGATCACCCGATCGAGCGGGTCGGCGCCCGGCTGCGCGCCATGATGCCGTGGACGGAGGAGGGCAAGGCGGGGCCGGGTGGTGTAGGGGCGCAGCACGCTGCGCCCCTACATCCCGTGCCCCGAGCCCCGAATCCCAAACCCCTGCGGGCATGACGCCCCGCACCCTGTTCGACAAGGTTTGGGACGCCCACGTGGTCCACCGGTTTCCGGAGGGCCCCGCGCTCCTGTACGTCGACCTCCACCTGGTGCACGAGGTGACGTCGCCGCAGGCGTTCGAGGGACTGCGGCGGGCCGGCCGCCGGGTGCGGCGACCTGAGCGCACCGTGGCCACCGTCGACCACAACGTGCCCACGGGCGACCGCTCCCTCCCGCTCGACGACCCGATCGCCTCCAAACAACTCGACGCGCTAGGGCTCAACGCCCGGACGTTCGGCGTCGAGCTGTTCGATCTCGCGTCGCCGCAGCAGGGCATCGTGCACGTGATCGGTCCGGAGCTGGGCCTCACCCAGCCTGGGATGGTCGTGGTGTGTGGGGATTCGCATACGTCCACTCACGGCGCCTTCGGCGCATTCGCGCTCGGCATCGGTACGAGCGAGGTCGAGCACGTGCTGGCGACGCAGTGCCTCGTGCTGTCCAAGCCGCGCACGATGGAGGCGCGCTTCACCGGTGGGCGTTCCCCCGGCGTCACGGCCAAGGACCTCATTCTGGCCCTGATCGGCCGCATCGGGACCGCGGGGGCCACGGGGCACGTGCTCGAGTACACCGGAGAGGCGATCCGCGCGCTCTCGATGGAAGAGCGCATGACGGTCTGCAACATGTCGATCGAGGCGGGCGCCCGCGCGGGGATGATCGCGCCCGACAAGACGACCTTCGCATATCTCGCGGGCCGGCCCCGTGCGCCCCAAGGCGAGACGTGGCAGCGCGCCATGGCGGCGTGGCGCCAGCTCCCGGGTGACCCGGGTGCCCAATTCGACCGGCGTGTGGAGCTCGACGCGGCGGCGGTCGCGCCGCAGGTAACCTGGGGCACAAGCCCTGGCATGGTCACCGACATCACCGGGCGCGTCCCCGACCCCGCCGATTTTGCCGACCAGGGCGAGCGGCAGGCGGTCGAGCGAGCACTCGCCTACATGGCGCTCACGCCCGGCACCCCGCTCGAGGGGCTCCGGATCGAGCGCGTGTTCGTGGGCTCGTGCACCAACGCGCGCATCGAGGACCTGCGCGCTGCCGCGCAGGTCGCGCGGGGGCGAAGGGTGGCGTCGGGGGTGCGGGCGATGGTGGTGCCGGGGTCGCAGCAGGTGAAGGCGCAGGGCGAGCGCGAGGGGCTCGATCGGATCTTCCGTGAGGCGGGGTTCGAGTGGCGCAACGCCGGCTGCTCGCTCTGCCTCGGCATGAACGCCGACGTGCTGCGGCGGGGCGAGCGCTGCGCCTCGACCTCGAACCGCAACTTCGAAGGGCGGCAAGGCGCGGGCGGACGGACGCACCTCATGAGCCCCGCGATGGCGGCGGCGGCGGCCGTGGCGGGACACCTCGTGGACGTCCGCGAGTGGGGGGGGGCGGTCGCATGACGCTGAGCCCGTTCGTCCGGCACACTGGGAAATGCGCGGCGCTGCCACGTGCCAACGTCGACACCGACCAGATCATCCCCAAGCAGTTCCTGAAACGCGTGGAGCGCACCGGCTTCGGTCCCGCCCTGTTCCACGATTGGCGCTTCGGGCCGGACGGCAGCGAGAACCCCGAGTTCGAGCTGAACCGGCCCGAGGCGGCGGGCGCGACGATCCTCATCGCCGGGACGAACTTCGGCTGCGGCTCCTCACGCGAGCACGCCGTGTGGGCGCTCGCCGAATACGGCTTCCGCGCCGTTCTCGCGCCCTCGTTCGCGGACATCTTCTACGCCAACTGCTGCCAGAACGGCCTCGCGCCGGTGCGCCTGTCGGGAGACGAAATCGACGAGCTGGTGCGCCGCTGCCGGGCGGGGCACGGCGCCTACCGTGTGACGATCGATCTCGAGGCGCAGCGGGTGGCCGACCAAGCGGGCTTCGGCGCGGTGTTCACGATGGAGACCTACCGGCGCGAGATGCTGCTCCGTGGCCTCGACGAGATCGGGCGGACGCTGCTCGAGGAGGCGCGGATCGCGGAGTTCGAGCGGAGCCGGAGATGACGCGCTTCAGCATCGCCGTCCTGCCGGGTGACGGAATCGGCCCCGAGGTGATCGCGGAGGCCGAGCGGGTGCTCGAGGCGGTGAGCGAGCGCTTCAACGTGAAGATCGCCCTGTCGCGCTTCCCGATCGGCGCGGCGGCCGTCGCGGCCGCCGGCGATCCCCTGCCGGCGGAGACGCGCGCCGCGGTGCAGCGCGCCGATGCCGTCCTGCTGGGAGCCGTGGGCGATCCCTCATTCGACCAGGCGCCCCGGCACTTGCGACCCGAAGCGGGCCTGCTTGCGCTCCGGGCATTGCTCGGTGTGTACGCGAATCTGCGTCCCGTCACGGTGCATGCCGTGCTCGCCGACCGCTCGCCGCTGAAGCCGGACCGCCTGCGCGGCGTGGACCTGCTGATCGTGCGGGAGCTGACGGGGGGACTGTACTACGGCGAGCCGCGGGGGCGCGACGAGACCCGCGCCGTGAACACGCTCGCCTATTCGGCCGCGGAGATCGAGCGGGTGGCGCGCGTCGCGTTCCAGGCGGCCCGCGAGCGGCGCGGCCTCGTGACGTCGGTGGATAAGGCCAACGTGCTCGAGGTGTCGCAGCTGTGGCGCGACGTGGTCACCCGCGTCGGCCGCGACTTCCCGGACGTGCGGTTGGAGCACCTGTACGTCGATTATGCCGCGATGAAGCTCGTTGCCGAGCCGGCGGCGTTCGACGTGATCCTCACCGAGAACATGTTCGGCGACATCCTGAGCGACGAGGCCGCCGTGCTGGCGGGCTCGCTCGGCCTGCTGCCGTCGGCATCGCTGGGCGAGGGTCCGGGACTCTTCGAGCCGATCCACGGCTCAGCGCCGGGGATCGCGGGGCAAGGGATCGCGAACCCGCTCGGCGCGATCGGCTCGGCCGCGATGCTGCTGCGCCACGGGCTGGGACTCCCGGAGCCGGGCGCAGCGATCGACCGAGCGATTCAGGCGGTGCTGGCGGAGGGCTACCGCACGCGCGACATCGCCGGCCCGAGCGACCGCCCGATTGGGACGCGGGAGATGGGAGAGCGGGTTGCGGAGCGGGTGGCGCCCACCTCTAGCGACGCCACACCCCCGCGGTCTCGTCACCAAGCCACTGCGTAACGCGACGGATCCCCAAACACCACTGCGAACCGCGTCATCGAGCGTCCCCTTCCTGACATTTCGGGCCGCGTTGACATCGTCACCACGCAACTGCGTAGTTCGTGAGAGCCGCAAACAGCAGCGCGAACAGCGTCATGGAGCGTCACCCCCTTCCGGACATTTCGGGCAGCGTTCACATCGTTACCACGCGACGGCGTAGCGCGAGAAAGCCTCAACCACCAGTTCGAGCAGCGACATCGAGCCTCACCCCCCTTCCGGCGTGCAAGCCGAGGCGTAGCTTAGGAACGAGGGGCAACCTGCCAGCTCGATCTCATCAAGGTCTCAACACGTTGTTGCAGAAATGTTTAGGGGGCGACAGGGACGCAATGGTCGCGCAGTATCAACTCCAAGTCTTCGGATCCCCCCAGCTCGTGCGCGGCGGCCGCGCGCCCGTCCGCTTCCGGACCAAGAAACACCTGGCCGTGTTGCTCTACCTGCATTTCGAGGGACGAGCGCGCTCGATCCCGCGCGACCGGTTGGTTGATCTGCTCTGGCCCGAAGTCCCGTCTGCGAAGGGCCGTCATTCCCTGTCGCAGGCCCTGCTCGCCATTCGGTCGCTCTTGGGCACAGGCGCGGTGACGGGCCGGGAGCAGGAGGTGCAGCTCCTGGCGGACCTGCCGTCGGACCTCTCCACCCTGCGCCAGGGTCAGGTCACTACTGTGCCAGTGGCAGAACCGCTTCGGGGGCTGGACGACTGCGCCGGCGCCGAATTTGCCCACTGGGTAGACGGCGCGCGGGTCCGGCTCAAGGCCCAGGCGCGCGACGCCCTCCGAGCGTCGCTCCAGGCGGCGCGGGCCAGAGGCAACCTGCCGGAGACGCACCTTCTCGCGGCAGCGCTCTCCGATGTTGATCCGCTCTGCAGCGACGCCGTGTACGCGCTCGCCGAGCGGGCGCTGCTCGACGGAGATGCGGTGGGCGCGGTGCGGCTGCTCAAGGATCACGCCCGGCGCGCCCAGGCGGAGCTCGGAACCAATCCGAACCCCGAGATCACTCGGCTCCTCCGGCGGTTGGAGCGCGGTGAGCGCCCCGTCGTTCCGGCTCAGGCGTCTCCGTTTCGCGAACGGCGCAGCCGGCCGCGCCGCTTCGTCGGCCGAGAGGCCGAGCTGGGGCGCCTGGAAGCGATCTGGAATCGCGTGGTGAGTGGCGCCGTTTACCAGAATTCCGTGGCCACCGGTCGGCCAGGGCATTCCCTATGCCACCGTTTCGGAGCTCATCACGGCGTTGGGGCGCGACCCGGCGGCCGGCGGCACGGAGCCGCTCTTGCTGGCTGAGGCGAGCCGAGTAGCCCCGAGTCTGCGGGCGATTTATCCCGGCATCCCCCAGGCGCCCGACGCGCCCACCGACTCTATCCGCCTGCGCGTGGCGGAGGCCGTGCTCCGGATGATGGAAGCGGTGGCGGACAACGGCCCCCTGCTGCTCGCGTTCGACGATCTTCAGTTTCTCGATCCGGCGAGCCGGGAGGTGCTGTTCCTGATCACGCGGCGGCTGGAGCGGATGCCCACGCTCATCCTGGCCGGGGCGCGTGCCGGTGAGGCTGAGTCGGGGCCCGTCTGGAAGGAAAGCCTTCAGCTACAGCCGCTCGATCGATCCCAAGCCCTGACCCTGATCCACGACCTCTCGGCCGATGCCGAAGACGTGAGCTCACACATCGGCGACACGATCGTGCGCCTGGCGCAGGGAAATCCGTATCACATCGAAATGCTCCTGGCGGATTGGCGGGCACATCAGACAACGTCGTTGGTGGCGGCGGAGAGCTCGGGAGACACCGCGGCGATCTCCTGGACGCCTCCGGAGAACTTGCGCGCCGCGTTCGTGCGGCAATACGGCGGCCTCTCGACCGACGCGCAGCACGCGCTACAGGTGCTCGCGGTCGCGGGCAAGGCGATGGTACCGAGTGAGCTGGGGAGTTTGCTGGGGCTCCAAGACGGAGCGGTCGAGCGGGCGGCGCTGGAGATGCTGGATCGCGGAGTGGGTTGCGTGGAGGACGGGCGCCTCTCGTTCAAGAACGAGTTGCACCGGGCGTACGTGTACTACGCGATGGGTGAGGACCGGCGCCGATACCATCACGCGCAGCTCGCCCGGCGGCTGGCAGGCTCCCACGACCGGAGTCACCTGCAGCCGATGCTCGAGCTGGTTCATCATTTCATCTGCGCGGGCATACAACACGAAGCCATGGAGACCGCGCTTCAGGCAGCCGAGGTCGCCATTGCTCAAGGCGCTCCGCTAGAAGCCGAGCGCGTCCTGACACGGTTACTCCGGGCGTACGTCGTGGCTCCGGGTTCCCGACTCCGCTTGCTCCTGGCGCATTCGTTGGTCGCGGCGGGTCAGTACCAGCGGGGGCTGGATGCCCTGGCAGAGTGGCAGCCCGATGCAGCATCGTCGACCGATCTGGCCCTGGCGGCCTTGCTCCGTGCCGATGCGCTGCAGCGCGCTCGCCTGGGCGGGGACGAGGCCATCATCGCGGCCGCGAAGGAGGCGATTGCGCTGGCCGAACGGGCCGACGCGGAAGCGTTCCTGGTCCGAGCCAACTACATACGTTTGGAGGTCGGTTTGGATGCGGGGGACCCCGAGGCGCGGGCGGAAGCGGAGTCGCTGGCAGCCCGGATCGCCGCGTCAAGTGCGACTCCCGAGTCCGTCGCCCTGGCCAACTTGACGCTTGGGCAAGGCGCACTCTCGCGCGGCGAGCTCGTCCAAGGCGTGGAACGACTTACTGCGGCTGCCCCGGTTCTGGAATCGCTCGCGCTGCTGGTGGAGTTGCGCCGGGTCTTAAACACGTTGGGCATATGCTACAAAGGCTTGGGAAGATTGGGAGACGCGACACGAACCCTGAGTGCAGCCGTGGCAGTTGCCGAACGGTGCGGCCATCCTGGGGCAATCGCCCACAGCCGCATGTGTCTCGCGAACGTATACCAGGAGCTCGCCTTCTTCGATTCGTCGGCCAGGTGCTTCCGCGCGACTCTGCGTCCGTTAGAAGCGCTGTCTTCGCCACGCGCATCGGTGGAGGCGTACTCCAGCATCGCAAGGCTTGCCCTGGTGTTGGCCAGCGTGCCGGAAGCGGAAAAGGCGGTGGAACGGTGTGAGGAAGCGGCGCGGCGCTCAGGATTATGGCGGCACGAGGTTACCGCGCTCATGACCAAGGCGGAGATCTACCTCTGCAAAGGCCGGCCGGAGTTGGCCTGGCCACTCGTGGAGCAAGCCGCGGTCACGACCGGGGATCGTTCCCATCTCCTCCCGGAGGCCGGCCTGTACGAGAGGCTGCAGCGCCAATTCTATTGGGGCACCCGAGGCTACGAAGCCATGAAATCCCTCGCCCGGCCGGTTCCAACCGCCTTATATGACTCACTTGGAGAAGCGCTGGAGGTACGGCTCTTCGATGAGGCGGTTGCTCGCCTCGCAGGCGACCAAACTGAGGGGCGGGCGCCGGCGCTGGAGGAAGCTGTTACCACAGGCCTTCTAGGGCCGCTCGCTCGACTCCTGGCGGCTGGCGTTCACCATCCCGCCGTCCCTCAACGCCTGAACGGGGAGTCTGCCGCCCAGCTCGTGGCGCGGGTCTTTCCGCACCCTGAGCGGACCGTGGTCCCGCGCTCGGTCGGGCTTCTCGCGTCCAGCGAGGAACCGTAGATCCTTCGCGCTGCGCGCTCAGGAGATCCTTCGCGCCTTCGGCGCGGAGCCCCAACAAAAAAGCAGATCCTTCGCGCCTGCGGCGCTCAGGATGACAGGCTCGCTCTGCACAGCAAAAAAGAAACAGGCTTCGATGCAAGATTGGGCACCAGGCTGCGGAGAAATGATGCCGGCCGCTAGCCCCAGATGCGCCACTCTGGTGGCTCATGCGCATCTATTACGTATACATCATGGCAAGTCGCTCGCGAGTGTTGTACACGGGCGTCACCAACGACCTCACACGTCGTGTTCACGAGCACAAACGGAGCCTCATCGCCGGATTCACGAGCAGGTACCGCATCACCCGGCTCGTGTACTTGGAGGAGTTCGCGGACGTTCGTGATGCCATTGCCCGCGAGAAAGAGATCAAAGGCTGGGTTCGGGCCCGCAAGATCCGGCTGATTGAAGAGTGTAACCCTACGTGGAAAGACCTGGCGGATCGCTGGTTCCAGGAACTACGAGATCCACAATGACCTCCCCCTTTTTCTTCTCGAGGCGCCCGGCGGCTTGTCATCCTGAGCGAGCGCGCGGCACGCGCGCGCAGCGACCGATCTGCGGGGGGTACGCGCGCGAGACTGGAAAAGCGGATCCTTCGCGCCTGCGGCGCTCAGGATGACAGGCCCGCTCGCTCCACGAAACAATAAATGAAGAAAGAAACCATCCCATCCACGATGACTTCCCTCTCTTCTTTTTTATTGTAAGAGCACCCGGCGGCTTGTCATCCTGAGCGAGCGCGCGGCACGCGCGCGAGCGAAGGACCTGCTTTCCCGGCACGCGCGCGAGCGAAGGACCTGCTTTCCCGGCACGCCCGCGAGCGAAGGATCTGGCTTTCGCCCTAAGCGTCCGTCACCGCTCCCGCGCTCGCGCTCGACACCAGCTTCGCATACTTGAACAACACCCCCGTCGTGTACTTCGGCGCCGGCGGCTTCCACGCCGCGCGCCGGCGCGCGATCTCCTTGTCCGGTACCTCGAGCTGCAACAGCCGCCGCTCCGCGTCGATCGTGATCGAGTCGCCCTCCTGGACGAGCGCGATCGTCCCGCCCACGGCCGCCTCCGGGGC
>WNGE01008521.1_pt1 | contig 10926 bp, 8 predicted proteins | sample 5400651 | NCBI WGS metagenome assembly WNGE01 (sample SAMN13153370, study PRJNA577476) | soil metagenome | isolation source: 60 cm soil or saprolite under grassland replicate 2 | place: USA:California | collected 2016-06-15
CGCTGCGCGGAGCGTGGCGAGCGCCTCACCACCGAGGGCCGCCAGCGTCAGCGTGGTGCTGAAGCTGCCGCCCGCGGCGAACGTGACCAGGGCCACATCACCCCGACCTGGCTGAGCTACCAGGTCGGCCAGACGCTCGCACCCGACACGATCATCGTCAACGAGCTGGTCAACACCGCGCATTTCAATCGCACCCAACCCGGGACGCAGTTCAACGCCGGCGGCTCGAGCCTCGGCTGGGCCGCGCCCGCCGCCATCGGCGCCAAAGTCGCTCGACCCGATCTCGAGGTGGTGTGCTGCACCGGCGACGGCTCGTGGATGTTCGGCAACCCCCAGGTCGTCGTGTGGTCCTCGCTGTTCCACTCGGCGCCGGTGCTGTTCATCATCTCGAACAACCGCGGCTATTCGACGGGCACCACGCAAGTGCTGCGCTCATACCCCGAGGGCTACGCGGCCAAGGCGCGCGACCTGACCGGCGGCTGGTTCGACCCGTGCCCCAACTACTCCGGCGAAGCCGCCGCCAGTGGCGCATACGGCGAGAAAGTAACCGACCCCGACCAGGTCGGTCCCGCGATCCAGCGCGGTCTCGACGCCGTCCGCAACGGCTCGCCCGCGGTTCTCGACATGTGGCTGCCCAAGCACGTCACCGGCGAGCTCTAGGTCTATCCTCCTCGCCGCATGCGGCGCGCGCGTGATTGTTCGCGTCTTTGGAACGGCCTTCGGCCGAGGGGGCACCGCCCCCTTCACCCCCGCCTCATCGACGCTGGCTGTCGTATGCCGTGCTTACACCGTGGCATACGTGCAGGGTCTGTCTCTTGTACGGAGCTTCCCACACTCCAGGGTGCAGCGTGATGAACCGCAGGTAGCGGCCCACCCGAACAAAAGCCACACCCTGGATGAACGCCACGCTGTTCGCCGGGTGCTACACCGCAAGCGTGCGTAGAGCGGGGTGAAGGGGCAGAGCCCCTCGCCGCGTAGCGGCGTTCCAAAGCAGCAAAAAACACAGAGCGGCGCAAGCGCCGAGGACGTCAAGGGAGTGAGTTTCGGGCCGAAATTAGAAATTGATGGGGGCGCTGTATGCTGGTTGGAAGAGATATGCGCCTCGAAGAATATCTGTCGATCCCCTACCGCCTGGTCGCGTACTCGGCGCCCGGCAGTGACGGTGTGTGGCACCGCTATGCCGAGTACCCCGAGATCGGCTGCAAGAGCGAAGCCGACACGCCCTGGGAAGCGATGGAGAAACTCGAAGAGCTGCGCGTGCGCTTTATCGTCGAGCACGTCCAGAAGGGCGAGCCCATCCCCGTCCCGCGGCCACCCCTGAAATCCCTCGCCAGCGCCCTTGACCTCGAGCGCCTGGGCTTCGCGAAGTGGCTCGCGGACCGGGAACGAATTAGCGGCTAACTCACAACGGCCCGTTCAGCGCCGGATCCAGCTCGGGGTGCTCCACGAACGCACGACGGAGCTCTCGAGTCGACTCGACCCAGTCGGCATCCTCGGGCAGGAACACACCGCCCGAACGGACGCGGTAGACCTCGGGGTCGTCCACACCGGGCGGCACGGCGCCGCTGCGCATGTGCGCCTGAACCGCGGCGATCAGGCGCCGCCGCACCCTGATCACCATCGCGTCGGTGCTGCCGAGCTTCTCCTTGCTGCGGTCCATGATCCTGCCCATTGAGGTGGTCATGGCGGCGTCCTGATTCGCGATGCCGTTGATACCCGTGTAGCCAGCAGTGCCAGTCCGCGACCGCTGCTCCTCGCGGTTGATCAGGAAGTCGTTGGACGGGTTCTGCTCCATGCGGAAGCGGCCGTACCAGTCGTTGGTATTGGGCAGCGCGTTCTGCATCGCGAACGGGTTCATCTGCACCTTGCCGCTACGCCCAGGCTTGGCTGCTGGCGCGTTCACCGGGCTGCCGCGTCGACCGGCCATCATGAAGTAGATCAAGGAGTGCGTATCGTCGAGCGGGACGCGGGCGCCATTACCCTTGACCAGCCCGAGCACGCCTGGCGGCGTGAACGTGTAGAACGGGAAGCACCACTGGGCGATGCGCCAGTACATCTGACCTGGGCCGGCTGGGCGCCGAGCGCCGTAGGCAGCCCCGCCCTCGGTGTCGATGACCTCGAAGTGCGCCGGCTTGGTCATCAATTGGTACTCGGAGAAGCTGCCCGGCGGCTGATCTTCGGGCTTCAGACCGCCGTAGTGCAGGAACCCGACGTGTGTGGTGTCGATGTCGCCTTCCATCGTCTGCAGCCAGTTGCAGTCGATCTGCGTGGCGCGCACCATGCCCTCGCCTTCCTTGGGCATGTTGCCTTCGAGGTCGGGCAACGGCGGCGGCGTGCTCCGTGGGCCCATATAGGCCCATACGATGCCTCCGCGTTCTTGCGTCGGGTACGCGTTCGCCTTGACCCTGGTCTTGAAGTCGGACTCGGCGGGCTCGTTGGGCATGTCGATGCAATTGCCCGCTGCGTCGAACTTCCAGCCGTGATAGACGCAGCGGAGGCCGCACTCCTCGTTTCTGGCAAAGAAGAGCGAGGCTCCGCGGTGCGGACAATTGTGATCCATCAGCCCAACGTTCCCGTTGGTGTCCCTGAACGCGATCAACTTCTCGCCGAGCAGCAGCACCCGAAGTGGGTCTGAATCTGGCGCCGGCAGCTCCGAGGAGAGCAGCGCCGGCATCCAGTACTCACGCATGAAGTTGCCCATCGGCGTCCCGGGCCCGACGCGCGTGATGAGCTCGTTTTCTTCTTGCTTCAGCACGGTTTAAGACTAAGCGCTCAGTGCGGCGAGCACCACGTCTGGTTTGAATGGCAGGCTCCGCAACCGCACGCCCGTGGCATCGAAGACAGCGTTGGAGATCGCGGCCGCGACGGGGCACGTGGCGCCCTCGCCTGCGCCGGTCGCGGGCTGGTCCGGCCGATTGATCAGAATCGTCTCGATCTGCGGCACCTCGGGGTACGTCAGGATCGGGTAGCTCCGCCAATCCAGGCTCGTGACGTTCGCGTTGTCGAAGACCACTTCCTCCTTGAGCGTGCGACTCGTCGCCTGGATGATGTTGCTCTCGACCTGCGCCTGAACCGCCTTGGGATTGATGATCAGCCCGCAGTCGTGCGCACACCAGAACTTCGTCACGCTGGTCACCCCGGTGGAGCGGTTCACCGACACCTCGGCAACTTGCGCAACAAGTGTGTCATCACGATTGCAAATCGCGACACCCCGACCCGTGGCGGTCACGCTGCGCGTCAACGAGGACGGTCCCGGCGATGGCCGCGTCTCCCATCCGGAGGCAGCCGCCACCTGGTTCAAGGCGTCGATCAGCCGCGGATCCTTGAGGTACCTGAGTCGGAACTCCACCGGGTCCGCGCCCGCGGAAGCCGCCAGCTCGTCAAGGAACCCTTCCATCGCGAACGTCGTCTGGAACTGCGCCGGACCGCGTAGCCAGCTGGTGCGAATCGCGTCGGCGAACGAGGCCTGGTCGTACTGGAAGAGCGAGACGTTGTCGAAGTTGTAGACCAGTACCGGGGTGTTGAACGCGCCGATCAGCGGCAGCCCCACTGGCTTCCCGCTCAGCTCGCCGGCGATATACGTGGAGTCGTAGTGCGGCGGCGTCCAGACGGTGTGCTTCCAGCCGGTCACGTTGCCGTTGCCGTCGAGACCGCCCGCCAGATCCTGCGTCATGGCCGGGCCCTTCGGCTCCCAGCCGTGCTCGTCGTGGCGCATCCACTGCACGCGTACCGGCTTCCCGGTCAGCTGCGACATCACCGCCGCGTCCGCGGCCGCCAGGTCGGCGCCGTTGCGCCCGTAGCAGCCCGAGGCCTCGACGTTGATGATGTGGACGTTGGTCGGCGCGATGTCGAGCAGCTTGCTCATGTCGAGCTGCAGCGAGTGCGGGCCCTGCGTCCCTGTCCAGATCGTCGCCTTGTCGCGCTGAACGTCCGCCACCGCGCAGGCTGGCCCGATCGAGGCATGCATCTCGAAGGGCGTGTCGTAGGTCGCGCTCAGCATCGCGCGACCTTGATCCAGGAATCGAGTTTTTCGGGCGCCGGTGCGCCCGTGGGTGGGGGTGGCGCGCCCTGGGCCGCGGCGACTAAGCGCGGCCGTCAACGTGAACGGTGCACGCGCCGCACTGCGCGAGGCCGCACCCGAATCGCGGCCCCTTCAACTGCAGCTCATCACGCAAGACATACAGCAGTGGTGTGTCAGGCGGGCCTTGCACCTGATGTGACTGGCCGTTGAACTGGATGACCAGGCTCTGCATATGGAGCCCCCAGCGGCGAAAAGCAGGGCCAGGGTATGTTTACTTCTAAAGAAGCGCAACCGTCTTGGGCGAGGTTAAGACCAGAGCTGACGGGAGGCTAAACGCGCGCCTTCGACCATCGCACTGAGCTTGGCGAAGACGATGTCCGGATGGACCATTGGCGTGCCCGCGAAGGTGCCGAAGCCGCAGTCCGCGCCCGCGATCACTCGTTCGCGGCCCACCCGGTGCGCGTACCGCACCAGCCGTTGGCACACCAGCTCGGGATGCTCGATGTAGTTCGTGGTCGTGTCGAGCACGCCGGGGATAATGATCTTGTCTTCGGGCAGCGCAAGAGCGTCGAAGACGTTCCACTCGTGCTCGTGCCTGGGATTGGCGCCTTCGAACGAGAGGTACATCGGTCGTGCGGTCAGCACCTCGGGCAGCAGGTCGCGCAGCGGAACATCGGTGTGGTGCGGGCCCTCGTAGTTGCCCCAGCACAGGTGTAGCCGCATCTTCTCCGGCCGGATATCCCGCACGGCCTTGTTGAGCGCTGCGATCCGCATATCCAGATCGGGTGGCTTCAGTCCAGCCTCCGATGTAGCGAGCGTGAAATCTGGGCAGTCGAGCTGCAGCAGGAACCCCGCCTCGACGATGGCCAGATATTCCTCGCGCATCGCATCCGCCAGAGCGTCGAGATACGCCGGGGTGTCGGGGTAGTACTGGTTGGGCTGGAAGTGTGAGATCACGCCCGGTGAGGCGGCGGTCATGAACACCGAGCCGGCCGGCGCCCCATTCAGCGCAGCACGCAAATTGGCGAGGTCGCGATGCAGCTGCTCCTGCCCCACGTACGAAACCGGCCCGGTGCACGCGTAGCGCTTGATCGCGAACGAACCGCTCTGCGTGCGCGCACTCCACTCGGCATAGCGCGGAAAGTCGGCGGCATCCAGCCGCGGACGTCGCGCAACGTGCGTCTGGGTCTCGTAGCCGGTGAGCCGCTGCGTCACGTACGTCGAGTACGAGACTTTGCCCATCTCGCCGTCGTTGATGATGTCGATACCCGCGTCGAGCTGCTGCTTGACCGTCTCGGCGACAGCCTCCCGCACACGCGCTTCCAGACGCGGGCGATCGATTTGCTGAAATTCGCCGCTCGCGTCCTGGTACAGCAGCTCGATCAGGTCGTCAGGCCGCGGCAAGCTCCCGGTATGGGTGGTCGGAATCCGCTCGGCGCTGCCAATCACAAAGGCCCGTTGAGGGTGGGATCCAGCTCCGGGTGCTCCACAAACGCGCGACGGAGCTCTCGGGTCGACTCGACCCAGTCGGCGCCCTCGGGCAGGAAGACGCCGCCCGAGCGAACCCTGTACACATCTGGATCGTCGACGCCTGGCGGCACCGCGCCCGTGCGCATGTACGCCTGCACCGCCGCGATGAGCCGCCGCCGGACGCGGATCACCATCGCATCGGTGCTGCCCAGGTGCTCCTGCGCGCGGTTCATGATCGGACCCATGCTGCCGGTCATGGCCGCGTCCTGCATGGCGATGCCGTTGATGCCCGTATAGCCGGCCGAGCCTTCTCTCTTCCGCTGAGCATCGCGGTCGATCTGAAAGTCATTGCTCATCTGCTGGACGGGGCGGAAGCGCCCGTACCAGTCGCTGGTGTTTGGCTGCATGGCGCCCAGGACGGGGCCCTGGCCGGGCGTCGAGCCTGGGCCCGTGTTGGGTCGACGGCGGCCAACCACCATCGAGAACGTCATCGTGTGCTCGTCGTCCATCGGTACCCGGGCGCTGCCACCCTTCTTGGTCCCGAGCACGCCCGGCGGCGTGAACGTGTAGAAGGGGAAGCACCACTGGGCGATGCGCCAGTAGATCTGGCCGGGGCCCGCCGGACGGCTCGCGCCGTACGCGGAGCCACCTTCGGTATCGATGACCTCGAAATAGGCCGGCTTCGTGCGCAGCTGGTACTCGGAGAAACTGCCCGGCGGCTGGTCCTCGGGCTTCAGCCCGCCGTAGTGCAGGAACCCGACATGCGTGGTGTCGATGTCGCCTTCGAGGATCTGCAGCCAGTTGCTGTTCAGCTGAGTCGCGCGGGCCGATTGCTCCGCTTCGGGGTCCATATTGGCTTCGAGGTCGGGCAAGGGCGGCGGCTCGGATCGAGGTCCCATGTACGCCCACACGATGCCGCCCCGCTCCTGCGTCGGGTACGCGTTGGTCTTGACCTTCGTTTTGAAGTCCGACTCGGCGGGCTCGTTGGGCATATCGATGCAGTTACCCGCCGCATCGAACTTCCAGCCGTGGTAGACGCACCTGATGCCGCACTCCTCGTTTCGACCGAAGAACAGCGACGCGCCGCGGTGTGGGCAGTTGTGGTCCATGAGGCCGACGTTGCCGTTGGTGTCGCGAAACGCGATCAGCTTCTCGCCCAGGATCAGAACACGCACCGGATCGCTGTCGGGGTGGGGCAGCTCCGAGGACAGCATGGCTGGTACCCAGTACTCGCGCATGAAGCTGCCCATGGGCGTGCCCGGGCCGACGCGGCAGATCAGCTCATTTTCTTCATGTTTGAGCATGATTTGGGCTCCTCGTGGGGTGGAGACTGTTCCTTCCAGTCTAGAAGACCTCGAACACCTCCGATGCACGAAATGCCTTCGGGACGATGCCCTGCTGGTGGGCGTAGTGCGCTAGCCGCTCGATCGCCTTCGTGTTTGCCGCGAGGCCGTATTCGGCGGGCTGCGCTTTGTCCTCGGCAATGGATCGTTCGCGGGCCGTCTGGAACATCAGGTACAGCTCGCTGGTGAGCCACGGCTGCTGCTGCACCAGGGCGTCTTTGACCGCAAGGATGTGGTTTATGGGCGTCACCCCGGTCTGCGCGAGCCAATCGCGTTCGGCTTCGGGCGGCAGCAGCGGCCGCAGCGAAGGGTGCGGCTCGAGGCCCACGGCCGCGTCTACCTCGCCGTCGAGCAGCATCCGCAGCAGCGTGGCGCCCTCGGGCGCGCGGCGACAGTTCGCCGGGTCCTCGTAGCCATCGACGTGCGCGGGCTCGAAGGTCAGCCAGTGCAAAGCAGCGAGGTCGAGCCCGAACTGATCCTGCAAGATGCCGCGCACCCAGGTGCCCGTGGTCTGCGTGTAAGCCCGCACGCCGATGGTGCGACCCGGCAGCTGGTCCGCGGAGCGCAGCGGCGACTCGGCCAGCACGCTCAACGCGGCGTGTGCGGACTGCCGCATCAGCACCACCGGCAACGCCCGCACCGGGCGATCCACGGAGCGAGCCAGCAGCAGCGTGACCAGCGCCAGCTCCGAGACGTCGTACGTGAGGTGATTGACCATCGGCCGAAAGGCGCGGTTGACCGGCTCCACCGCGATGTGCTCCAGACGGAGCTGCGGGCTGGTCACGCGCCCATCCTTGAGCGGCGCCGTATGCGCGTACGGCCCCACCACGGTCGTGAGCGAGATCACAGGATCAACGCGGCGGGCAGCTCCAGCAGTCGCTTGACCGCGTTCAAGTACTGTGCCGCGGGGACGCCGTCGACGGCGCGGTGGTCGAACGACAGGTTCAAATACAGCGCCGATCGCTCTTCGACCTTCCCGTCGTGCAGCACGAGCTTGGAAAAGACGCGCCCGATCCCCAGGATCGCCACCTGCGGCGGATTCACGATCGGCGTGAAGAAGTCGATGCCAAGCTGGCCGAGCGTCGTCACCGTGAAGGTGCCACCTTGCAGCTCGTCGAGCCGCAGCCCGCCGCTCCTCGCTCGGCCGCTGAGCTCGCGTGCTGCGAACGACAGCTGGCGCAGCGGCAGCTTGTCGGCGTCACTTAGCACGGGCACGATCAGGCCCTCGTCGGCATCGACCGCTAGCCCCAGGTGCACGCTTGCGTGTTGCGTCAGCTGCTCACCATCGAGGGTGGCGTTCAACGCAGGGTGCTCGCGCAGCGCCAGCACCGCCGCGCGGATGACCAGCTCGGTGATGGAGGGGTGCGCCTGGGAGCCCCACAGCTCGTCGAGCTGCGCGCGCAAGAGCAGCGCGGCGGTGAAGTCGACCTCGAGCGAGACCGTGAGCTGCGCCATCTGCTGCAGGCTGGCGTGCATCCGCTCGGCGATCACCTTCCGCCGACCGCTCAACACACCGCCGCCTGACGCCGCGACTACACGCGGGGTCGCCTCGGGGATGTCGCGCTCGCGCAGCAACCGCCCACCGCCGAGCGCAGTCAGATCGACGCCGCGCTCCCGAGCGAGTCGCCGAGCCGCGGGTGTTGCCTGGACGTCAGCTGGCATCGCGGCGGCAACCGCGCGCACGTCGGCTTCGCGCATCCGGCGTCCCGCGGGCAGCGTGCTGATATCCACGCCCAACTCACGCGCCGCGCGCCGTGCCCGAGGACTCGCACGCACCTCCTCCGCGACCTCCATGATGCGCCCGACGACGGTGCCGACCGCCACGACGCTGCCTTCGGCCACCAGATGCTTCAAGTAGCCCGCCTCGGGCGATTCGACCTCGTAGGTCACCTTGTCGGTTTCCAGGCGATAGACGGGCTCGCCTTTGGCAACGCTGCCACCGTCCGGCTTGAGCCAGGCGGCGACGGTGCCCTCCTGCATCACGTCGCCCAGGAGCGGCAGCTTGAGCTCCGTGGGCATGTCAGTCGCGCAGGGTGGCTAGCGCGGCCTCGACCACTCGCTCGGCATTCGGTACGTACGCGGCCTCGAGGATCCCGCTGTAGGGCACGGGCGTGTGCGGGCCCGTGACGGTCTTGATCGGACCGTCCAGATAGCCGATCGCCGCGTCCGCGATCACCGCCGCGATGTCGCGCGCGACGCTGCACCGCGGCCAGTCTTCGTCGACCACGACGGCGTGCTTGGTGCGGCGCACCGAGCCAAGCAGGCACTCTTCGTCCAGTGGCGACAGGCTGAGCAGGTCGATCACTTCGGCCTCGACACCTTGCTGCGCCAGCTGCTCGGCGGCGTCGCGGCACACATTGGTCATGCGCGAGATGCCAATGAGCGTGACGTCGCGGCCCTCGCGCACCACCCGCGCCTTACCGATCGGCAGCGTATACGGCTCCTCGGGCACGTCCATCGACGTCCCGCCCAGCGCGCGGTGGCTGAAGTACACCACCGGGTTATCGTCGCGAATGGCGGCGATGAGCAGACCCTTGGCGGTGTAGGCATCGGACGGCGCCACGCACTTCAACCCGGGCACGTGGGCGAAGATCGAGTACATGCTGCCCGAGTGCTGCGCGGCGCTCCCGCCGCCGTTCTCGGGCGCCATGCCCGTCGCCCCGATCGCCGTCTTGATCACCATCGGCACGCTGACCTGACCACCCAGCATGTAGCGCAGGAACGCGCCCTCGTTCATCACCGAGTCGAGCGCAACGCCAACAAAGTTCACGAACATCAACTCGGCGACCGGCCGCAGCCCGGTCATCGCCGCGCCGACGGCGGCACCGATGAAGCTCATCTCGCAGATCGGGGTATCGATGATCCGATCAGCGCCGAACTGCTGAATCAGGCCCTTCGTCGAGCCCATCGGGCCACCCCAGGCGTCCAGGAAGCCCTGCGCGGCACGCCCCGCGCCGCCCGCGACATCCTCGCCCAGCAGGACAATGGTCGCGTCGCGCTCCATCTCCTGCCGCAGCGCCTCGTTCTCGGCCCGGCTGAACAACAGCGCGCGGGTCACCCGTACACCTGGGTCGTCAGCTCCGATCGATCCGGCAGCGGGCTGCTCTCGGCGAACCGGACCGCGGCGTCGATCTGCTCCTCAACGGCTGTGCTGATCTGCTCGGCCTCCGCTTCGGGAATCACCCCTGCGTCGAGAAGCCGCTGGATGCAATCGCGCCCGCGGTAATACGTTTCTTCCTCGACCGTGCGGTAGCGATGCGGATCGTCGCCCAGGAAATGCCCGTAATAGCGATAGGTCTTGCACTCCAGGAAGGTCGGACCGTCGCCGTTCCGCGCTCGCTCGACAGCAGCGCCGGAGTGCGCATAAACGTCGAGCACATCCTGGCCGTCGACCACGAATGCAGGCATCTTGAACGCCGCCGCCCGATCGGCCAGGTCCGGAGTGCTCAGCGCGTACTCGGCCGGCGTGGACTCCGCGTAGCCGTTGTTCTCACACACGAAGATCAGCGGCAGCTTCCAGATCGCCGCCATGTTCAGGCACTCGTAGACGGTGCCCTGGCCCATCGCGCCATCGCCGAAGAATGCCACTGCCACCTGCTGCGTACGCCGCTTCTGGGCCGACAGTGCCGCGCCCAGCGCCAGCGGCGTGCCCGCGCCGACGATCCCCGTCGCCCCCAGCATGCCCACCGAGGTGTCGGCGATGTGCATCGAGCCGCCCTTACCGTGGTTGGTGCCCGTGGCGCGGCCGTACAGCTCGGCCATCATCCGCGCCGTGTCGACGCCCTTCGCGATGGCATGGCCATGCCCGCGGTGGGTGCTGGCGACGTAGTCGTCGCGGTTCAGCCGGGCACACACCCCGACCGCCACCGCCTCCTGCCCGGCATACAGATGCGCTGACCCTTGCAGCGCACCGGACTGGCGCAGCGAGGCGATGCGCTCCTCGAAGGTGCGGATGAGCAGCATGTGCTCGAGCATCCAGCGCAGCGTCGGCTCCGCCGGGAGTGAGGGGTGAGGGGTGGGGATTGAGGGTGCGACGATGCGGCCCAGTGTACCCCCCCTCCCCACTCCCCACTCCCCGCTCCCCGCTCCCCG
>WNGE01011748.1_pt1 | contig 10925 bp, 7 predicted proteins | sample 5400651 | NCBI WGS metagenome assembly WNGE01 (sample SAMN13153370, study PRJNA577476) | soil metagenome | isolation source: 60 cm soil or saprolite under grassland replicate 2 | place: USA:California | collected 2016-06-15
GCCGTGGCGCGTGGTGATGAGGACGACGCCGTTCGCGCCGCGCGAGCCGTAGATCGCCGCGGCCGAGGCATCCTTCAGCACCTCGATCGACTCGACGTCCCTCGGATTCAGATCGCCGATCCCCCCCGCCATCGGAATTCCGTCAAGCACGTACAGGGGATCGTTCGATGCCCTGAGCGACCGCTCGCCCCGCAGACGAACGCGCACCCCGTCTCCTGGCTTGTTGCCGGTCGTCACGATGTCCACGCCCGCCACGCGCCCCTTGATGGCCTCGATCGCGTTTACCTTCGGCACCTCGTGCACCTCGTCGCTTCCCACCGATCCCACGGACCCGGTGACGTCGCGGCGGACCTGCGTACCATAGCCGACGACGACGACCTCCTGAAGCGCGACGGCCAGCTGCGGCAGCTGGAAGTCTGCCGTGGCAGCCTGCCCCGCCGTGACGACCACGTCGGCGACCTGTCCCAACGCATATCCGATGAGCACCGCCTGTACCCGGTATGTCCCCGGCGGCACGAGGGCGATCGTGTACCGGCCACCTGAGTCGGCGGTGGCGTTTAGACGGGTGCCGGCCACGGTCACGCGGGCGCCCCACAAGGGCGTGCCCGTCTCTTGGGCCCGCACCACGCCGGTGATGGTGCCCGTTTCGACAGTCGCCGTTGTCTGAGCACGGCCGACGTCGAGCGGCACCAGCGCGAGGAGCGGTAAGAGAAGCGAGAGATGGAGTGGAGAGACTGGCAAGAACGTGGAGGCGAACATGAAACGACACCCCCGAGCGGCATGACGGCCAACAAGCCACATGGGACCCTCCGAGTGGGCGCACTTCTCGGCCCATCGGGGCGCGCAAAGCTCATGCCCTCCCCCGGGACACCGGTGACGGACGTGGGCATCGCCAAGTGATTGGTGCGCCGACGTAGCGGCGCGCGCGATTGCGCCGCCCAAGTGCCCACTGTCGCGCCCGCGCAACGGTGACGTGCGTCCACGCAACACCACCTTGCCGCCGACGCCAGCGGCGCGATCTTCTGCGTCATGCTCGCCACCCTCGTCGCGTGTTTCCTCGGCTATGCCGCGCAATCATCGCTCGACCACGCGCCCGCTGTCGCGGCGCCCCCGGCGCCCCCGCGGGTCTACTCGCTGCGCGCGGACGCGTTGGAGCGGGCGAAACAACGGATCCACGGGGGCGGCTCGAGCGCTGCGGCGTATGAGCGGCTCGTGCGCGAGGCCGACGCGGCGCTCCAGGCCGGCCCGTTCTCCGTGATGGACAAACGGCGCGTCCCGGAGAGCGGCGACCGTCACGATTACGTGAGCATGGGCCCCTACTGGTGGCCCGATTCCAGCAAGCCGAACGGCCTGCCGTACATTCGTCGCGACGGCGAGCGCAACCCCGAGGTTTCGAGCGACTACGACGCGCCGCGGTTCGGCGCCCTGACGGGCGCGGTCACGACGCTCTCGCTCGCCTACTACTTCACCATCGACGAGAAATACGCGGCGCACGCGGCGTTGCTGCTGCGCGTGTGGTTCCTCGATCCCGCCACACGGATGAACCCGCACCTGCAGTACGGGCAGCGCATTCCGGGCATCACCGAAGGCCGCGCGGCGGGGATCATCGAGACGCGCCGGCTCGTGGACCTGGTCGACGCCATCGGCATGCTCGAGCGCTCACCGGCCTGGACGGACGCGGACGCCCGCGGTATGCGCGCCTGGATGGCCGCGTACCGCCAGTGGCTGCTGACGAGCGAGATCGGGAAAGAGGAGCAGCGCGCCCGGAACAACCACGGCAGCTGGTACGACGCGCAGGTCGCGGCGCTCGCTCTGTTCACCGGCGACACCGCGCTGGCGCGGTCCACGATCGAGGCGAGCAAGACGCGGCGCATCGCCGCGCAGATCACCCCGGATGGGCGGCAGCCCTACGAGCTGGTCCGCACACGCTCGCTCGGGTACAGCGTCATGAACCTCGAGGGGCTGTGCCGGCTGGCGGAGCTGGGCCGTCACGTGGGCGTGGACCTCTGGTCCTACGAGGCGCCGAGCGGTGGAAGCATTCGCAAGGCGCTTTTCTTGGTGCTCCTGCTTGAGCGTGCCCGCATCGCGTACGGCGATGGGTACGGGGAGGCGCTGCGCAAGATTCCCGGGGATCTGGTCCGATCGCACCGGGCGCAGTTACTCTATCCGGATCCGCATGCCGCGCCCTGAGCCCTTGACCCCGACTGCACCTGACGCGCCGAGTGTGATCGACCGGCGCGAGGCGCTGCGGCGCGCCGCGCTTATCTTGGGCGGCGTGCTTTCCGCGCCCATGGCGGCCGGCGTCCTCGCCGGCTGCGAGGCGCGCCGCGCCCCGCCCCCGGGGGCGGCGTGGGAGCCCCGTGCCCTTACCGCGGACCAGGCGGAGCTGGTCGCGGTCATCGCCGAGCACATCCTGCCCGAGACAGACACGCCCGGCGCTCGCGCAGTCGGCGTGCACCGGTTCATCGATGCGATGCTGGCCGAGTCCTACCCCGCGGGGGAGCGGCAGCGGTTCCTGGCCGGGCTCGCGGGACTGGACGACCGGGCGCGACGCGCCCACGGTCGCGGGTTTGTCGCTTGCGCGGGGACGGAGCAGTTCGCCCTGCTCGACGCGCTGGACCGGGAGGCGCAGCCCTTCTTTCGCACCCTGAAAGAGCTGACGCTTGTCGGCTACTACACCTCGGAGGCGGGCGCCACGCGCGAGCTGCGGCACGTTCCGGTGCCGGGACGCTTCGAGGGATGCGTCCCCCTCAGCCAAATCGGCCGGGCGTGGGCGGTGTGAGCGAGCCGTACGACGCCATCGTCGTCGGCTCCGGCATCACCGGCGGCTGGGCCGCCAAGGAGCTGTGCGAGAAGGGGCTGCGCACCCTCGTGCTCGAGCGTGGCCGGCACGTGGAGCACGGCAAGGACTACGTCACGGAGTGGTGGCAGCCCTGGCAATTCGCCCACCGCGGCCGCGGCGAGCAGGAGCTGTACGAGCGGGACTACCCGATCCAGAGCAAGAACTACGCGTTCGGCGAGGCGACCCGGCACTTCTTCGTGAGCGACCGGGAGCACCCCTACGTCACGCCGGACGACAAGCCGTTTCGCTGGATCCGCGGCTACCAGCTGGGCGGCCGCAGCCTCATCTGGGGCCGGGCGTGCTGGCGCTGGAGCGACCTCGATTTCGAGGCGAACCGGCGGGATGGCCACGGCGTCGACTGGCCGATCCGGTACCGGGACCTGGCGCCCTGGTACGGCTACGTGGAGCGCTTCATCGGCGTGAGCGGCGAGCGGCTCGGCCTGCCGCACCTGCCGGATGGCGAGTTCCTGCCGGCGTGGGAGATGAACTGCGCCGAGCGCGTCGTACGGCAGGGGATCGAGCGCGCGTTTCCCGGGCGCCGCATGACGATGACCCGCGTCGCCAACCTGACGCGGGCGCATCTCGGCCGCGGTCCCTGCCAGGCGCGCAATCAGTGCGCGCGCGGCTGCAGTTTCGGGGGATACTTCTCGAGTCTCTCCGCCACGCTCCCCGCCGCGCGCAAGACCGGGCGGCTGACGGTGGTCACCGACGCGATCGTGCACAGCGTCATCTACGACGAGCGGAAGGATCGCGCGGTAGGGGTGCGCGTGATCGACGCGCACACCAAGACGGCGCGCGAGTACTTCGGCCGGGTCATTTTTCTCTGCGCGTCGACGCTCGCCACGGCGCAGATCCTGCTGAACTCGAAGACCGCGCGCTTTGCGACCGGGCTCGCGAATTCGAGTGGCGAGGTGGGCCACAACTTGATGGACCACATCTCCAAGGCGGGCGCGCGCGGCACCGTCCCGGGTCTCGAGGACAAGTACGTCTACGGCCGGCGGCCGACGGGGACCTACATCCCCCGCTTCCGCAACCTCGGCCCCACCGGGAGCGGGAGACTCGGGTTCGTGCGGGGCTACGGGATTCAGGCAGGTGCGAGCCGCCAAGGGTGGGACCGCGGCGCCGACGAGCCGGGGCTCGGCGTCGAGCTGAAGCAGCGGCTGCGCGAGCCGGGGCCCTGGCAAATCAGCCTGCAAGGGTACGGCGAGTGCCTGCCGCGTCACGAGAACTACGTGGATCTGGACCCCGCCCGCGCGGACCAGTGGGGAATCCCGCTGCTCAGCGTTCACTGTGGGTGGAGCGAGAACGAGCGGGCCATCCGGGAGGATGTGAAAACGCAGGCTGCCGAGATGCTCGAGGCCGCGGGATGCCGCGGCGTCGAGACGTGGGACGACGACGGCCCTCCCGGGTTCAGCGTGCACGAGATGGGGACGGCGCGCATGGGGGCGGACCCGAAGACCTCGGTGCTGAACGCCTACAACCAGGCCCACGATGTGCCGAACCTGTTCGTCACCGATGGCGCCTGCATGGCCAGCTCGTCGTGCGTGAATCCCTCCCTGACCTACATGGCCATCACTGCGCGCGCCGCCGACCACGCGGTGAACGAGCTGAAGCGCCAGAATCTGTGAGCGTTCGGCGCGCGCAGGCGCAGGTAGCCGCGACGTCGTTCCTGGCGCTGTTCGCGATCGTCGGGCTCGCGCTCTACGGCCTGCCGTTCTTTTACGACTTCATGGTGCGCGACTTCGGCTGGTCGCGCGCGCAGGTGACCTCCGGGAACGCGCTCAGCAAGCTCCTGGTGGGACCGCTGTTCGGTTTTCTGGCCGGGTGGATGGTGGACCGCTTCGGCCCACGCCGTCTGATGGTGGCCGGAATTCTCATGGCGGGCATCGCGCTCGTCGGGCTCGGCATGATCCACACGCTCGCCGGCTTCTATCTCTTCTACCTCTTCAACGCGCTCGGCAACGTCTGCGGCGGCCCGCTCCCGAACCAGGTCTTGCTGTCGCGCTGGTTCACCGCAGCCCGCGGCCGCGCCCTGGGTTTCGCTTACCTCGGGATCGGCCTCGGCGGTGCGCTGGTGCCGTTCCTCGCCGTGTGGCTGACGCGCGCGGTCGGATGGCAAGGCGCCCTGCAGGTGCTCGGCGCGTTGATCATCATCGTCGCCCTCCCGCTGGCGCTCGTCGTCAAGGAGTCTCCAGCAGGCTCGGCTGGGCACACCCCGAGTCCCCAGCCCCTAGCCCCGAGCCCCGCTTCAATCGGTCCCGTCCTCCGTGCGCCCGCGTTTTATCTGCTCCTCGTCGGCAGCATGTGCTCGATCGCCGCGGTGGGAGGCACGAACCAGCACCTGAAGCTGTTCCTGAGACTCGACCACGGGTACTCACAGGCCGGGGCGGCGCAGATCGCCTCGCTCGTCCTGGCCTCGAGCCTCGTTGGCCGCCTGGGGGCCGGGTGGCTCGCGGATCGCTTCGCGAAGAAGTACGTGATGCTGCTGATCTATTTGCTTGTCGTCTCGGCGATCCCGCTGCTGCTCCTGACGGATGCCCGCGGCTCGATCTATCTGTTTGCGGTCGTCTTCGGCCTCGGTCTGGGCGGCGAATACATGGTCATCCCGCTGATGGCCGGCGAGTTGTTCGGCGTGCGCGTGCTGGGGCGCACGATGGGCGTGGTGCTCACGGGGGATGGGATCGCCGAAGCAGTCGCGCCTTGGGTCGTCGGCCGGATGCACGACGCCACCGGCAGCTACGCCACGGGGTTCGGCGCGTTGATCGCGTGCGCGGTGATCGGCGCGGTCGCGGTGGCCTGCCTGCCGCGCGCCACACCCTTTGCAGGGGCGCAGCATGCTGCGCCCCTACACGCGCCCCTACCTGTACCCCCCCAGGGTACCTGATGGCCCCGCGACGCATCGGGATCATCATGAACGGCGTCACGGGACGCATGGGCCTGAACCAGCACCTCGTCCGGTCTATCGTCGCGATCCGGGCGGCGGGCGGGGTCGCCCTGCCGAACGGCGATCGGATCGTCCCGGACCCGATCCTCGTCGGGAGAAACGAAGCCAAGCTCCGGGACATCGCCGACGCGCACGGCATCGACCGCGTCTCGACCGATCTCGGCGCCTGCCTCGCGAACCCGGCGGACGCGGTGTATTTCGACGCGACCCTCACGAGCCTCCGCGCCGACCACGTGCGGCGGGCCATCGCCGCCGGGAAGCACGTGTACTGCGAGAAGCCGCTCGCGCCGACGAAGGCCGAAGCCCTCGATCTCGCGCACCGGGCCGGCCGCCGCGGTGTGAAGCACGGCGTCGTGCAGGACAAGCTGTTCCTCCCCGGCATCCGCAAGGTCAAGCAGCTGGTGGACGCCGGCTTCTTCGGCCGCATCCTGAGCGTGCGCGGCGAGTTCGGGTACTGGGTCTTCGAGGGCGACGCCGGCGGGCCCGCTCCCCAGCGTCCGTCGTGGAACTACAAGAAGGAAGAGGGCGGCGGGATCATCCTCGACATGTTCGCGCACTGGCGCTACCTGCTCGACCATACGTTCGGCGCGGTGAAGGCGGTGCAGTGCACGGGCGCGACGCACATCCCCGAGCGGGTGGACGAACGCGGCGGGCGTTACGCCGCCACGGCGGACGACGCCGCCTACGCCACGTTCCTCTTGAACGGTGCCGACGGGACGGGCGACATCGTCGCGCAGTTCAATTCGTCGTGGGCGGTGCGGGTGTACCGCGACGACCTGCTGCAGATCCAGGTCGACGGCACCCTGGGGAGCGCCGTCGCGGGGCTGCGCCGCTGCAAGATGCAGCCGCGCGCCGGCACGCCGCGGCCGGTCTGGAACCCCGACGTCCCGAACCCCTTCGACTTTTACGAGCAATGGCGGGAGGTCCCGGACTCGGGCGAGGTGGACAATGCCTTCAAGGCGCAGTGGGAGCTGTTCCTGCGCCACGTCGCGGCGGACGAGCCGTTCCCGCACGACTTCACCGAGGGGGCGAAGGGCGTGCAGCTGGCGGAGCTGGCCATGCAGTCGTGGGTGGAGCGCCGGTGGGTGGACGTGCCGCCGCTCGATGCCTCACCCCCTGACCCCCTCTCCACTTCGTGGAGAGGGGGAACGAACGATGAACATCGTTCTGCCGCGCGCTGACGGTACACTCGCATCCTACACGGTGCGGGAGCCGCACGTGTGGCCCGCGCCAACCGGACCGATCCGGAGCTGCGTGGCGTACGCCGCGGCGCACGTCGTGTGCGATCCGCATTCGGACACGGAGCTGGACTGGGACGCCACGCTTGCCTACCGGCGTCACCTCTGGTCGCTCGGCCTGGGCGTCGCCGAGGCGATGGACACCGCGCAGCGCGGCATGGGGCTCGACTGGCCCGTCGCGCGCGAGCTGATCGGACGCTCCCTCGCCGAAGCACGGGCGGTGAACGGATTGATCGCCTGCGGCGCCGGCACCGACCAGCTCGCGCCCGACGCGCGGGTGAGCCTCGATGCCGTCGAGCGCGCGTACGAAGAGCAGGTGGGCTACGTCGAGGACCGGGGCGGACGGGTGGTTCTGATGGCGAGCCGGGCGCTGGCGCGCGCCGCGCGCGGGCCGGACGACTACCGCCGCGTGTACGGCACCATCCTCCGGCAGATTCGCCGCCCCGTCATTCTCCATTGGCTGGGCGAAATGTTCGACCCGCAGCTTACCGGCTACTGGGGCTCTCCCGACCTGGGCGACGCGATGGGCGTCTGTCTCGAGATCATCGCCGAGCACCGCGCGAAGGTCGATGGGATCAAGATCTCGCTGCTCGACCCGGAGCGAGAGGTCGAGATTCGGGCCCGCCTGCCGCAGGGCGTGCGCATGTACACGGGCGACGACTTCAACTACGACCGGCTGATTCTGGGGGAGGGCGGCGCGCACAGCGACGCGCTGCTCGGCATCTTCGACGCGATCGCGCCTGCCGCGTCCGCCGCCTTGCAGGCGCTCGATCGGGGCGACGTGGCGGGCTACCGCGCGGCGCTCGAGCCCACGGTTCCGCTGTCGCGCCACATCTTCGAGCCTCCCACCTACGCCTACAAGACGGGCATCGTGTTCCTCGCCTACCTGAACGGCCACCAGTCCCATTTCCGGCTGCTCGGAGGTGGGGAGAGCCGGCGGTCGGCGACGCACCTCGCGGAGCTGTTCCGGCTCGCCGACGCCGCGGGGCTGCTGGCCGATCCCGAGCGCGCCGTGGAGCGGATGGGGCGCGTACTGGCATGGACTCGGTCGCGCGCCTCAGTCTGAACCAGATCACGACCGAGCGCGCGAGCCTCGGCGACACCGTGGACGCGTGCGCGCGTCACGGCGTGCCGTACGTCGCGCTATGGCGCCATAAGCTCGCGGAGACCGGGGTGGATCGGGCGGCACGGCTGGTGCGCGACGCCGGGGTGCGGGTCTCGAGCGTGTGTCGCGGCGGGATGTTCCCGGCCCCCACCGCCGCCGAGCGGGCGGCGCGGATCGACGACAACCGGCGGGCGGTCGACGACGCGGCGACGCTTGGCGCCGAGGTGCTCATCCTCGTGTGCGGCCCGGCGCCCGATCGCGACATCGCCGCGGCCCGGCGCATGGTGGCGGACGGCATCGCGGAGCTCGCCCCGTACGCCCGGGAGCGCGGCGTGCGCCTCGGGATCGAGCCGCTGCATCCGGCGTTCGCCGCCGAGCGATCGTGCATCACGACGCTGCGTGAGGCGCGCTGCCTGGCGCAGAAGTTCGACCCCGCCACCGTTGGGATCGTGGCGGACGTCTATCACGTCTGGTGGGACCCCGAGCTGCACGATGAAATCGCCCGCGCCGCCGGCCGCTTCGTGGGGTTCCACGTTTCGGATTGGCTCGTGCCCGTACACGACGTGTTGATGAACCGGGGGATGATGGGGGACGGCGTGATCGAGTTACGCCCCATCCGCACCGCCGTCCAGGACGCGGGTTACGTGGGGCCGATCGAGGTCGAGATCATGAACGAGGCGGTCTGGAATTTGCCGCTCGATACGGTGCTGCCCCTGATCAAGGAGCGTTACCTCACATGCGTATGACTCCCAGCATCATATTCTGCGCCGCGGTGGCGGGCGGCGTGCTCGCCAGCCCGGTGACGCGGCTCGACGCCGACGACATCGCCGGAACGGTCACCGGCCCGAACGGACCGGAGGCGGGCGTCTGGGTGATCGCGGAGACGCATGACCTCCCGACGCCGTTCGCCCGGATCGTGGTCACGGATGATCGGGGGCGCTACCTGATTCCCGACCTCCCGAAAGCGCGGTACACGGTGTGGGTGCGCGGCTACGGACTCGTGGATTCGCCGAAGGCGCAGGCCGCCCCGGGCGCCACCCTCGACCTCACGGCCGTGGCCGCGCCCGACGCCCGCGCGGCGGCCCAATACTATCCCGCCGGCTACTGGTTCTCCCTGATGCGGGTACCGGATAAGAGCGAGTTCGCCGGCAATGCCGGTGCAGACGGGATCGCGCCGAACGTACGCAGCCAGGCCGAGTGGCTTCGCATGCTCAAGTCGGGTACTTGCTGGGCCTGTCATCAGCTGGGGAGCAAGGGCACGCGTGAGATTCCCGCGGCGCTGGGCCCGTTCCCGAGCTCGGCGGCCGCCTGGGAGCGGCGGCTCCAGTCGGGACAGGCAGGGGGCCAGATGACCGGCGCCTTGGCCGGGCTCGGGCGCGAGCGGGCGCTGGCGATGTTCGCAGACTGGACCGATCGGATCGCCGCCGGCGAGGTCCCGCCGGTGCCGCCCCGTCCACAGGGTCTCGAGCGCAACGTCGTCATCACCGAGTGGGACTGGGCCGATCCGAAGGCGTACCTCCACGATGAAGTCTCGACCGACCGCCGGCATCCCACCCTCAATGCCAACGGCAAGATCTACGGGGCGCTGGAGCTGAGCGCGGACTACCTGCCCGTGCTCGACCCCGTGCGGCACACGGTGAGCCGGGTGCCGTTGACGGTTCGCGATCCGAGTACGCGGCCGGCCGCCGGGCCGGGGATGCCTCAGCCGTCGCCCTACTGGGGCGATGAAGCCATCTGGACCAGCAAGAACAACGTGCACAATCCGATGTTCGATGACCGCGGCCGCGTGTGGATCACCTCCACCGTGCGCCCACCGGACAACCCGGACTTCTGCAAGGCGGGATCGAGTCATCCGTCCGCGCAGCTGTTCCCGCTGGCCCGCGCCGGCCGCCACCTCGCGGTCTACGATCCGAAGACCCGGCGGCTCACCCACATCAGCACCTGTTTCAGCACGCATCACCTGATGTTCGCCGAAGACGCCGATAACACGCTGTGGACAAGTGGTGGCGGCCCGGTGGTCGGCTGGCTGAACACGCGGATGTTCGACCAGACCGGCGACGAGGAAAAGTCACAGGGCTGGACCGCCCTCATCCTCGACGCCAATGGGAACGGGAAGCGGGATGCCTACGTGGAGCCCGATCAACCGGTCGATCCCACCAAGGACAAGCGCATCGCCGCGGGCTTTTACGCCGTGGCGCCGGCGCCCGACGGCTCGATCTGGGGAACGTCGCTGGGGTTCCCTGGCGCGATCGTGCGACTCAGTCCGGGACCGAATCCGCCGCTGACCGCGCTGGCCGAGGTGTACGAGCCACCGGTGAACGCCCGCGGGGAGCCCGTCGAAGGGTTCTCGCCGCGGGGCGGGGACGTGGACCGGAACGGCGTGTACTGGGCGGCGATGGCGAGCGGACACATGGCGAGCTTCGACCGGCGCAAGTGCCGGGGACCGCTCAACGGGCCGACCGCAACGGGTCAGCACTGCCCTGAAGGGTGGACGTTCTACCCGGAGCCGCTGCCGCAGCTCCGCGGCGTCACCGACCCCGGGAGCGCGGAAGCCAGCTACTACACCTGGATCGACCAGTTCGATGCGCTCGGCCTCGGGAGCAACGTGCCGATCAATACAGGCAATGGATCCGAGGGTTTGCTGGTATTGAAAGACGGCAAGTGGATCGTGCTCCGCGTCCCCTATCCGCTGGGATTCTATACCAAGTGGCTCGACGGCCGAATCGACGACCCGAAGGGCGGCTGGAAGGGCAGGGGGCTGTGGGCGACCGTGAGTACGCGGGCGCCGTTTCACAT
>WNGE01013570.1_pt1 | contig 10925 bp, 12 predicted proteins | sample 5400651 | NCBI WGS metagenome assembly WNGE01 (sample SAMN13153370, study PRJNA577476) | soil metagenome | isolation source: 60 cm soil or saprolite under grassland replicate 2 | place: USA:California | collected 2016-06-15
ACGCAATGGCCCACCGCGGAATGGAGCGAAACCCGTTCCCAGGATCATTCCGTAGTCTGCGTCCTCGACCGACTCGACGACTTTCTCTTCCACGCAGCGCGCGGCTTCGTTGACCATCAGGAAGATGAGCCGGCGCGCCAGCTCTTCGTCGTTCAGCCGCAAACGTGGATCGCGATGCCAGTCCGGCGGAATGTTTGGGCCTTCGGCGCCTTCGGGCTCGCCATGCAATGCGCGCCGCCACTGCGAGAGCGAGTCATTGCGCATCTGCGCTTTGCCCTCGTATTTGTAAACCCCGGCTCCGGTCTTCCGGCCAAGCATCTGACCGTCACGCAACCACAGCAGGACGGCAGAAACGTCGTCGCGCCGCCCGTAAGCTTTCTCAAGTGTGTTGCCGATATCAACAGCGATATCAACGCCGATTTCGTCGATTAACCGCAATGGGCCCATCGGCATGCCCCATTGCACAAGTGCGCCATCAATCTTGTCCGCGTCCAAGCCACGCTCGAAGAGCTCAGCAGCATCGAGCAAATAAGGAAACAAAACCCTGTTCACTAGGAAACCCGGGCTGTCGTGCACAATTACCGGCAGTTTTCCGATTTGTCGCACAAACGCCACGCTTCGCGCGCGCGTCTCCCCCGAGGTCTCCTTCGCAATAACAACTTCCACGAGTTTCATCCGGCTCACCGGATTAAAAAAATGCAATCCGACGACGTGCTCGGGCGACACCGTCACCTCGGCCAGCACGTTGACCGGAAGCGCCGAAGTATTTGTAGCGATGATGCTCTTCGGGCCGGCTTCCATCGCCAGCTCGCGGAAAACTTCTTTCTTGATGTTCATCTTCTCCGAGGCCGCTTCGATGACAAATTGCACATCGCGTAGTTCCATCGGCGCAGTCGAGGCCACGATTCGGGCGCGACCCTCTTTTGCCTTTTGCTCCGTCATCAGCCCGCGTTTTACCGCGTCGGCGTAAATCTTTTCAATGTTTGCAAGACCGCGGTCGATTTGTTCACGCGCTATATCACGCAGGATGACTGTGACGCCACGGGAGCTGAGCCATTGCGCAATGCCGGAACCCATCACGCCGGCGCCGATCACAGCCGCATGCACTACTCTTTCGGCCGGTGTTCTCGAAGTTCCCTTCTTGTATTTCTCCGCGAGGAAAAAATTGCGAATCAAGTTCTGCGTCGATTCCATTTTTCCAAGATCGACAATTGCGTCCAACTCCGTCCGCAAGGATTCATCAGACGAAATCGAAAGAGTCTCGTTGATGATTTGCCAAGCACGCTCTGGCGCGGGATTTCCGTATCGCCGTGGAGCGCGGAGCTCCTGCGACGCCGAGCTCGCAGGAGCTCGCCCCTCCACCTCACGTTTTCCGGCGCGCAGCTTTTCACGCGCGCGATCGATGAGCTGATCGCGCGGTGCAATTTCATCGATCAACCCGAGCTTCGAAGCTTCCTGAGCGGAATAAAGTTTTCCCTTCAGAATCACTTCCGCGGCTCTTTGTGCTCCAATCAAGCGCGGCAGACGCGTGCAACCGCCCCACGCGGGAATGAGCCCAAGCGTCGTCTCTGGAAGTCCAATGCGTGTTGTCGGATCATCAGTCGCGATCCTATAATCGCACGCGAGAGTCACTTCGTACCCGCCGCCGGCGCTTGCGCCGTGTATGTCCAGACTGCGCCTTTTGCAACAGCGTCTTCAAATCTGCGCCGGCGATGAAGATTGATTTTTTCGCCGACGCGATGATCAGGCCGCGCAGGGCGGCGTCATTCTCAATGAAATCCAGATGTTCGTTTAACTCATCGAGCGTGGCGTCGTCGAAAATGTTCGCGCCCGATTCAGGGCGATCGAACGTAAGCACACAAATTTGGTCGTTGCCAATCTCGCGCCGAATCATTGATGCTGTAGCAACCGCCGGCATTAGCTTCATTTTCGAACGTTTCCGCCAAAATTCCAAGCGGAGAGAGAAGTTAAATAGTTACAAAAGTTAGAGCAGTTACAACGTTAAAGCGGGACGCCTTTGTAACTTTGTAACGTTTGTAACCTTTGACTCTTTTTTAGAACCCGAAATCAGGAGCTTGATCGAAGCCCGAAATTTCGGTGCGCTGCGCGAAGTATTTCGTGAATGGCCCCCGGCGGATGTAGCCGAGGTAATCCTCGATATGCCGGAAGACGAACAGGTCATCATTTTTCGGGTTCTCCCGCATGCACTGGCGGCGGATGTTTTTGAATATTTGGACATCGACGCGCAACAGAAGCTGCTGCGTGCCATGGCTCACGAGCAGGTAGTGGGGATCTTAAACGAGATGGCGCCGGACGATCGCACGGCGCTGCTGGAAGAATTACCGAGCGCAGCCGCCCGACAGTTAATTCAATTGCTTACGCCGGAGGAGCGCCGCGTGGCCACCGCGCTGCTTGGTTACCTGGAAGACAGCGTTGGCCGGTTGATGACGCCGGATTTCATCGCAGTGAAAGAAGATTGGACGGTGCAACAAGTGCTCGATTACATCCGCGAACACGGCCAGGACAGCGAAACGCTAAACGTCATTTACGTGGTCGATGATCGCGGCAAATTGATCGACGACGTGCGCATGCGCGAGTTTCTTCTGCGACCGCTCACGGCAAAAGTGAGCCAGATTCGAGATGAAACCTTCGTGGCGCTGAATGTGAATGATTCGCAGCAGGACGCACTTAATGTGTTCCGCAGATACGACCGGGTCGCGCTGCCGGTACTCGATTCCAGCGGCGTTCTGGTCGGGATTGTGACGAGCGATGACATGCTCGACGTCGCGGAAAAGGAAGCCACTGAGGACATCCAAAAATTCGGTGGCATGGAGGCTTTGGATGAGCCGTACATGCGAATTCCCCTGTGGCGCATGGTACGCAAACGCGCCGGCTGGCTCATTATCCTGTTTTTGGGAGAAACGTTGACGGCCACCGCCATGGCAAATTATCAAGCGGAACTGGCAAAAGCGCTTGTGCTCGCGTTGTTCCTGCCGCTTATCATTTCGAGCGGCGGCAACTCTGGATCGCAAGCGTCCACTTTAATGATTCGCGCCATGGCTCTTGGCGAAGTGACTCTTCGTGATTGGTGGCACGTCATGCGCCGTGAAGTACAGGCTGGTATTTTGTTAGGGGCTATCCTCGGGGCGATCGGTGTTGTGCGCGTCGGGGCGTGGGCAATTGTCGGTGAACAATATTTGCATCAACAGCCTTATGGCGCGCATTGGCCGCTCGTTGCACTGACAGTCGGTGTAGCCCTCGTCGGTGTGGTCCTTTGGGGAACGCTCTCCGGATCCATGCTTCCCTTCATCCTGCGCAGAGTCGGGGCTGATCCCGCAGCCTCTTCCGCCCCATTCGTCGCAACGCTGGTCGACGTGACCGGATTGATCATCTATTTCAGCATCGCCCTGCTAATCATGCGCGGTGTTCTGCTGTAAGGTCAAAAGTCGTCACGGGGCGGGTTCATCTGGCTTGCGGACTTTCGGGTCAGCGCATAGCAGAAGCTCGGGAATTGCCGAGGTCAACGACCTGATCGAAGGAACTTTTAAGCTGGCGAACCCGGAGAAATTTTCACGCGATCTCGCCACGCGGATCAATCAAATTGATGAAAGATAGAGATCTGCTGGAAAGATTCGGTAAGGCCGGTCGCAAACGCGCCGAAGAAATGTTTAGTTGGAGCAAAATCGCGGAGAAAACGAAAGCGGTTTACCACGCGCTTCGCTGGCGCAACAAGCGGTGAAACTTACCAGGAATAAATCGCTTTGCCGTTAGCGACTGAGACCTGTCTGCCTACCGCAATGCAAAGCGCCGCTGCATTGGGATCGGGGAACAAGTGGACGCGAAAATAAAATGCGGCCGGCCTTTTCTTTAGATCATCCGGCAACGCGCCGTTGCGCAAGCCTTTCGGAGGAAACGCCACCTGGCCAAAAGGCATTGCGCCCTTAGACGTATCCTCGGCGATGTAACGTAGCGCGCCGTTGGGCAAATGGCTTTTCCCGTCGCCAAGAAGACTGCCGATCTCGATGCGCACAATCTTGCCGTTGAGATCGAGTTTCTGCTGTTCGATTTGTTGAAAAGTGTAGATTTTGTCGCTTACCGGTGGCGGCAGTGAATCATTTCCCGCCGCCAAGCCGAACTGACAGAAGGCAAAACTGATCAGAGGACCAAGGTAGATTCTTTTCACGGCAGTGCGGCGATTAGTATGTCGCGCTCGCGACCAAGTCAACGTTGCCGATGAACCACACTTTCGAGGCGCCGGATCAGTGCTGTTTCGCGCTCGGGCTGGCCGAAACTGATGGTGCCACCGAACTTTGAGGCGAAGAAGTAGGCGCTGGAGTCACAACATTCACATCCATTTTGACAGCAACCAGGTAACCGTAACGAGCGTCCAACTGGACCTTGGTGCCACCTTGGGAATAGATCGGGCCAGAGAATTTATAAAGCACGGCGTCGTCCGGGTCCGCGTTTTTGTATCGCAGGAAGGTGTACGTTGGATAATTCACATTGGTCTGGTGCTCGCGGCCCATTTCGAAAACCAGTTCTTCATCTCCTTCTTTGTCGGTGTGCTGATCGATCAATCGAACGACAGTTGCTCCCTGACTCTGGTCGCGGCTCTCACCCTTGCTCTTGAGGGGGATAACAGCGTAGCCAGCGAACACATTCAGCTGGTTCGAACGCGCGCTTTTAACGGGTTTTCCCGATTCGCCCCAGTCCTCTGACTCGAGCCATTTCCCTCCCTTCTTCCTGGCAAACGTACCGCCATCAGGCAACCGAATGCGTTCCACTTTCCCGGGGTAGCGATCGTAATGACACTCCGCTGGTGGAATCTTGTTGTCGTACGACGACAACTGCAGGTCGACCACCATGTGATTGGTTTCAAAAATCTTTCGCGATCGGTCCATGAACTTCTCAAAACGCGCTTCGCTTTGTTCTGCACCGGATAGCGCAAGAGCGGCCAACAGCACGAGCGAAAGCAAGACCAGCCGCATGCGTCAGATTGAATCCCGCTCTTCCGCACGAGTCAATCTGCATGATCGTGGAATCGTTAGTGCGCTAAGCCGATTTCGCTGGGATTTTGAAATTCTCGATCTGCTCTTTGATGTCGTGAACAAAATGGGCGGCGCTGACGCCGTTTCACAACTCGATGATCGAGGCAAGCGAAAGCCTAATCACTTCGACGGTTTCGTTTTCGGTGGGTATTGATATTTTTACTTTCCCAACACTTCATGCTTCACGCAGAATTCGCACGCTTGGCCGATTTTCGGTTGGCCGCGCAACACAAGCTCTAGGATTGCCGAGGTCAACGCCCTCGGTTACAACTGGGCCCAAAACGATGTTCTCGATCCAAAAACTCATCGGGGGCGACGGAAAGTTTTACGATCTGCTGGAAGCCAGCGCACAACAGGCGGACAGCAGCGTTCATCATCTGGTCGCATTGCTTGAAAAGCTTCAGCAGAACGAGACGCCAGAGCACCTCGAGGAGTTTGCCCATAACCGTCGCGAAGACAAACGCATCACACAGGAACTAACCGAGCAGCTCTCAAAAACTTTCGTCACGCCGTTGGAGCGCGAGGACATCCAGGAACTCGCGGCTGCTCTTTATAAAATACCAAAGACGGTGGAGAAAATCGGTGAACGGATCTTGATCTGTCCAGAGGATTTACGCGGTCACAGTTTTCAGAAGCAGATGGAGCTGCTCGATCAGGCAGCGGAAACGGTGTTGGCGATGGTCAAACACTTGCGTAAAGGGATCGACTCCCGCACCGCGCGGGAGATGAACGCCAAACTTCAAGGAATCGAGGGCGATGCGGATAAACTGGAGCTGGATCGGCTGCGCGATTTGTTCCAAGGCAGTTACGACCCTAAACAGATTATTTTTCTACACGATCTGTACGGCCTTTTGGAGAAAGTGATCGATCGGTGCCGCGACGCAGGGAACATCATCCTGCAAGTAGCGCTGAAGTATTCGTAGCGAACTGACCGCGTGCTCACGCTCATTTCCGTCGTTATCGCCGCCGTCATTTTCGAATACAGCAACGGCTTTCACGATGCGGCGAATGCGATTGCCACCGTCGTTTCAACGCGAGTTCTGACGCCACGCAAAGCCATTGCGATGGCGGCGTTCTTCAATCTCACCGGCGCGTTGTTTGGTGGCGCTGTTGCTTCCACAATCGGCAAGGGACTGGTGGACACCGACATCGTCACAATGACGACAGTACTTTGCGCAGTGATTGCCGCATTTGCCTGGAACATTGCGACGTGGTGGTTCGGTCTGCCCTCGAGTTCAAGTCACGCGCTCATCGGTGGACTGTGCGGTGCTGCGCTCGCTGCCGCGGGCGGCAATTGGTCGGTGATAAAATGGAATGCCGGGATATGGCCAAAAGTTGTCGTGCCGATGATTACCTCACCATTGGCCGGATTCGTTTTCGGCGGCTTATTGATGTTTTTGCTATTCGTAGCGCTCCACCGATTCACGCCGCATTTTGTCCATTCTCTCTTTGGCAAATTACAAATCTTTAGCGCAGCCTGGATGGCGCACAGTCATGGTACAAACGACGCACAGAAAACAATGGGCATTATTGCGCTGGCACTTTTTACCGGAACAAAAGCCGGCAGCTTTGATCATCTTCCGGTCTGGTTAGATTTTCTCAAAACGCCGGTTTTCGTTCTGCCAAAATGGGTGATCGGCCTTTGCGCTCTAACTATGGCGATAGGAACAGCTGCCGGTGGCTGGCGCATCATTCGCACGCTCGGGCATCGCATGGTGAAATTACAACCGGTGAACGGCTTCGCCGCGGAAACAACCGCAGCATTGATCATTCAAGGTGCCAGTTACTACGGTATTCCGCTCTCAACCACGCACGTGATCACAACGTCGATCATGGGCGTAGGCGCGGTAAAACGCTTCGGCGGAATGAGGTGGACCGTCGTCGAGCGAATTATCTGGGCCTGGCTTTTCACTCTGCCCGCCAGCGGACTTATTGGTTATGCGTTAGCGCGCGCGGCGGCAGCGGCGCTTTAATGCTTATCAAGAGCTGCTAACCTGAACATCTCAGGCCTCGCGCGGTGCGAGCGATCGAGCCCCGGAGTCACCGACTCCGGCTACAGTTTGTCCAGATCTTCGATCACTTTCTCCATGCCGCTGACCACGAGCGTGAACCGGTCGTAATCGAGCTTGTCGGGCGTGTCGCTCGACGAATGGTAATACGGATAACGAAACGGCGCTGTGTCGGTGACCATGATGCCAGGATACCCGTGCCTCCAGAACGACCATTGGTCCGACCAACTCACACCCGGTATAAACGCAGGCAGCGCTGCGCCTTCGGATGGAATCTTTGCGTGTTTGCGAAAGAGCCCAATGACACGACGGAGCAGCGCACGTGAGTGAACATTGCTGACGAACCCGATGAAGTTGCCAACTTTCGGGTAAAACATTCCCAGTCCCGGTGAGGGATAGGTTTGCGAATGCGGCGCATCGGAAAAATACCCAATCGTTTCAAGGCTGATCATCGTAGAGATTCGATCGCCACGCGCTTTGCATCTGCTGGCGTAAATAAAGCTTCCCATTTCATCCGATAAGAAATAAGGCGGCTCCTCGTTTACGAATGCGACGAAGCGCAAAGTGTGTTGTGGTTTTCTGCCGGCAAAGCGCCGTGCCAGGGCGAGCGTTGCCGCCATTCCGGTGCCGTTATCATTCGCGCCAGGGGAGCCGAACACCGAATCGTAATGGGCGCCGATTAGGACAACCTCCGGACGCGCGCCGGGAATTTCCGCCTCAATATTGTGACAGGCTTGCCCTTGCATTTCATAACTGTCTCGCCGCGGGCGAAGGCCGGCTCGAGAAAAAGAATCTTCGATGAAATCAGCAGCAGTATTGAGCTGCGGGTAGTGCCACATGTTGCGCTCGCCGATTTCGCCAGCCAACTTTTGCACATCGGCACGGAGCTCTTCGCGTAATGCAGCTTCATCTGGCGAAAGCGGCGCTGACTTCGAAATACTTTTCCCGGGCATTCTCACTCCGAACCACCAGAGTAGTGCCAAAATCGCGGCGACGGCGATGGTAATGCGCAGCGCGCTAAGAAAAATTTTTAGCAGCACGTTGCCAACTAAATTACGGAAACACCTCGTAATCGAAAGCGCGTTTGGATGACTTCCGGGTAGCGCCGCTACCAATGCATACCGCGCTCACGCGATCTTCTTGCGAAATTGCAGCGCGCAGAGAATGAACAGCAGGTTCGACATCACAATGAGAACTAGAAGATTGGGCCAGTATTCGAAGAAATTTGCGCCGCGTAAAATGATCGCGCGCATGAGCGCGATAAAATATGTCGTGGGAAACAGCGCGCCGAGCGCGTAAAAAATCCACGGCATCGTTTCCCTGGGAAAAATGAAACCGGAAAAGAAAACACTCGGCAGCAGGAACACCATCGACATTTGGAGCGCCTGCATTTGGTTTTCAGCCTTCGTCCCGACGAGCAAACCGAGGCTCAGCAACGCGAACACATACACCAGCGTTGAAAACATCATCGCAAAAACATTGCCTTCGATGGGTACGAAAAACACAAATCGCATGATCGTGAACAAAACCAACGCCATGGCCATGCCGATGCACAAATATGGAACGAGCTTGCCGAGCATCAGACCCGCGCGGCTTAATGGGCTCACCAGTAATTGCTCGAGCGTGCCGCGTTCCCGTTCACGCACGAGGGCCATGGCCGCAGCGACCGTCGTCCCGATTTGCAACACGACGCCAATCACGCCTGGCACAAAAAAATTCGGCGCCCGCATGGCCGGGTTATAAAGCATCTGGGGCCGAACATCGATCGGCATCCCTTCTCGACCGGTTTCACGCAAGAGCGATTCCATTGATTGCGTCAACGCCACGCCGAGTCCGGTCTGAAGAGCCTGCAAGGCCGTAGTGGAATTGGATCCATCCACAAGCAATTGCACCTGGGCGGAGTGGCCTGCCAACAGTTCACGAGTGAAGTTCGGCGGAATCTCGAGGGCGGCGTAGGCACGGCCTTTGCGCATTTCGCTTTTAAGCTGATCCAGGCTTTGCACTTCGCCGACCACGCGAAATGACTGCGTATTCACGAACCGATCGATCAGCTGGCGGCTTTCAACCGTGCGATCTTCATTGAGAACGAGCATCGCCATGTGTTTCACGTCGTTATCGAGAGCGTAGCCAAACGCGACCATCTCGATGAGCGGCGGGAAAAAGAAAAAGAAGAGCGTCAGCGGATCGCGCCAGACAACGATGAATTCCTTGAATAAGATTGCGCCGAGTCCGCGAAACAATTTGTGCTTCATGGTCAAATCGGGGTCATCCCGAGCAGAGCGAGGGACCTCCCGCAGAGTGTTTGATCGCACAAAGGACATTTGCGTACCGCGCGCATCTTATGTGGGGTCCCTCACTTCGTTCGGGATGACTCGCGTATGTTGAAAAAGCATCGGTGATAAATCCGCCCACTTCGGATTCATGCTCTCGACCAATGCACTCTTCTTCTCACGGCGCCAGCCCTTGATTTCCTTTTCACGCGCAATCGCGTCGCGCGGATGGTTGAAGCGCTCGTAATAAACCAGTCGGTTAACCTTGTAGGTCTTTGTGAAGCCTTCCACTTCACCGTTCTGATGTTGCCAGACTCGTCGCATTAAACTGTTTGTTATCCCAGTATAGAGAACGACTCGGCTGCGATTGGTCATCATGAAAACCTAGAACGCCTTCATCAATCTGTGAGGTCCTTCGCTTCGCTCAGGATGACAATCGGCATCACGCTGCTTTTTGTTCTTCAGTGGCGTGCTTGGCTGAAAGCTCGACAAATACGTCTTCGAGCGAAGGACCCATTTCGTGAATCTCGGCATGACTAACGCCGACTTTGCGTAATTGTTCGTCGATCTGGGCGCGCTTGACGGTGTCATCGACCAGCAAGTGCATCGATTGGCCAAAGACCGTGGCGCTGCGCACTCCAGGCATATCATGCATCGCGTGCAGCGCCGTGGTCACGTCACTTCCGGCAGTTTTTTTAAGTCGTCAGGCTCGCCGCACACGATCAACTTCGACATGTAAATGTAGCCCACATGATCGCAGCGCTCTGCTTCGTCCATGTAATGAGTCGTCACGAAAAGCGTCATGCCTTTACCGGCGAATTCGAAAAGTAAATCCCATAGTTCGCGCCGCGCGACCGGATCGATGCCCGCCGTCGGTTCATCGAGAAAAAGCACGGTCGGCCTGTGCATGAGCGAACAAGCCATGGCCAGACGTTGCCGCCAGCCGCCGGAAAGCTGGCCAGCGCGCCTCTCAAGGTACGGCTCCAGATGCGTCGTAGCGATCATCTCGTCGCGCCGCTCGTTCAACTCGCGGCCACTCAAGCCGTAAAGTTTTCCTGCAAAGATGAGGTTCTCATTCACCGTTAACTCATCGTAGAGCGAAAACTTCTGCGACATGTAGCCGATCATCTCTTTGATCGGCTCGGCGTCTCGGACGATGTCGTGGCCTCCGACTCGCGCCGTACCGTCGCTCGGCTCCAGAATTCCGCATAGCATCCGGATCAAGGTTGTTTTTCCGGAACCGTTCGGCCCAAGAAAGCCAAAGATCGATCCTTTTCCAACAGTGAACGAAACATGATCGACAGCCGTGAATGTGCCGAAACGCTTCGTCAGCCTGTCAACTTCGATCATCGGCTCAGACATAAGAGGAAAATTTGGCAATCATGAAACCAAGAAGAAATGTTTGGTGAAACTCCTGGATTCCAGATTCATCTCAGTTGATTTGTCCCCATTCACTTAACGTTCGGAAAATAAACATCAGCAGCCATTCCGGCGCGTAAACGATCGTCGTCAGCGGGCAAACGAACCTTTACCCCAAATACCTGTTTGATCCGATCCGCAACGGTTTGCACGTTGCGAGGCGTAAACTCGGCCTGGCG
>WNGE01014616.1_pt2 | contig 10925 bp, 9 predicted proteins | sample 5400651 | NCBI WGS metagenome assembly WNGE01 (sample SAMN13153370, study PRJNA577476) | soil metagenome | isolation source: 60 cm soil or saprolite under grassland replicate 2 | place: USA:California | collected 2016-06-15
TGATCGCAAGAGCACAGGCCGGGCCGCTGCTCGCTATCGCCGGTGTGCAAGATCCCGGCAATCTAGGCACAATTCTGCGCTCGGCCGAGGCTTTTGGAGCAGCCGGCGTGCTGCTTGGAGAAGGCACAGTCAGCCCCTTTAATTCCAAACTAGTCCGGGCGTCGGCAGGATCGGTATTTCGCGTACCCATCGCGCGGACAAAGCTTGATGCAATGCTGGGCGCGATGCGGACGCAAGGTCTGCGGCTGATCGCAACTTCGTCGCACAAAGGCATCACTCTTTCCAAAGCAAAGCTTACAGGCCAGCTCGCCATCTTCATCGGCAGCGAAGGAGGCGGGCTTCCCCGCGATCTGATCTCAGAGATGGACGAAGTAGTGGTCATCCCGCATTCCTCTAAAGTGGAATCGCTGAACGCAGGAATCGCAGCCAGCATTGTGCTGTATGAAATATCGAAGCAAAGATAATGATTCAGGATTGCCAATCCGTTGGCGCTGAACTGCAACGAGAAGCCCACCAAGTGCCCGGGCACGGCAACGACACTCGGCAATTCGAAAATCGGAAATCGCAAATTTGAAACGTGAGCCTCTTTCAACCCATCCCGAGCACTGAAAATCCAGACGATCGCACCCGCCCGCTTGCCGATCGCATGCGCCCGCGCACGCTCGACGAATTTGTCGGTCAGGAGCATCTCGTCGGCCCGGGCAAGCCGTTACGTACACAAATCGAGCGCGACGATACCGGATCGCTCATCTTCTGGGGGCCTCCAGGCACTGGAAAAACGACCTTGGCGCAAATCATCGCTCACATGACCAAGGCCGACTTCATCCAATTCTCTGCAGTATTGGCCGGTATCAAGGAAATCAAGCAGGTCATGGCCGACGCCGAGCGTGCGCGCCAATATGGCACGCGCACAATCGTCTTTATCGACGAAATCCACCGCTTCAATAAAGCACAGCAGGATGCATTCCTTCCCCACGTGGAAAAAGGCAACATCCGGCTTATCGGCGCAACGACTGAGAATCCGTCATTCGAAATTATTTCTGCGCTGCTCTCCCGGAGTCGCGTGTATGTTTTGAAACCTCTGACCGAAGATCAGATCGTGGCGCTTCTACGCCGCGCTCTTGCCGACGAACAACGCGGTTTGGGAACGATCAAGCTGCAGGCATCAGACGAAGTTTTGCAAAAGATCGCCGCCTACTCGAGCGGCGATGCACGCAGCGCCTATAACGTGCTCGAAGTCGCGGCTTCGCTCGCGCGTAGCCATGCCGGCAAAGAAACCGGAGCTGAAATTACCGACGAAATTGTCCAAGACGCGCTGCAAAAACGTGTCCTGCTTTACGACAAAGCCGGCGAGGAGCATTACAACCTCATCTCCGCCCTGCACAAGTCTGTGCGCAACAGCGATCCCGACGCTGCGCTCTACTGGCTGGGCCGCATGCTAGAGGCCGGCGAGGATCCACTCTACATCGCGCGCCGCGTCGTTCGCATGGCGGTCGAAGACATTGGTCTGGCTGATCCTACTGCGCTATCGCTTTGCATGGCCGCTCGCGATGCCGTCGATTTTATCGGCATGCCCGAAGGCAATCTGGCGCTTGCGCAGGCAGTTGTTTATCTCTCCGTTGCCCCAAAATCGAATGCTCTGTATGCCGCCTACAGTGATGTGCAGCAGGATGTCGAACGCACGGCCGCCGAACCCGTCCCGCTGCATCTTCGCAATGCTCCCACCGGATTAATGAAGGGCCTGGGTTTTGGTCAAGGCTATCGATACGCTCACGATTTCGCAGATAAAGTGGCTGACATGCACTGTCTCCCCGACAATCTGCACCACCGTGTCTATTACCATCCCACCACTGAAGGAATCGAGAAGCGAATTCGCGAGCGCATCGAGGAGATTAAGCGCATCCGCTCGAAAGCGAGCAAGCGTTCTGAAGACAATAAAAGCGAATCCTAGGTAAGTAGCCTCGCATCTATTTTGGTGAAACGCCGTCCCTTCTGACGGCGCCGCGGTGGATCACTGCGAGGAACCATGGCTACTAGCGTACCCACGACGCACCCGGATCACGTTGCTACGCGGGACCTGCAATTCCATCAAGTCGAAGATCTGCTCAGACTGCAAAAAGCTGCGCAGAAGATTACCTCCATCCTCGATCTCGATCAGCTCATCGACAAAGTTGTCCATGAGATTGCCTCTTCTTTCGGGTGCCTGGAAGCAAACATCTATCTGCACGATGAACCGCGCGCCGAGTTAATTCTCGTCGGTGTCTGCGGCTGCACCAGCCATGAGAAAGGTCAAACTCTGAAAGTCGGGAAAGATGGCATGGTCGGCCATGTGGCCGCAACCGGCAAAATGCGCTACGCACCTGACGTGCGCAGGGACCCCTATTACATCGCGTGCGAGGAGTCGACGCTGTCAGAAGTAGCGATCCCGTTGGTGGTCGATAACCGATTGGTCGGTGTGTTTACCGCCTCCCATCCTGAGCTTAATGCGTTTCCGCCCGAGCAGCTGCGGCTCCTGCAGGCGCTATGCAGCCATATTGCCGTTGCTGTGCAGAATGCACGTCTCTTCCAGCGTGAGCGCCAGGAGCGCGAGCGCATGAGTCGCGAGGCGCATGAAGCTCGCGTCATTCAGCAGGCGCTTCTGCCAAAGAGTTCGCCCTATGTTCCAGGATTTGCTATTTCTGGACTGAGCATTCCCGCGGGTGCCGTGGGCGGCGATTGGTATGACTTTATTCCCTTGAGCGACGGCAAATGGGGATTGGTGCTGGCTGACGTTTCTGGCAAAGGCACCGCCGCAGCGCTCTTAATGTCGGCAACACGCGGAATGCTACGCTCGCTCGCAGAGGCCGGTTGCGGCCCCGGCGAAGTGCTTGCCCGCCTGAATGATCTAATGGTCCAGGACTTTCCCAGCGGCAAGTTCGTGACCATGGTCTACGCCGTGCTCGATCCGGCCTCCCGGAAATTGACTTTTGCTAACGCCGGCCACTTGCGTCCGCTGCTGGCCACCAACAACGGTGCGCGTTTTATCGATACGGATCGCGGCATGCCCTTGGGACTCGCGGCGGGCGGCTTTTCTGAGGTTGAGATTGATCTTTCCCCAGGTTCCCGGCTAGTTTTTTATAGCGACGGCATCACAGAGGCAGCCGAGGCTTCAGAGGAAGAATACGGGCTGGCACGGCTCGAAAATCATGTAGTCGGTGCGAATGTTTCGCCCGAAAGCATTCTCGAAGATGTGCGCTCATTCGTGAACGGCGCCGGATTGCAGGACGACGCCACCGTCATCTTGATCAAAGCTTGAATATTTCCACGCTGCCGTCTAGAGCGCAGTTGAGTCATTCGCGAAGCGCGTCGGGGGCGCGGGCGGAAAAGAATTACCCGAACCTGCGCGCTCTCGTTGATCACCGACTCCTGCATCCAGATCGCGGGCATATTAAGCTGAATTGCCTCATCCACGATCTCACCCACAAACTCCGGGCGGCGAAACACATTCACGATATCAATTTTCTCGGGAATGTTAAGAAGCGATGGATACGACTTCTCCCCCAGTGCGCCGTGAATCCGCGGATTCACAGGAATAATTCTGTATCCCTGCGTTTGCATGTAGGCAGAGACGCCGTGACTGGGTCGCAGCGGGCTGTTGGAGAGTCCGACGACGGCGATGGTTTTGGCGTGTCGTAGCAGGTCCGCGATGGGGTCAGAGTCAGGAATTGAAGCCATGCGTTGATTGTAGCGGGATGGTGCGGCGGGAAACCAGTTTCCGGCCGCTAATTCTGGGGCTCAGCTTCTCTTGCTGCCGCTCTCCAATTTTTGCTTGAACATCTTCAGTGCCAGTTTTCGGACAGTCTCTGACACTTCTTTGTTACCCGAAAGGTGCCGCAGGTCGGTGATGAGCAGATGTTTGATCAGCGAAAGTGAAACATCCAGCGGAGTGCGCGGGTTGAACGTCAGGTTGCGGACTACGGCATAGTTCTTCACGAAACGGCGCTTCATCGGAATGGCGCGAAGCACAGCTTCGAGCACATTCTTTTGCGTCGCGAACCTCTCCACCTCGGCATCGCTGATTTTAGGCGACTCCAGGACCGCTAGCGCCACTACCTTTGTCCCGTCTCGAACCAGAAGCGAGCGCTCTTCCTTGGTGCCTTTCATGGCGAGCTGGATTCGCTCTTTAATGTCCAGCTTGGAGATTTTTTGCAACGCGCTGCCACGTTCTTCCTCGTGACTCAAGTGTTGCTTCTTACCCGCAGGCGCTTTCTTGGGCGCCGCCGCAGTCTTTTCCGAACTTGTCGAGGGCGGTGCAGTTTCACTCTCTAATACATCCTTGTCAAATCCCGGCACGAACTCATCATAAAAACCGCCAATGGGCTGGAACTCCTTATTGCCTTCCGCAGAAATCTCACCCGCATGCTCGCTAAGGTAGGCAAAAATGTCCTCATCAAGGATGTCATCGTCACCAGCCTGTTCAAGCCTGGGCACAGGGAGCGGCGGTCCAGTTGCTGAGCTCTCGTGAACGAGCACGACTGTGACGGCCGGAAAAGCCGGGCTGGCCGTTGCACCGGCAGCCGCAGCCAGCGCATGCTCCGGCTCTTCCTGAACCTGCATAGTGTCTAATTTTGCCGGAGGCACGTGGGGATTCCCCTTGAGCGCCTCCAGAATCACAGCAGATTTCCGCACGCGTTCGCTGCCTTGCATAATCTCGGCAATATCGCGCGAGGCCGATTCTGCCAGGTCGACCAAAGCCTGCTGACTGACCGAGGGATTTTCCAGCAGGGCCGAAACCAACGCCGGACGCAGGTTCTTCGCGGAGACCATATAATTGAGTACTTCCTTCGGCGTGTTTGGGTCTGTAGCTACTACCCGCGATGCAACTTCGTCCCACCCTGCCAGCGTGAGCTGCGCCTGCTGCCCGAAAATTTTGTTGTGAGTCGCAAGATAAACGAGGATCTCGATCATTTCGTTTGCCGGCACAGAGAGCGATCCCTTCGAAGCAGCCTGCATCACATTCGATGGCAAGGCCGAAACGCGGATGAGATCGATCATGCGCGGCATGAAGGCATTCCCAGGGGCAATTACATTACAGGATTACGCAGTGGGCGCCCGTTTGCCAGCTTTTTGAGGGGTGGTAAGGTTACTTTAGAGACCGTGGACCGGCGCTGCATAAGCTTCACGAATGGCGACACTCTGATAGCAGTTCTTGGGAACTTCGGGCGAACTTGGCGAATCTCGGCGGTTAAAGAAGAGTTAAAGACCTTCTACCGCAAAGTTCGCCAAGAAAAACTCGCAAAGATCGCCAAGAAAAAACCTTTCTAACCCCGAGAGATACTGTCTACTGTTTCTCTCCTCGCCTCATCCGCAAATACCCCCGGATAAGCGGCTGCAGATCCCCATCCAGCACGCGGTCCACATCTCCAATTTCAACCTTGGTTCGGTGATCCTTAATCAGCCGATATGGCTGCAGCACATATGACCGAATCTGCGAGCCGAAGTCGATGTCGAGCTTCGAATCTTCAATCTTCCTCGTGGCCTCTCGTTTCTTTTCCATTTCGAACTCATACAGCTTCGATCGCAGCATGCTCATGGCCCGCTCGCGATTTTTATGCTGCGAACGCTCGTTTTGGCAACTCGCGACCAGCCCCGTCGGAATATGCGTGATGCGCACGGCTGAATCCGTCGTATTCACGTGCTGTCCGCCCTTGCCGCTCGAGCGGTAGGTGTCCACGCGAATTTCTTCGGGCTTGATGACAACTTCGATGCTGTCGTCAATTTCCGGCGAAACAAAGACGCTGGCAAACGACGTGTGCCGCCGCTTGGCTTGATCAAACGGCGAAATGCGCACCAGTCGATGCACCCCGATTTCGCCAACCAGCAACCCATAGGCGTACTCTCCATTCACCGCAAACGTCGCTGATTTCAGTCCCGCTTCTTCGCCCGGCTGATAATCGTGGAGAACTGTCTGAAATCCTTGCCGCTCCGCCCAGCGCAGGTACATTCGCAACAGCATGTCAGCCCAATCTTGCGACTCTGTGCCACCTGCCCCAGGATGAATCGTCACAATCGCGTTACGCGCATCATTTTCGCCCGACAGCAGAGTCTCAGTCTCAAGCCGGTCAACCAGCTCGCGCAACGAATCAATTTCGCGGCGTAGGTCGCCATCCACGACCTCGCCTTCGCGCGCCAGCTCAAAGTAAGCAGAGATGTTATCACTGCGCCGTATCAGTTCGGCCTCAGTGGACAACCCTTCTTCCAGGCGCTTCTTCTCACGCATTATCTGTTGGGATTTTTGAGGATTCGACCAGAGATTCGGATCAGCGGCTTGCTTTTCAATCTCGGCTAATTGCTGACGCAACTTTCCTGCGTCAAAGGTACTCCCGGAGGTCACGTACCTTATCTTTCAACCCTGCATACTCTTGTTCCAGTTCTTCTACCATGTTGACCTCCACATCAAGACGACACCAGATCTTTTCAGTGTCCTCTGCGAACCTCGGCGCGCTCTGCGGTTAAAATCTTTCCCAATTCGAGCGTCGCAAAGAATTAGCGGCTTACTTTTCTCCGTTCCAAAAGGCGCGTCAGCAGCCCCGCCACAGAAATTATCGCACATAGATAAGCAAACCAGTCACCCTGACGCGTATAGAACGTGGTGACGTTCGAAAGCGCATATGGAGCGTCGAGCACTGTCCTCACTTTCCTGGGCACGGATGCCACAATTCGTCCATACGGATCAATCGAGGCGGTCACCCCGGTGTTCGTGTCGCGCAGTAGCCAGCGCGAGTTCTCCACAGCGCGCATGCGCGCCTGCCTCAAGTGCTGCGCGTACGCGCCGCTGTCACCATACCAGCCATCGTTAGAAATATTCACTAAAACCTGAGCTCCCAAAGCGGCGAACTGCCGCACTTCATCCGGAAAAATCGATTCATAGCAGATGAACACGCCCAGCTTCGTCCCGCCTGCATCAAGCGGCGCACGCGACGTGCCCCGCGCAAAATCCCCGACTTCCTTTGTCAATCCGCCGGCAAATGAAAATACACGCTTGAAGGGAACATATTCCCCGAAAGGCACCAGATGGACCTTGTCATAGCGCGCCACCCATTCGCCGTTCGGGCTGACTAAGCTGCCAGAGTTATAGACCTCCGTCGCCTGCTGCGGCGTTTGGCTGGCATTCCGAATTCCCAAACTCCCGACAAGCACCCACGTCTGCGACTCACGCGCGATATTGCTTACCGTCTCACGAAACGTCGGATCAGTCGTGTAAAACGGAGCCGGAGACTCAGGCCACACGATCAGGTCGCGCTTTCTCGCTCGTTCACCATTCGGTGTGCTGAGGCTGATCGAGGTCAAATCCTTAAGAGTGGTCTTGAAATATTCTTCCGTCCAATCCGATCCTTCTACGGCTGGAATGTTCTGCTGCACCAGTCGAGCCACGTGATCAGCGGGCAAGGCCGGAGGATTTACCAACGTGCCCACTTGCAGCACTACGATGGCAACCACCGATGCCAGCAGCAGGGAATTGCGCCTTTCCCGCCGAGTGCCGTCTCGATGCAACAGAAATGCAGCCGCCACTGCCACGTTGACCACCATGATTTCAAACGAAACTCCATATACCCCGGTTACAGTTGCGATCCGCGCCAATGGAATGTTGTCGACCTCGGTCACTCCTAACAGATCCCAGGGGAAACCCGAAATGCGTGTTCGAGCTGATTCAACCGCCACCCACACAAATGGAGCGAGCACGAGGGTCCGCCGCCCTGCCGTATTCTTTCCAGCAAGCAAAGCGACAATCAAACCGAACACGCCGTGATAGATGCCGAGGTAGAGGCAAAAAAGAATGAGAATTCCCAGCGCCGCGAGAGCGTTCACGCCGCCGTACTGCCGCATGGTGTTGTAAATCCAATAGCATGTGCCCGCATACCAGATGATCCCGCACAAATAGCCTAGGGCAAACCCTTGCAATGGGCTGGCGGGAACGAGCTTAGTTCCTTCCGATAATTGCAAAGTATCCGGAGGCTGGGCCCGCAGAAGCGCCGCCAACAATGGCGCGACTGCAATCCAGCAAAGCATGTAAAGATTGGGCAGTGGAAAGATTAGGATCTGTAGGACAGCCGAGAGAAGAACAAGAAGCCAGGCATTCTTGTGAATCCGCCGCACTGGGGAAGGATAACAAACGAAGCTCTTTCGCGGCCCGCAGCAGCAAAGACTTAGGTGCTTTTCCCGCTCTATCCCGCACTCGGCGTATCAGCTAACATAATTCGGTATGGGGATCCTCGTCACCATCGGAATTCGCCTTCTGGAGGGCATGTTCGCGATCGGTGCAATCGGCTCGTTCATCGTGCTGGTGCTGACCGGAATTGAGGACTTTGAGACTCTCATAGGCTCTGGCGATTCAACCCACACTGAAGAATAGCTATTTAATGGCATCTTCCTACCAGCCCGGCGCTCCATCAAATCGCGTCCGCATCGTTGTCGCCACGTCAGTCATGCTGACGTTCATCTCCTATTGGAGGGCGGCCGCCATCGTGCTGAACGACCTAGGTTCGTCCGCCTTCTACGCCGCTGGCATCGCCGAACAAGCAATCGGTAAGTCCGCTCCCTGGTTCATCGTTGCCGTCATGCTGTTTTCGTTCACTGTTCGCGCTGTGTACGTCGAAAGCTGCTCGATGTTTGTTCGCGGCGGCGTGTACCGCGTAGTGAAGGAAGCTCTGGGCGGAACCCTGGCCAAAATGAGCGTCTCCGCCCTCATGTTCGATTACATCCTGACCGGGCCAATCTCCGGCGTATCTGCCGGGCAGTACATCGCCGGCCTCATCAATGATGTCTTCGTTACCCTGGACACACATGGCTGGGTTCCCCGCGCCGTGCATGCCATGTTCCACGGCACGCCTCACGTAAACGTCAACTGGACTTCAGTCGTCTTTGCCGCAGCAGTCACCATTTATTTCTGGTGGCAAAACACCAAAGGAATTCAGGAATCCAGCGAGAAAGCGCTCCGCGTAATGCAGATCACGACCGTGATGGTCGTACTGCTGCTAGGTTGGTCGGCCATCACTTTGCTGAAGCAGGGCTACCAGCCTGTTCCGTTGCCAACCGGGCACAATCTGCAATTCGGTCACGAGGCTCTGGGTTTTCTCAACCACACCGATCTCGCGCATGACTTGGCGCGAAAGTTCGGCCTGCTTGGGATTCTGATTGCCTTCGGTCACTCTGTCCTGGCTATGAGCGGCGAGGAATCGCTCGCCCAGGTGAACCGGGAATTGGCGCATCCCAAGCTGAAGAATCTGAAGCGCGCCGCCGTGATCATTGCAATCTACAGCTTCGTCTTTACCGGCCTGACCGCGTTGCTGTTCGTGATGATCATCCCAGATTCAGTGCGTGTTCCTGTTTACAAGGACAACCTGATCGCCGGCCTGGCCATGTACTTATGGGGCCCGCAAATCCTGCGCCTCGCGTTTCGCGCATTCGTGGTAGTGGTTGGATTCCTGATTCTCTCCGGCGCTGTGAACACCGCCATCATCGGCTCCAATGGCGTCCTGAATCGAGTCTCCGAAGACGGAGTCCTGCCCGACTGGTTCCGTCAGCCCCACCCGCGTTTCGGCACGACCTATCGCATCGTCAACCTGGTCGTATTTCTCCAGCTATTTACGATTCTGGCCAGTCGCGGAAACGTGTACTGGTTGGGTGAAGCCTACGCCTTTGGCGTGATCTGGAGTTTCACCTTCAACAGCCTTGCCATGCTCGTGCTACGGTACAAGTACAAGGGCGAACGCGGCTGGAAGGTTCCACCCAACATTCAGATCGCCGGCCGTGAAATTCCGGTTGGCCTGGCATCGGTATTCCTGGTCTTGCTTTCCACGGCCATCGTGAATCTGTTTACGAAGTCCCTGGCGACCGAAGCAGGCGTCGGATTCGCCGCCGCATTCTTCCTGATCTTCACCATTTCCGAGCGTGCCAATCGTCATAAGCACGCGCTAGCGGAGCAGCATTTGCAGGAGCACTTTCAGTTGCTCCAGCGGGACACCGTCGACCGCGGCGGTCTCGGTATTCGCCCCGGAAATGTGCTCGTCACGGTTCGCGACTACAACACGCTCAACCACCTGAAGTGGGCGCTGGAGCGGATCGACACCAAAGAGCAGGACATTGTCGTGATGTCGGCCCGGGTAAGCCAGTTCGGCGCCGCCGCCTACGATCTCTCCACCGAGCAGATTTTCAGCGAGTACGAGCAACAGTTGTTCTCGCGGGCGGTGAACATCGCCGAGAGCTTTGGCAAACATGTGTCATTGCTGGTGGTGCCGGCGCGTGATGTGTGGTCGGCAATCGTGCAGACCGCAAATAATCTCGAATCCTCAGCAGTGATCTCCGGCCTCTCCAGCAAGATGACCGCGCAGGAGCAGGCGTTCGAATTAGGCCGCGCCTGGGAGGCCGCTCCCGAGCCTAAGCGCCAGTTCGTCGTCCAAATTGTCCACCCTGATCAGCAGGTCGACACCTTCCGTATCGGCCCCCATACCCCTTCCATAAAGTCCGAAGACGTTCACCTGATTCATCGCCTCTGGCTCAATATCACTCGCGAACCGGGTCTCGATAAACTGCATCACCATGACGTGGTCACCGAAGCGCTGACCCGCTTTGCCCGCGATTACGCTGGACGCGACCGGCAGGATATTCTGAGAGAGTTGCGCAAGACGACCGGCAAGACGGTTGCAACACGCGCCATCGGCGGCGACGGAAATAAGCCGCCTGCTCGGCAAGACGATGATGTTGCCAGAAAAAAGGATGACGGTCCGCCCAGTCCGCCCGTAGTTGGCCCCTAGACAAGATTCAGTCGAGGGGAAAGCCGACGTCTTTATGAAATCAGTTGCTTTGTTGAGGTGAATGGTCGGGGCGAAATCTAGAGTAACGACTCCACGAGTTTCCTGGCGGCGATTACGTCCGCGATGCGCGCA
>WNGE01008526.1_pt1 | contig 10923 bp, 14 predicted proteins | sample 5400651 | NCBI WGS metagenome assembly WNGE01 (sample SAMN13153370, study PRJNA577476) | soil metagenome | isolation source: 60 cm soil or saprolite under grassland replicate 2 | place: USA:California | collected 2016-06-15
GATCTGCCTCCGATGCACATCCAATGCGACTACGATCCTCATCGGGACCTCCTCGAGCTCCGTCGAGATGAACGACACCGCGTGCGTACCACGCTTGAGCCGAGGAGGTCTCACTACATGTCATCTTTATGGAGCCTGAAGGGCGCCAATATTCGTGTCGCGTCTTTGTTCGGCGAGGGTTGGGAGGATCGGGATCATGGTCTTCTCTTTCTTCTACCTCGCGTTCAGGGCTCTGGTAGGCGCACTCATTCGGAGTCGCCGCCGCCTGGACTTGAAGGACATCGAGCTGCTGGTGTTGCGCCACGAGCTCGAGGTACTCCGTCGCCAGGTCTCGAAGCCTAAGCTCAAACCGGCTGATCGGGCATTGCTGGCAGCCGTCGTCTGTCACCTGCCGCGTTCCTCGCGTGGCGCGCGTCTGGTCACTCCACGGACGCTGCTGCGTTGGCATCAAGCGCTCGTGCGCCGGAAGTGGCGGCAGCCGTCGGGGCGGCGCGGAAGGCCGGCGCTGCCGCCTGAGGTGCGGGAGCTGGTGTTGCGGCTCGCCCGCGAAAATCCGCGTTGGGGCCATCGCCGGATCTGCGGCGAGCTGGCCAAGCTTGGCCTTGAGGTGTCGCCGACGAGCGTGCGCCGTCTCCTCGCTCGGGCGCGGCCGGAGCCGGCGCCGCGGCGCGCGGGGCCGAGCTGGCGCGAGTTCTTACGCGCGCAAGCCGCGCGCATCGTGGCGTGCGACTTCTTCACCGTCGAGAACGTCTTCTTGCGCCGTTACTACGTGTTGTTCTTCATCGCTCATGAGAGCCGAAGCGTCTGGCTCGCGGGCTGCACGACAAATCCCACCGGCGCCTGGGTGACCCAGCAGGCACGCAACCTCGGTCTCGACCTCAGCGATCGGGGCGTCCGCTTCCTGATCCGCGACCGCGACAGCAAGTACAGCGGCCCCTTAGATCAGGTCTTCCGCAGCGAGGGCATCCGGATCGTGAAGACGCCGATTCGGGCGCCGAAGGCCAACGCGATCGCGGAACGCTTCGTCCGCAGCGTCCGCTCCGAATGTCTTGACTGGCTGCTGATCCTCAACCGCACTCACCTCGAACGCGTGCTCCGCGTCTACGTCGACCACTACAACCGGGAGAGACCCCATCGTGCGCTCGAACTCCGGCGGCCCGCGCCCGACAAGCGACCAGAAGGATCGTCTGCGGGGAGATCCGCCGCCGCGACCGACTCGGTGGCTTAATCCACGAGTACTACCGAACCGCCGCGTGAAGGCGCGACACGAATAATGGCGCCCTTCACCGGTCGAGTGGACCGAAGAGGAGTCGGCGCTCGTCCTCTTCTACGGAGCCGTCGCGGACAACGGGAGCACCTATCCCAACGACACAGCGCCGCAGGTCGACGCAAGACATGTCGCCGTGACAGAGACGACGCAGCCGTCGGGCTATCCACCCGGCACCGCGACGTACGTGCCGCCAGCAGGTTCAGCGTTCCTGGGCGCAGGCGGACACGTGGGAGTGCTGCAGATTGGCGGCGTTTATGTGCAGATCGAAAGCTCCGACGAGAACGCGGTTCTTGCTGCCGCGAGGGGTCTGAAGGCGATGCCAGGCTAGGAGAGATTGGCGATATCCGTCTAGCGGGCGCGGTTGAGGAAGGCGCGCGCGGCGAGCCCGAACGCGATTGCGGCGGCGACGCCTCCGCCGTAGGCGAAGTACGAGACTTCGTCCCATTTGTCGAAGCAGGGGCCGTCGCACTCCCACTCGCTTGTTGCCTCAACCCCAATGGCGAAGACGACGGCGAAGCCGACGGCGAAACCGAGAATTGCCGCGAGTGCGATCCACACTCGACGCACGCGGCGAGTTTAGGCCGCGAGTGCGATTGCGCGAGCGCGGGTGAGGGCTTGTCCCAGACGGTGCGAGCACTACGAGATCGGCGTGAAGCCGTACTCGGTCGATCCCGCGCGTTCGCAGCGGCGTCAGTCCGCACTCATTTTTGAGCCTGCCGCACATCCGCGCGCCGTGCCCGGCCAGCCGTCCGTGACGGCGCCAAACGAGTCACGCTGCGGCTCAGCGTCAGCGGCGCCCGAATTTCAGGCGGTCGACGACGTGGCCGTCGGCTCCGCGGCCGATCAGCTCGACCAGCTCGTGCCCCCGCTTCCGATGCGCTTCGGGAATGACTTCGAGCACGTAGCCGTCCTTGCGTACGGCGATTTGGTCGGACCGCCCATCTGCGTACCTCAGGACGAGGCGGCGAATGTCCGGGCGAGCGCGGCCGTAGATGAAGACGGCCGGATCGGGGATCGGGCCGACGCGAAGTGGCGCCACGGTCCAGTTCTGGGGCGTGCGCGCGCCGGCGCGGACGGTGACGCTGCCGGTGCCCTTTGCGGCCCAGCACTCGCCTCCTTGCGTCCTGTTGACGCGCAGTTCGAGGGCGCCGACACCGGGGGACCGTGGCGGTGAGGTCGAGGATGACCCGAGGTGTCACGCGTGCCGGTCCTTCGTCGCGCGGCGTTTCCTGGATGCCGATGACGCGGCCTTCGGAGTCGTAGGCGACCATTTTGGCTGGCAGCCGCGCCAGTGCCACGTCGACGAGGTACGTGTTGTCGCGCAGCGGCACCTCGATGCGGTTGCCGGTGGCGGTGAAGAGCTCGACCCGCGCGACGCCGTCAATAACGACGCCCGCGAAGGTCGTGTATTGGTCGCCGGCGCCGGTGACGGGACGGAGTAGCCGAAGCTGAACGGCCCGTGGGAGAAGGTTGGGTCGAGGCATCCGCCCGCTGCCGTTCCGTTCTTATCCAGCGGAGTCCGGCCTCGCCGGAGGCCGGATGCGCGCTTACCATCGTGCGCGTGCGACACGCGATTCTCGGTGCGGGCGGCGTTGGCGGTTTCGTCGGCGGCGCGCTCGCCCGCGCCGACGCGGATGTCCTGCTCCTGCTCCGGCCGGAGACGCTTGCGCGCCATCCCGCTCGGCTGCGCGTCGAGAGCGTTGTCCTCGGCGATTTCGTGGTGGACGTCGCGACGGCGTCGGCACTCGACCGGGAGGTCGACGTCCTCTGGGTGGCGCCGAAGGCGACGCAGCTCGAGGCGGCACTCGAGCTCGCGCCGCCCGAACGCGTTGGTGAGGCCGTCGTCGTCCCGCTGCTGAATGGCGTCGACCACGTTGCGGTGCTGCGCGAGCGCTATCAACACGTGCTCGCCGGTGCGATCCGTGTCGAGTCGGAGCGGGTCGAGCCGGGGGTCGTGCGCCAGAAGACGCAGATCGCGCGCGTCGACCTTGCGCCGGGCTGGCGGCGGGACGAGATCGCAGAGGAGTTGCGCGCGACCGGACTCGACGTTGCACTCGCGCCCGACGAGTCGACGCTGCTCTGGGAGAAGCTCGCCTTCCTGGCACCGCTCGCGTTGGCGACGACGGCGCGTGGCGCGCCTGTGGGCACGGTGCAGGAAGACCCGGAGTGGAATTCGCGGCTCATGCGCTGCCACGACGAGACGGTCGCCGTCGGGCGCGCCGAGGGCGCGACACTCGACCCGCCGAAGCTCCGCCACGTACTCATCGACTTCCCCGGCGGCGATGTGCGCACGTCGATGCAGAAGGACTTCGACGCCGGTCGGCGGCTCGAGCTGGACGCGATCGCCGGGCCCATCATGCGCGGGGGGCGGCAGCACGGGATCGCGACACTCGCAACAGAGGAGCTCGTCCGGCTCGTCGAGTCGCGACTCGCTGCGCCTGCGGTGTGACCGCTCGCCGCGCGTTAAGTGAGCGGCAGCGCTCCACCCTCGATGTGGTGATCGATGAGGGGCGCGGCCTCGCAGGCATCGAGGCGCGAGCGACGGGGCTTCGACCCGCGAAAGACACTGCATCGAGATCCGCACTTGACTCAGTCAACGCTTGCGCGGCTCATCAAGGCAAATCGCTTGACGTCCGGCCCTGCCGGTGTGCAACCGCCCTATCCACCAGCGCGGCGTCTATGAGTACCTAAGAGCGGCGACCGAGGGCGGGCACGGCGACGCCGATAATGCAGAGCATGTCAGGCGAAGTCGTGTCGGAGCTCAGGGAGTTGGCGGAGCGCGAGGACGATGGGAGAGGGAGGAACCGTCCGCCCCGGAGCCGCTCGACGCGCGCCCATCGACCCACGAGTGGCGAACGTACGACACGCGAACTAGCGCCCCTGGTGCCGATCGTCCCCACCGCGACGGGCGGACCCAGCACGAACGCCACGACGCCACCGACAATCGCGAAAACCACCCCACGCTTCATCGCCTCTCCCTCCGCTCCGTCGAACGAAGCCCCAGCCTAGGACTGCGTGCTGTGACGAACAAGAACCGCCGGAGGCACCTCGTACCATCGGGCCCCCTTTCGACACCCGCCGCCCCGCTCTTCCATCGTCGCGTGCCGCGAAAGCTGATCCCAGGTTGCTATCACCGGAGAAAGAAGATTCTCCCCGTCGGCATCGAGAGGGAGATCCCCTCTGATTGGAGGTCGGCCACCTTGCCCAGCTTTACGATCACGGCCGCGAGCCAGAAAGCGACACTCGACGACTCCCGTGCAGCTCAGGTGCCGTTCACGGTCACGAACACCAGCGCGCAAACAGTTCGAGGCCGGCTCTCGACGAAGCCGGTCGAGCCGGCGAAGTCGGAGTGGCTGTCAGTCATCGGTGAGTCCGTTCGAGACTTCGCGGCAAGCGCAGCCGAGCAGGTGATCGTCCAGATCCGCGTCCCTTCGGGCACCCCGTCGGGCTCGTACCCGTTCCGGCTCGTCGCAATATTGGAAACGGCACCCGACGAGGACTTCACGAAGGGTCCAGACATCGCCTTCGACGTCGCTGCATCGACGCCGAAGAGACGCTTCCCCTGGTGGCTCGTCCGCCGTCATCGCGCTCTTCGGCGTCAGCAGTAGACGAGCAATTCAGCGTGAGACGACGAGACGGAAGGATCGGGCATTGTGCGCGGGGATGCTTGTATCGGTGTCCTCCCGACCGATGCCGCAGGGCGCCCAGTCAGTCGCGCCGTAGCGATTCGGTCGGTCGCGCGGAGCTCAAGCCTGCAAGGCGCCCGAGATGCTCGTCCCCCGCTCGACGCGCGACTAAATCACGACCCAGTGTCGTCTCGCTGCGGCAGTGGGTCGTCGGCTCAGGGAACCTCGGCGCAGATCGCGTATCCGAGCAGCACCGAGTCTCCTTGTGTCTTGCGCGCCGTCTGTACGAGCCAGCCGCCGCCGCCGTCGAAAGGCTGACTGACGACGATGTAAGGACCGTCGCCGAGGATGATGCCGCCGCCGGTGCCACCGCCTCCTCCGATCGCTCTCTTTCCGGTTGGGCAAGTGATCGCTACGGAGTTGAAGTTCTGGTTCGTCGCGTCGCTCCGCCCCCTGACGATTTCGTAGCCTCTGCCGCCCAGCTGGCCCGCCTTGAAGTCGGCTGCGAGCAGCGAGCCGTTCTTCACCTTGGACGAGACGACGGCGTTCCTCAGCTGCATGATGCCCACGCTGTTGAATGGGACGCTCAGGACGTCCGCATAGCTCGTCCCGCTGAGACCGATAACGAGCGCCAGGCAGGCGACGACTAGGGCCGGCGACGGCCTACGTATCGGTCGAAACATCAGTCTCCTTCCTGCGAGCCAGCCCGGGCTCACTCTTAGTCCACGCCGCAGGCCATCGCGCAGGACTTCAAAGTACCGCGCTTCCAGACGCCCCTCAAGGAGCGCGCGGCGGTCCCGAACCGACATCCATGCGGCCGCACGCCACCAGCGCTCGCCAGTCGACCGGCAAGCGTGGGGGCGGCTTGAGCGCTCGCGCTCTACCTCGCGGGCTCAAAGGCGGCGGCAGATCATCGAACGGCGGTTAACCGACGTCGAAACGCCAGTCCACCGCCGTGCGTGGCTGTAGCTGAACGGCCACGCTGCATCACTCAATGTCCAGACGAAAGGAAGCCATGAGCACCTTCCACAGCGCAGTCCCTCCCACGCCCGCCGAGGCTGCCGTGGCCAGCGCCACCTGGGAACGCCGCGGGATCCTTGGCCGTCTCGTGCGCCTCGACAACGGGCCGAAGCGGGCCGAGGAGCGGCGGCCGGCGGCGCACCCGTCGCTTGCTGCTGGCGCGCCCGCAGCTCGTTCGCTCTGATCTCTTCCGGCCTAGTCGACACGACCGCGGAGCCTCCCAGAGCTTCCGCTCCTCAAGCTCTGGTCAAACGCTCATCTCTTCCTCCATCCGTCGGAAGACGCGAGCTCGACAGCCCCGAGCAGCTGCGCCGGCCCTTCCCGTCGCCGTCTCGCCAATCGGCCAGTGGCTCCGAGCACGATTGCGGCCGACGCTTTGATCGCTGCCGACGGCGCTGCCGCCGCCGCCGGCGGCCGCATAAGCAGCATCGCGCCGCGCCCCGGAGTAGTGCGTCAGTTTGCAGGGGCGACCCCTACGCGTAACTGACCTTGTAGACCGCGGCCGAGAAGGCGCACACAACGAGCGCGACCAAGATCCACCACCGGTACGGGTACAGCCGCATCATCCGATCACGCCACCCTTCAACCCCGAAGAGGATGAGCAGGATGGGGTTGGTGAACCATGCGAGGAACACGACCGGCACTGCGCTGACGGCGATGATCGCGAGCCAGACGTACCGCACGAAGCCGATCCTACGTCCGGGGCGGGGCGGCGATCGCTAGCGTCGGCGGCGGGCGTTCGGGTTATTGCCGAGCCCCGACAAATTCAGACTGACGCACCACCGCGGGACCGAGTTAACGCACGCAAATACGGTTCAAATGCCGGTTCGTGCGCACGGCCAGGCAGGGAGAGCTGTTTCTCGAGTTACGCGTGTTGCGACATCAGGTCGGCGAAGGAGTCGACTCGCCTCGTCGATGTGCGGCCGCGGACGCCCGCACCTGCTCGAGTGGAAGCCGGGCCTGCTCGCAGAGCGTGGCAAGGTCGAAGTAGATCCGCTCGCCGGCCATCAGCGCCTGGCTGAAGGGGACGATGTTGGCGAAGGGGACGGCGAAGGTGCCTCCGCCGGGCGGGATCCCGAGCCAGTCGCCGCGGCTGGTTCCGCGCAGGGTCCCCCAGACGGCGATGACATCGTCGCCGAAGGCCATGCCTTCGTCTTCCGGAGCCAGATCCGGGAATGCCGTGAAGAACTGCTGCTCGTAGGCCGCGCGCACCGCGTCCCTGCCCTCGCTTCGTAGCCCCAGTGGCATCGTCTCGAGGAAGCAGTCCGCGACGAAGGTCTCGAGGATGGCGTCGATGTCGCGCGCCGCTTCCGCTTCACGGTGAACTTCGAAGAGCCGAAGCATCTCCTTGCGGTCCATCCTCGTTCTCCCTCCACTCGGCTTGCCGGTCGCGAGCTCACTGAGGCTACCGACGGTTGGGCCCCTCCCTCGGCGGGGGTCGCGACCGAAAACTGTCTCGTCCGTCTCCGCCTCAGGCATCACCGCCACGGGTTGAGGCTGTTCAGGGTCCGCGACGCGACCACCTTTGACGCCCCAAGCGCCGTTGCCAGAGAGGAAGGGACGGCTCGCGCGTGACGCTAGAAGCAGCGCACGTCCGCGTCGAACCCGCTCGACCGATACTGGCTGTACTCGATCGGCCCGCCGGTGACGCCTGTTGTCCCGCAGTAGGACTGCGCGGTGATTCGGCCGCCGATCCCGCGCCGCCAACTCGAGTACGAGGAGAAGACCGTCGTGCCGCCGGTGATCGTCTGCCAATCGCTGGCGGTGGCGTAGAAGCCGACCGAGCTTGCCCCCTGCGACTGGAGGTAGGCGACCTCTCCCTGCAGCGCGGCGACGTTGTTCGCCGTGTTCGACTCCCAGGAGTTGGCGCTCTCGACATCGAGCCACCACTGGTTCGGCTGCGGCGTCTGCGTCGCGCCGGCGGGGAGCTTCCCCAACGAGATGTAGGCCTTCACCGCGTCCCGGTAGCTGTCGGCGGCTGCGTTCCAGCCGTAATCGTACGAACAGGCGATCGAGTCGGATCCATCGCAGTACTGCGGCGCCGTCTGCCCGGTCGGCCAATGCGACGACAGCGCAGGACCGGGATCGGCCGTGTTCGCATACAAGATCGCCGCCGGTTCATACTGCTCCGCCCAGGCAAGCTCGCTCGGCCCGTCGCCCGCGCCGAGGCAGGGGTTCGCGCTAAAGACGATGCCGTTGTTCACCCCGACGATCCCGAACAGCACGTTCGTCGGGAACGGGCCGCCGCACTGCGGGAAGGAGATGTCGTAACCGGTCGGCGACCTGGCGCCTGCGCCGCCGGAACTCGCCGCCGCAAGCCCCGGCAAGCCCAGCGCCAGCGCGGCGAGCAAGACAACGACAAGCGGCGTACGAGACAAGGCGGCGTCCTCAAGGAGCGGGCGGCTGAGGATTCGTATCACGAGCGCGCAGCCTTGCCAACCGCCCTCCAACCGCCTGGGCGGCCCACATCAGCCGATTCGACTTTCCGCGTCGCCGGAACCCTGAATCGTCTGAGGGGCGGCCGCACTTGCAGGCGCTCTCGTAGGGTTCGTAAATTCGGTCGCGCGGCTTTGCAGGGAAATCCTGGCCGCCGGAAGACAGGTCGACGACCGCGGCTGAAGTCAGCGGCGGTCGCTAAATGCCAGGGTCGCGCACCGCGACCGATGATCTCACCGAGCGCCGACGGGGATCGAAGACCCGGGTTCACCGTCTCCCCACCCCCCTCCGACACCGGGGGCAGACGAGAAGATGACTTCGCCCTCAGCCAGAGCTTGAGAGTGCCGCCGCCCGCGACCGCTCGGTCGACGATGTGGGAGAACGCACCCGCTTCGCGACCGCAGCCGCGCCGCTGCTCGGAGTGCTCGCCCGCGGAAGGCCATTCCCGGGGATCGCGTCGGTTCGTTGCTGCCCGACCTGCCTCGCACGGCGCACCGCTTGACCCGACGATCGGCACACACGATCTCCCTGCAAATCGCCGTGACCGAATTTACGAACCCTACGCGCCCATGATCGCGGCGACCGCGAAGATCGAGTGGTATCCGGGACCGTCGGTGAGGACGCCGCCGAGCGGCAGCCCGATGCTGCTGCCGATCGCCGCGATGGCTCCGAGCAGCGCGATGCCGGTCGGGACCTTGTGCTTGGGGAACTCGTCGCGGACGACGCCGAAGCAGAGCGGGAAGACGCCGCCGCCGAGGCCCTGCAGCCCGCGGCCGACGATCATCAGGTCGAGTGTGTTGGCGAATGTGCAGACGAGCGAACCGACGGCGAAGCAGCCGAGGGAGATCGCCAGCAGGCGCTGCTTGCCGAACATGTCGCCCAGGCGGCCAAAGATCGGCGTGGCGATGCACGCCACGAGCAGGTAGGCGGTGACCAGCCAGGTGATGTCGCTGGCCGACGCGCCGAAGGCGCGTTGCATGTCCCGAAGCGCGGGGACGACGCTCGTCTGCGCGAGCACGAAGCCAAGGAGGCCGAGGCCGAGGACGAGCAGCGTCCGGCCGGGTGCCTGGCGGGCGTTTTGGGAGTTCATTGGGAGCTCCTTCTGCGAGGTTGGCACCGGACTCCTCACTTTCCGGCTGCTGGGAGCTGGCGGGTCTGAGTCGCGCGGCGCAGGAGGAGGCTGGCGCCTGCCCCGAGCGCGACGACGCCCATTCCGGCGCTGGTCATGATCTGCTGCGCGCCGTGAAGGGCGAGGCCGGCGGCTACGGCCGCGGCGAGGTTGAACAGAACCAGGAACCAGAGCACCGGCCTGGAGGAGGGGAGCGACTTCAGCGGGTTCGGCATGGGACTCTCGCTTTCTGACGTTGGACGCTTCGGTCTCTGGATGAGACATTCTTGTATCACCACCTTGCAGCGATGTCAAGACACCGGTATCTTGTCGTGAGACACGAAGTCCAACGATCGGAGTCCTAATGCCCGCGAGATCCGCCGCCGCCGGCGTCGCCCGCTACGACCGCACCAAAGCCGCGATCCTCGACGCAGCCGCCCACGCGCTCGCAGAACACGGTGGTCTCACCAGCATGGCCGACGTCGCAGCCGCGGCCGGCGTCAGCCGTGCCACCCTGTACCGCTACTACCCCGATCGGGAAGCACTGCTCCACGCACTGGCTTCCCACGCGCTCGCGGACGCCGCCGCCCGCCTCGCCGACGCCGGCCTCGACCGCGCCCCCGTCGAACAGGCGATCGAGCGAATCGTGCGCGCCCTGACCGCCGTCGGCGACCGCTACGCCGCCCTCGTCCGCGAACAAGTCGAGGGCGACCCGGAGGAGATCGAGCGCCTCGTCGCCGCACCCATGCGAGCGGTGTTCGCGCGCGGCCTCGAGAGCGGACTCTTCAGGCAAGACCTCCCCGCCGACGTGCTCCTCGAGCTGTTCGGCGGCGCCCTCGTCGCCGCGCTCAAGCTGATCCAGCACGGCCAGCTCGGCCTCGAGGAAGCAAGCGCAGCGGCCGCGTCCGTCTTTCTGAACGGAGCCCGCGCGCGCTGATTAGGTTCCGCGAGCATTTGCCGCCCCCAGCGCGCCGTCGCCCTCCCAGAGAACACGACCATGCGCTGAGCAGCCGAACGTCGAAGCCCTCTGACGGACGCCAACCGTCGACCCCCTCCTTACCAATGCAACCGGTGGCAACGGTTTTGGCTTGTTTTTGCGGCTTCCGCGCCGATCCGATTTTGCGACCGATTGCCACCGGTTGCAACCACGGGGCTCCATAAAGATGACATGTAGTGAGACCCCCTCGGCTCAAGCGTGGTACGCACGCGGTGTCGTTCATGTCGACGGAGCTCGAGGAGGTCCCGATGAGGATCGTAGTCGCATTGGATGTGCATCGAAGGCAGATCACGTACAAGACGCTCGACCGGGAGTCGGGTGAGGTTGGGCGCGGCCGGATCGTGCCCGCGACGCGAGGAGCGGTGCGGGAGTGGCTTGAGCAGTTTGCGGGTTGTGAGGCCGAGTTTGCACTGGAGGGGACGACTGGCTGGCGCTTCGTGGTCGAGGAGATCGAGCGGGCCCGCCA
>WNGE01009698.1_pt1 | contig 10923 bp, 12 predicted proteins | sample 5400651 | NCBI WGS metagenome assembly WNGE01 (sample SAMN13153370, study PRJNA577476) | soil metagenome | isolation source: 60 cm soil or saprolite under grassland replicate 2 | place: USA:California | collected 2016-06-15
TCATCATCGACATCGGGAAGCGAGTGACACCCGTCATCACGCCGGACGACCCACAGCGAGTCGCGGCAGTACTGCGCTCGCACGGCGTTCAGGTGGAGGAGCGCTGATGACGCTCGGCATTTGCGGTGGCGGGGCTGCAGCGCGCAGTGGACCGGATACAGGTCTCACGGAGTCCAATCCGCGGCTACCCGAATACCGGGGCGCTGCTGGCCGAATCGGTCGAGGTCGCTCTGGTCGTGGTGCTCGAGCCCCTGGTCGCTATCGACCTCACGATGCAACGGGTGCGCGTCAACGGCGCCGCAGGGCCGCCTATCGACTCGTGAGGCAACCGTTCTCTGCTGGCGACTTGACCAATCAAGGCGGCAAGATCCTCGCCGTCGGCACCCTCGCCGACTCCGAGCGGTTCCACCCAACTCGACCTGACCATCCTCGACCAATCGGAAGGAAGCGATGGAACCGCACATCGACGTCATCACACTCGCCGTCGACGATCTCGACCGCTCACTCGCCTTCTACCGCGACGGCCTCGGCCTCGAGACGAATGGCGTTGTCGCCACCGAGTTCGTCGACGAAGAGACCAACGCAGCTGGCGCGATCGTGATATTCCACCTCCGAGGCGGCCTCGTGCTCGCGCTCTACCCCCGCAGCGAACTCGCCAAGGACGCCGACATTCCCTTCGGACCACCGAAGACGGGCGAGCTGAGCATCGGACACCTCGTCGAAAACAGAGTCGAGGTGAATGCGCTGCTGGCCCAAGCCGAGGAAGCCGGCGCGACTCTTACGGGGCAACCCCACGATCGCCCGTGGGGGATCTACTCCGGCTACTTCCGCGACCCCGACGGACACCTCTGGGAGATCATCTGGAACCCGCCGAGCGAAAACACCACGCAATGACCGTCGCCGGCACGCGCCCTATCCGAGGGCCGCCTTCTGGTCGCGGTTCCACGGCCCCTTGTGGCCCCGAGGGAACGCCCTCGACATAACCGGCCAGCGCGGTCTCCCGCAGCTGCGCGTCACCGCCGAATTCACACGACAGGCCAAGCGCTTGCGTGCGGTCGCGGAGTCCGAGTTTCTCAGGACGCGGCTCACGTGCGTTTTCACGGTTCCTCGGTCGACGAGGCGGGCTGCGATCTCGGAGTTGGAGAGGCCTTCGGATGCAGGAGTCGCCGCGGCTCAACTTGCACTCGCGGTGGCATGCTGACTGGGTGATGGCAGGCGACGCTGCGCCGATCTTCGTCCTCATCCACAGCCCGCTCGTCGGGCTCGGCACGTGGACGCCGGTCGCGCGCGAGCTCGAGCTGCGAGGACGGCAGGTAGTTGTCCCGTCGCTTCTCGGCGCTGCTACGGCGCCGCCGCCTCAGTGGCGGTACTGCGTCGATGCCGTCCGGTCTGCGACGAGCATGTTGTCGACCCCGATCGTCCTTGTCGGCCACAGCGGTGGCGGACTGCTGCTGCCGGCGATCACGGGCGCAGTGATCCCGGAGGTTTCCCGGCTGATCTTCGTCGATTCCGGCGTGCCGGCGAGTACCGGCGAAACACCGCGAGTGCCACCGTCCTTCCTCGCGCATTTGCGCACGCTCGCGGTAAACGGCATTCTGCCGCCCTGGTCGAGCTGGTTCGGCGACGAAGCGATGCGCGAGCTGGTGCCCGACGACGCCGCGCGGGCCGCGCTCGAGCGCGAGCTCCCTTCCCTGCCGCTCTCCTCCCTCGAGGAGAGCGTCCCGAGCCCCGCCGGTTGGGATCGCGTGCCGTGCGCCTACCTGCTCCTTTCGGATGCCTACAGAGATGCCGCGAGCGATGCCCGCGGGCGAGGATGGCGGGTTGAAGAGATCGCCGGAGCTCAGCACCTCCACCTGGTGGTGGCTCCCGCAACCGTGACGGATGTTCTCATTCGGCTAGCCGCCTGACGGCAGCCACGGCTCGCGGATCTTCATTGTGCAACCGGCTCTAAGCTGCCCGCTGTGCGGGTTGGTGTGCTCTCAGATGTGCACGGGAACCTGCCCGCGCTTGAGGTGGTGCTGGTGGAGGTCGAGCGTGAGGCGCCCGACGTCCTGGTTGTCTGCGGTGACGTAGCGTCTGGACCCCTGCCGGGGGAGACGATCGATCTGCTGATGCGGGTTCCGGGAGCGCGCTTTGTTCGGGGCAACGCAGACCGCGGCCTCGTTGCCGCCTACGATCGCCTTCCACTGCCTGAGTGGCCGGGTCCTGACGTCGAGTGGTGTGCGGAGCGGATCTCTCGGAGGCAGCGCGACTTCCTTGCCGCTTTCGAGGAGACGATCCGGCTCGACGTGGACGGGCTGGGTCGGGTGCTGTTCTGTCATGGTTCGCCACGCAGCGACGAGGAAATCATCAGTGCACGCACGCCGGACACCCGCGTGCGCGCCCTTGTCGCGGGCGTGGATGCCGACGTCGTTGTCTGCGGACATACGCATATGCCGTTCGACCGTCGCGTGAACGGTCTTCGAGTGGTAAATCCGGGAAGCGTTGGTATGCCTTACGGTGCTCCAGGTGCATACTGGGCGCTGCTCGGCCCACATGTGGCACTTCGCCGTGCCGAATACGATCGCGAAGCGGCGGCGGAGCGGATCAGATCGGCTACGGGCGCGGAGACCGACGATTTCGTACGCGAGAACCTCCTCGCTGTCCCGACCGCCGACGAGGCATTCGCGTTCTTCGCCGCACACGGCGGTCCTTGACCCGGAATAGACGACCCACTCGAGATACCGCGCGGGTGCCGCCGCCGACTCCCCACCCGCGTTCGCGCCTGCATGTTAGGCACAGCCGTTAGTCCAGCTCGACCGACTTGGGCTGTCCACGACTTCGTTTTGCGCAATGTCAGGGTCCGCCAAAGCCGGCGTCGCTGATTCTCTGGCGCGGCCGTTCAACGAACTGTTGCTATCTTAGCGGTTATCAGAATATGAGTGCATATCAGTTGGAGTGAAAGGAGCGCGCGGTGGCGGAAGCGGCGATAAGGGCGGCAGGAGCAAGAAGGTGGACGGTGGCCGAGATCCCCGACCTATCGGGTCGGACCGCAGTCGTTACCGGTGCCAGCGCCGGGATCGGGCTCGAGACGGCCAGGGTGCTGGGTGGGCACGGCGCATCCGTGGTTCTCGCCTGCCGGAACATCGAGAAGGCGGAGCGGGCGGCGGCCCGCCTCCGAGGCGAGAACGGAGGAGCGGCCATCGACGTTGTGCGTCTCGATCTTGCCTCCCTCGCCTCGGTGGGCGAGGCCGCGGGCGAGATCCGCTCTGCCTATCCGTGTCTGGACGTTCTGATCAACAACGCGGGGGTGATGGAGCCGCCCTACGAGCAGACCGAGGACGGCTTCGAGCTGAGCTTTGCCACTAACCACCTCGGCCATTTCGCGCTCACCGGGCTCCTGCTCGACCGACTGCTGGAGACTTCCGGCTCGCGGGTCGTGACGGTGAGCAGCGAAGGCCACGCCCGTGGCGTGATGAACTTCGACGACCTTCAGTCCGAGAACGGCTACAAGCCCGCGGAGGCGTACTACCAGTCCAAGCTGGCGAACCTGCTGTTCACCTACGAGCTTGACCGTCGCCTGAGAGCCGTTGGCGCGCAAACGATCGCGCTCGCCTGCCACCCCGGCATCGTCCGCACCGACCTGTACCGGACGCGCTCGAGGCTGGAACGAGCACCTCTCAGTCCCCGTCTTGCCATGCTCAACTTCTGGCTGGTGCAGAGCACGGAGATGGGCGCCCTGCCGACGCTCCGAGCCGCGGTCGACGCCTCTGCCCAGGGCGGCGACTTCTATGGCCCGCCGGGTCGTGGGTACACCGGCTACCCGGTGCCGGTTGAGTCGAGCGCTCGCTCCCACGATGCGGCGGACCAGGCGCGGCTGTGGGAGGTGTCAGAGCAGTTGACGGGTGTCGCCTACCCCATCACGGCGCCGCCCGCCGTACGCTGAAGGACTGATGCCTACTCCCGGCAAGGGTGGCCGCTACCACCACGGTGACCTCCGCGCTGCCCTGATCGATGCGGCCGTCGAGTTGATCAGCGAAGGCGGCATTCGCGACTTCTCCATGGCGGAAGCGAGTCGCCGCCTCGGTGTCGCGGTAAGCGCCCCCTACGCCCACTTCGCCGATCGCGAGGACTTGCTGGCGGCGGTCGCGGTGCGTGCCTACGACGTCTTCCATTCCCAATTCCGCCAGGAGATCGGCCGCTCCCAAAGGCCCGCGGCTCGCCTGGCTGGAATCGCTCGCTGCTACGTGCGATTCGCCGGCTTCCATCGGCCGCTTTTCGAGGTTCTGTTCCTGGCGGGCATCGATAAACGCGACCACCCTGAGGTTGAGGTGGCAGAGAAGCCGCTCAGCGACGCCGTTCTCGATTGTGTCAGGGCGCTCTCGGACGGAGAGCAGTCCGCGGCCGATGATCTGGCCACCGCAGTGGAGGCGGCCGCTCACGGCCACGCCATGCTGCTCCTTGACGGGGACTTCGGCGACGGAGACGCGGCCGTCGAGCATGCCGCGGAGCGAGCAGCAGCGGCGACTCTCGCGCTCGTCGAAGGCCGCCGGCTGCTCAGTCAGCGCACTGGTTCGAGGGCGCATCGAGTCAATTCACAACCGGGGCGACGGTGATGCGCTGCCTGAGGAAGTCGCCGGCTAACGCTCACATACATGGAAGCATTCGCGGAACTGGAGGTGAACCGTCGAGATCGAGTACGAGGACGGCTTGATTGCCTGCTCGGATGATGGACTCGTGATCCGCAGGTACGGCCTGTTCCTGCGTCCGAAGAGCGTTCCTTACGCCGAGATCCGCTCGGTCAGACAGGTCGGCCTCGGCGCGGTCAGACGGTGGCGGATCTGGGGCACCACCGACCCCCGCCGCTGGTTCAACCTCGACTGGAGGCGCCCTCACAAACGGGCCGCACTCGTTCTCGACGTGGGCAAACGCGTGAAGCCGGTCATCACCCCCGATGACCCGCACCGTGTCGTAGCGGTGCTGCGCTCCCACGGCGTGGACGTGGCGCAGCGCTAAAGAAGGTGCGGCTCGGCCGAGCCTTGACTTCTTGCTCCATATCAGTGCGCACGTCTGCCCGTTCATCGCGTGGTGCGCGCGGGCGAGACGGCTGGCCTCGATGGGTTCGGATTCGAAGCCTCTAAGATCAGGGCGCTTCACTACGCTCGGTCCAAGGCATCCTGCCTACGACGTTGGCGGCGATCAGCGCGCGGGCGGTGGGATCCCAGAGCAGGACGGTGTCTGCCTGTGTCAGAGTGATGAGAGCGGTCATCGATCTGGGGCTGGGGGCGATGATCTGGTGGTGGTCGTCCTCGGTCACGATCATGACTTCGAAGCGGCCGTCATCCCGATCTGGTCCGGCCACCCAATTGGCGTTGAGAACGTTGACCCGTCGCGTCTGCTCGCTCGCGCCCGGCACGGACTCGAGTAAGACGGCGTTCGCTGCCGGCCGCAAGTGATTCGCGTCTCGGCGTATCTTTGGCGGGCGATGACGCTGTTCGCGGTGCGCACCCGCGACGAGCTGCTGGCGGTGCGTTTCGCCTGCTCGCCGGTCTGGGAGACGCAGGCGGCCGTGCAGACGTTCGCCGACGGGCGCGCGCACTCCGATCACGAGTCCTGGCACGGGCTGGTTCACGAGCGCGTGACCCGGCTTGACCTGGCGCCGCTGCTCGCCGTGCTGCCGAACCGGGGTTATGTGCCGGACTTCTTGACGCCACCGCCGCGGACAGCCTGGCCGCGCCTGCGTGATCAGCTCGCCGAGATGATCGAGATCCGGCTCTAGATCGATCGCCTCCTGACCATGCGCTCCGGGCTAGCGAAGGAAGAGGCCCGCTTTTGCGGGCCTCTTCCTTCGTAGGTTCGGATGCCGACAGGATTGCGCCGGACGGCGGAGCTCAGCGCTCCTGCGCGGGCGCGACTTCGATGGTCGGGCGGAGTCGCGGCGCCGCCGGTCGCGTTTGATCTGTCGCCTCCTTGTTGACGTATGGTTTGTGGGCGGGCCACCAGAGCCGGTTGCCGATCAGGGCGGCGAGGCTCGGGATGAGCACCGTGGCCATCACGATCGAGACGATGAGGATTCCGGCCGCGACGGCGAAGCCGGTTTGGCTGAGGAGGCTGACGCCGGCGAGCATCAGCGAGCCGAAGGTGCCGGCGAGGATGAGGCCGGCGGCGGCGGCGGTCGGGCCGGCGTGCTCAACCGCGCGTGCGGCCGCTTCGCGTGGGCTCGCGCCGCCGTCGACGACCTCTTCGCGCAGCCGTTTCGTCAGCAGGATGTTGTAGTCGGTGCCGACAGCGACGACGAAGAGGTAGACGATCATCGGCAGCATCGCGGTGACCCCGTTGTCGCCGCTGATCTTCTGGAAGGCGAGGACGGAGGCGCCGAGCGTGGCGGCGAAACCGGCGCCGACGCCGGCGAGCAGGAGCGTGGGTGCGACGGCGCTGCGCAGCACGAGCGCGAGGATCAGCAGGATCAGCATCGCCGCGACCGGCAGGATCGTCTTGTAGTCGTGGTTGGTCGCGGTGCGGGTGTCGGCCGCGGTCATCGTCGTGCCGCCGACGAGCACCTGCTCGCCCGGCGCCGCGGCAGCCCGTGCGGCTTGGCGCAGCGGCCCGGAGACGAGGTCGATCCCGGTCGTCGAGGTCGGGTTCATCGTCAGGCTGACGTCGATCCGTGCGGCGGTGCCGGCCGCGTTGACCGTCGGCGCTGAGACGCTGCCGACGCCGCGGACGTCGGCGAGCTGCGTGCGGAGCCCCTGGAGCTGTGGCGGCGTCAGCTTCTCGCTGCTGCTGACGTAGACCTGCGTCGGATTGACGGCTCCGGGCGGGAAGGCGCTCTTCAGTTGCGCGTACGCCTTTGCCGCCTTGGTGTTCGAGGGCAGCCCACCGGTGGTGTCGTAGCTGAGCTTGATCGAGAGCGCGCTGGCGGCGAGGGCGACCAGCACTGCCCCGGAGACGGCGGCGGTCAGTCCGGGACGGCGGGCGATCAGCCCGCCCAGCCGGCTGAAGATCCGGTTGCCGCCCGCCTGCTGCCACCGCTTCGAGGGCCAGAAGACGCGCGGGCCGATCAGCGCGAGCAGCGCTGGGATCAGCGTCAGCGCGGCCAGCAGCATCACGGCGATCGCGATGATCAGCGTCGGCGCCATCGTCCGGAAAGAGCCGAGGTGGGCAAGCAAAAGCGCCGCCATCGCGGCCATCACAACGAGGCCGGAGGAGGCGATCGTCTCGCCGACGCGGTGCACCGATTCGCCCACGGCCTGTCTCGACTCGTCGCCTGCACGCATGCGCTCCCGGTAGCGAAAGAGCAGGAAGAGCAGGTAGTCGGTGCCGATCCCGAACAGGACGACGATCAGGAGCGAGGTGAGCGACTGGTCGACCGTGAAGCCGATCTGCTTGGCGAGCAGAGCGATCAGCGAGGTGGAGAGGACGTAGACGATCCCAACGGCACCGATCGGCAAAAGCGCCGCCACCGGGCTGCGGAAGATCAAGCCGAGCAGCACGATGATCAGCAAGACCGTCGCACCGCCGACCACCATGCCGGCCGAGGCGTAGGCATTGCTCGTGTCCTCGTTGATCGCGGCGTTGCCGGTCAGGCCCGCCTGCAGGCCGCTGCCCTGCAGGAGCCGAAGCGCCTGGCTGCGCAGCGGTTTGATCGCGTGCCCGACCGGCTTGCTCTGCGCCGGCCCGTTGAAGCCGACCTGGACGAGCTGGACCTTGCCGTTCGGAGCGAGCTGCGCGTGCGAGGTCGCGACCGAGGTCACGCTCGCGATTCGCGCCTGCTGGAGGTTTCGTGCGAGTCCCGCCGTCTTCTGCTCGTCGGCGGCGGTCAGGCGTCCGCCGTCGGCGCGCCTGACGACGAACACCGCCGTCGCACCGGCGCTCTTCGGAAAGACGCGGTCGGCGAGCTTCTGCGCCTGCACCGACTCGGAGGAGCTCGGCAGGAAGCTCGCTTCGTTCGAGCTGGAGACCGAGGACAAACTCGGGGCGAATGGAACGATCACCGCCAGAGCGGCGATCCAGAGCGCGATCACTTTCCATGGATGTGCGGTTACGAGGCTGCCGAGGCGGGCGAACATGAGCATCTCCTTTGACGTCTTAGACTCCTAATGAGACGTTACTGTCTCACAACCTTGCAGTCTTGTCAAGACATCGTTATCCTTCTATGAGACACGTCGTCCAAGAAACCGAGATGGGAGCCTCCATGCCCGCCCCGACCGCCACCTCCTCGACCCGCTACGACCGCACCGCCTCCGCCATCCTCGAAGCCGCCGCCCACGTCCTCGCTACCGAGGGCAGCAGCGCCAACATGGCGCAGGTAGCCGCCGCCGCCGGCGTCAGCCGCGCCACCCTCTACCGCTACTACCCAAGCCGCGAAACACTTCTCGAGGCGCTCGCGACCCGGGCACTGGCCGAGGCCGGCGCTCGCATCGCCGATGCCGCCCTCGAACGCGCCCCCGTCGACGAGGCGATCGAGCGGATCGTGCGCGCACTGATCGCCGTCGGCGACCGCTACGCCGTCCTCCTCCAAGAGCAGGTCGAACCGAACCCCGACGAAGCCGACCGCACCATCGGCGCCCCCATCCGCGCCGTCCTCACCCGCGGCATCGACACCGGCCGCCTACGCGACGACCTCCCACCCGAGCTCCTGTATGAACTGTTCGGCGGCCTGCTCGCCGCCGCCGTCAAGATCTCCGGCCGCCGCCTGCTTGGCCTCGAAGAAACCGCCGCCGCCACCACAGCCCTCTTCCTCGAAGGCGCCCACCCGCGCCCATCCGGCAAACGCCCGTAAAACCGACAAGTCGCGCGGCTCGCCAGCGTCTCACCCTCCGAGGCGATCACCGGGGCAGCAGGGGTCGAACCCCCGATCTTCCATCGCGCTAAGAGGGCCACTCCGCTAGCGATTCAACGGCAATCAAGCGGTCGCTAATGGGTCCATATCGTGCCCCCGCTACTCGAAAGGCCCCGGAAACGGGGCCTTTCGCATGCATGTGCTCGGTATGGCGGGCATTTCAGCCGCCGGGTTCGCAGCGCTCTTGACGACTTGGGCGCCATGAGTCAACCTCGGCGTCATCTTCGCCGTCGTCTATCCAGTCGCGACCATGTCTCTCGCTGCATGGAGCGCGGCGCGAGCTCGTCCCGCTGACGCCGTTCGGAACCGATGAGCGCGGGTCGCGTCATCCTCATAGTCCTCGGCAGCATCGGCGTCCTGTTCGGGATCGCCGTTCTGGCAGGAGGAGGCTTCCTGCTCTGGAGCGACCGCACGCAGCGCGAGGACGGCTACCTGACGACGCCGACCGAGCGGTTTGCGACGCCGACTTACGCCCTGACGCGCACGCGGCTCGAAGTCGATACAAACGGAGCAGGCTGGGTCTTGAATGACAGCTGGTTCGGCAAGGTTCGGATCCGCGGGGAGAGTCCCGGGAAGACGCTCTTCATCGGCATCGGGCCGGAGGCGGCCGTCGCCAAGTACCTGGGAAACGTCGACCACGCGAGTGTCCAGGACATCGACTTCGATCCCTTCCGGGTCACGTACCTCCCGATCGCAGGCGGCGCGCCGCAAGGGTCGCCGACGGAGCAAGGCTTCTGGGCGGCTTCCGCCTCCGGGGTGGGGACACAAACGTTGACCTGGAAGGTGCGCGACGGTGACTGGTCGGTCGTCGTCATGAACGCCGACGGCTCGCGTGGCGTCACAGCCGACATCGACCTCGGCGCCAAGCTGTCTTTCCTGCTCTGGGTCGCGATCGGGTTGCTGATCGGCGGCGTGCTCGTCGTTGGGGGAAGCACCGCGTTGGTCGTCCTTGCTGCGCGGAAGCCCCGTCCACCGCCTGCGCCGCCGGTTCCTTCTGCCGCGGGCAGCGGAGCAGGAAGCACACCGGCACCCGAGCGTCCCGACGGATCGATCGAAGAGCCCCCGCCCAGCTGAGCGCCCCTTCGCCGGAAGCCTTCGAACCTCTTGACCGATTGGCCACTGGGGCGTAACGTTTTTCGCGGACCGCGAGGGAACGGAGGTAGGGGTTGGCAGGCTCCGTCCACAGGGAGAATCTCGCTGCCCGCGCGGGCCGTTGGAGCGCGAGGCACTGGAAGGCGGCCGTCTTCGGCTGGCTGGCGTTCGTCTTCGCGGCGTTCGCGCTCGGATATGTGGTGGGAACAGACTCGCTGTCGGTGAACGAACCGGGGCCGGGTGAGTCCGGCCGTGTCCAGCGGATCCTCAACGACGAGTTCGAGCAGCCGGCGAAGGAGCTGGTGCTCGTTCAGAGCGCCTCGCTGACGGCGAGGAGCGCGCCGTTCCAGGCCGCTGTGCGAGACGTGATCCGGCGGCTGGGGGCGCAGCCGAACGCGACCAACATCGAGTCCCCGTTCGCGACAGGTAATACAGGCCGGGTATCGAGCGACGGGCGAGCGGCGCTGGTCGAGTTCGACATCCGCGGCAAGTCCGAAGACGCCAAGGACAAGGTCGCGCCGATCCTGGCGACGGTGGCGGACGCCCAGCGCGCGGCTCCTCAGTTCACCATCGCGGAGTTCGGCGGTGGAAGCGCGAACAAGGCGATCAACGAGCAGTTCGGCAAGGATCTGCTGAAGGCGGGCGCGATCTCGCTCCCGGTGACGCTGGGGATCCTGCTGCTGACGTTCGGGGCGCTGGTGGCCGCCGGGATCCCGCTGCTGCTCGCGTTGACGTCGGTGTTTGCGGCGATCGGCCTGCTGGCGTTGCCGAGCAAGGTGCTGCCGATGGACGACGCGGTAAACGCGGTCGTCCTGCTGATCGGACTCGCGGTCGGCGTCGACTACTCGATGTTCTATCTCAAGCGGGAACGCGAGGAGCGCGCGGCCGGGCGGACGGAGTCCGCTTCGGTCGAGGCTGCAGCCGCGACGTCGGGCCGCTCCGTCCTGATCTCGGGCTTCACGGTGATCGTGGCGATGGCCGGGATGTTCATCAGTGGCGACAAGACCTTT
>WNGE01015614.1_pt1 | contig 10922 bp, 1 predicted proteins | sample 5400651 | NCBI WGS metagenome assembly WNGE01 (sample SAMN13153370, study PRJNA577476) | soil metagenome | isolation source: 60 cm soil or saprolite under grassland replicate 2 | place: USA:California | collected 2016-06-15
TACTACTCGAGGGCGAGTAGTTTAATAGAGGGGGGACGGATGTAGTAGGGCTAATAGGTCATATAAGGTGTTATGTGATTTCAGGCACCTATATTTTCGTTGAGGTTCTTGTGCTTAGTACAACAATCATTATTTAATAATAATAATTCAATATATTCTTTAACAATAATAACACCATCTATTTTATACTACAATGTAAGCACTTGATCAATACTTATATTAGCCTACTTAATGGTTTATATCTGATGTTCATTGTCAATATTAAATCAATGTCGTCCCTCTTCTAATGCTCTTATCTACGTGCTAGATCCTAGTCTAGTTCCTACTCTCTTACTAGCCCCTCTACAGTATAATTAGATATTACTTTACTTAAATAATAAGGACTTAATTACTTTCTTTATACTACTTAGACTATTAAGATATATAATACTACTTTAAGAAGTTATAAATTTAATAACCTAGTTTATTAGAATTATAAACTTAATATTAGAAGATATTTACTTAGTTATTATAATATTCTTTCTTAATAACATTAGAATAAAGAGACTATATACTAATTATAATAATAAAGAAGTACTTCTAGAAATATAAAAATATATCTTTAAATATATTTAGAACTTTAATAAGATACTTAAATAAATTAAAAGAGTAAGTAAGTCTATTAAGACTAAGTCTTAGTTCTATAGAAATAGATTAAATATTATTAGATTTATTTATAACTTAGAAAGTAAAGAACCTTTTATAAATAAAGTTATTAAGATCTTAAACTAAAAAGAGTCTAAAAACACTATAAAAGTAAAAGAGTTTCTAGACCTTTATAAGTACTTTTATATTTAGATAAAGAACTTTAAATAAGTTATAGACTTTATTTATTATTTCTTTAAGAAAGAAATAAAGTAATACTAAGACCTAGAACTATAAGAAAAAGTTATAAAGACCTTTTAGAATACTATGATTATAGTACTTGTTTTAATTAAGATTAATTATAAACCTAAGACTAAGGAGATTATAGTTAGAGTTAATACTAATTAAGAAGACTATAGAGAATATCTTAATTAAAGAGATCTTAAGACTTAAAGAGTAAGACCTACTTAATATAAGAGTATAGTATAGTTTAAAGTAAAAAAGAAGTATAATACTATAAAATAAAAGTATTATAAAGTACTTAAGATCTTTAAGAAACTAAAAGTTTAGATTATTAGAGTCTACTTTATACTTAAAACTAATATAAATATATTAATAATCTAATTAAATAGAGTAGTTATTAACTACTTTAGAACTTTAATTATAAGATAACTTGTTTAAATATGTCTTTTTGACTTTAAAGTATAATATATACTTAGAAAATAATATATAGTAATTAATATCTTATCTTAAAGACTAAGGTACCTTAATAATATAAACCTAAGTAATAAGGATATTAATAATTAGATTCTTATTAAGTTAAGAGTATATAAGATCTACCTTATAATAGTAGATAATAATAATAGTAATAAAGAGTTAAAAAGAGAGGACTTTAAACTTTAAAGTAAAAGACTAATTCTCTAAGATATAAAGGATAGAATAGTTAAACTATAAGAATAAGAGAAAATTAATTTAAGAGATTCTAATAATAGTTCTAAAGGATATAATAACCTTAATTATAAAACACTAATCTCTAAAGTTAAATATAATAAGGATTTTATTAGAATTACTACTTATTTAATAATATTAAAGAAGTTAAAGTATATAAGTCTTTTAGAATTCTAGAAGTTTAAGAGAAAAGTATTAAATTATAGAGTATATAAATAAAAGCTATAATAACTACTTATAAAAGAGATACTTATAAAACTAATAATTAATAATAAAAGAACTTAAACTTAGATCTTATATAATGTTTATAATTATAATAAATATAAGAAGAGAGAAAGTATCTATTATAGAGTTTTATAGTAGTATTTTTAATATAATTACTATAAGAACATTATAAACTATATTAAGACTTATAAGGAATATTAATTTAGAACTATAAGAAGAGAAGAAAAGACTATATACTCTATAACTTCTAATAGTTTAATAGAGAAGTAAGTAATTAATATTACTTATATATTAATAAGAAAAGAAAAGAAATACTTAGTAATAGTCTAAGATAATATAAGTAGTTAGTCTAAAGCTAAGACTATTATAAATAAGAAAGTAAAGACAATTATAACGTTTATTTAAGAAGATATTATTTATAAATATAAGATCTTTTAGAGAATAATAGTTAATAATAATAAAGAGTTTAAGAAAGAAGTACTTAGACTTCTTAATAATTAAGAAATTAGTAGAGTCTAGATCTCTACTTATTATATACTTATAAATAAAATAATTAAGAGAGAGTATTGACCTTTAAAGGATATATTATCTAAGCTAAGAAATGATTAGGTTAATAACTTACTAGTTGTCTTATTTATAGATCAAACTACTATTTATAGACTTATAAGCTATATACCTTTCTATATAGTTTATAAATAAGAGCTTATTCTACTTATTAAGTCTAGATTTCTAATATAGAGAACTCTTTTTATAGAGGAAATTATAGATAGATTAAAGCTTATTAAATTAAGAGTAAGATAGTTTTAATTAAGAGAAGAAGATATAAATAAGACTATTTACTAAAAGATATAATAATACTAAGAAGAAAAAGAAGTCTTAATACTAAGTATAATATTAGATTAAGACTTCTTAAGAAAAGAGATATAGTACTATAATATAATTTAGTTAAAGAAATAGATATATCTTCTAATAAGAAGCTTAACTTTAAGTAACTAAGTTCTTATTAGATTAAAGTTATAAATAAAGAAAAAGAGTACTATTAACTTAAAGAGCTTAGTCTTAATAAAGTAATTCTAAAGAGGATCTTTTTAAAGAGTAGATTAAAGCTCTTTCTTTAAAGAGAATAATACTTTTACTCCTTAGAAGATAAGATTTTAGAGTCTAATTTAGTTATTAAGTCTAATTTAAAAGATAGTAATATAATAAGTAATAGTAAAAGAATTAAAGAAGAAGAGTATTAGAGTATTTAGATATAATAAAATAATAACTTTATTATTTAAGTACTAACTCTAATACTAGAGTAATAAGCTTAGTATATTATATTTAATAAGAGATTAAGATTAAGTTTAAGAAAAGAAGCCTAGAAAACCCTTAAAAGTAAGATAGATTCTTAACTTTAAGATAACTTATATTATACTCCTCTTTAAAGAAGGTTAATTAAGACATTATAATTCTCTTATCTTTATCTTTAAGTTAAGATATATATAATTTATATATCTTATTATATAAATAGAAGTAGTATAATAAGGCTAATAGGTTATATAAGGTATTATATGATTTTAAGTACTTATATTTTCACTAAGGTTTCTATACTTAATATAATATCTAACATTTTAAAAAAACAACAATTTAATATATTCTTTTAATAACTATAATAATATCTATTTTATATTATAATATAAGCACTTGATTAATACTTATATTAGTCTACTTAATAGTTTATATCTAATGTTTATTATTAATATTAAATTAATATTATCTCCTTTCTAATACTCTTATCTATATACTAGATCTTAGTCTAGTTCCTACTCTCTTACTAGCCTCTCTATAGTAGTAACTATGACCTAAACACTTAAAAATAGAGAGAAAAAGTAATAAAGTTAAAGTTCCTTATAAATAAATTAAAGTTTAGAGATTACTCTCTAATAAGCTAGTAAAAACATATAATAAAGAGCTTAAAAGCTTATTGATTCTAAAAGCCCTTAAAACTCTTTAAAACGAGTCTAAGAAGAAAGAGTTTTCTTTATCTTCTAACTAATTAAATTTTAACTCTACTCTAAGAGAGGCTTATAGGCCTATTAGAAGAGTTTAATAGTCTTCTAGTAAATACTTATAACTAATCAACTATTTAATAAGTTTAAAAGCTAGTAATACTCTACTAAGCTAATAGTCTATAAAGTTAATATATTATAGAGACACTTAAGAATTACTTAAGAGAGTTAAGAGAGCTAATAAGTCTTTACTAAGCTAATATATTACTAAGCCTATAGGTTTCTTACTATAGTATACTAAGACTAAAAAGAAAAAAGATATTAAAAGTAAGATATAAAATATAGAAAACTCTAAAATCTAAGGTCTAGTTTAGTTTAGAGTCTAAGAAAGACTAGTATTAGAAGAAGACTAGAAGCTAGTATCTAGGGCTAAAGGTTAGTAGAAAAAGAAGTCCTAATATTAGTAACTATAAGTAATATATAATTAATAAAGGAAATAATAAAAGAAGTTAAATAATAAGAGTAAGAGAGATAAGATAAGAGCCTAAAGACTTACTATTTAATATTATAAAGTAGTAGTAACTTAGAAAAGATAACTTAGTAACTAAGTATTATATTTCTCTATAAAGAGTATACTTAAAGAAGTATACTAGAGGTATTTAAGTAATACTTAAGACGTTAACTACCTCTTACTTACTCTATTAAAGACTAGAAGAGAGCTATAAGAAAATAAAAGAATAATACTCTCTTATATAAGTCTTACTTCTACTTAATAAGTTATAAACTACTTCTCTTTCTTGACTTTAGATATTTAGAGTATTTAATAGGTTATATATACTATTTCTTAACTTTGAATTATTTAAGGATATATATATAAGGATTTTAAAAGAAGGTATTCAAGGTATTTAATATAGTTTAAGGAGTCTATAAAATAGTTAATTACTCTTAAAAGGACTAAGATTAAATACTTCTTAGGGTTTATTATTAGTACTTAGAGTTTAGTATTTAGTACTAAAGTCAAAGTTAAAGTTAAAGTTAAAAGTAAAGGTTTAAATCTAAGAAGTTAAAGTTATTAACTTATTCTTATATAATAAGAGAGAGTATAAACTCTTAGAGAAGATATATTATAAAAGTAAGAAGACTAAAGGATTATACTAAGAAGGCTATTAGTAACTATAATAATAAGGAGATACTTAACTAATATAATAATAAGACTAAGTTATAAGTTAGAAAAAGAGTTATAAGAGAAATAAAGGAATAAAAGAGAAGACCTTCCTTTTATAAATACTAAGTAGTAGATAAGTAAGTCAATTTACCTTAAGAGTTTATTTAGAGATAAAGTTAATATTATTAAAGGACAATTACATAATAATAACTAGTTACTAGTAATAGTTATAAATTAAATACTCTTTAATAAAGAATAGTTTTTATATAACTATCTATTTTATATATAATTCTCTTTTTACTTAAAGTTACTACTTAGAGACAAGTAGTTTAATAAAAGAAGAATAGATATAATAGAGCTAATAGGTTATATAAAGTATTATATGATTTTAAGTACTTATATTTTTACTAAGGTTTTTATACCTAGTATAATATTATTAATATTTAATAACAATTTAATATATTCTTTAATAATAATAATAATATCTATTTTATACTATAATATAAGCACTTGATTAATACTTATATTAACTTACTTAATAGCTTATATTTAATGTTTATTATTAATATTAAATTAATATTAACTCTCTTTTAATACTCTTATCTATATATTAGATCTTAGTCTAGTTCTTACTCTCTTACTAGCTCCTCTATAATACTATATAATATATATAATAAAGAAAAGTACTTTACTTTAATAATAACTCTTTAAAAACTTAAAAAGTATTATTAATCTTAAATAATTAAAGATATAATAGATTATATTATAAAATACTTATTATATACTAAATATAATATAATAATATACTCTTAAACTTTATTTAAAGTTATTATAAGTACTTTAATAAAGTTATTTAATATTAATTTTATAAGACTCTTCTTTATTATTAAAGAAGTATTATATTAATATCTTTTAGTTATTATTAATTACTTTTTAAGATTTATTTAAGTATATTTTTATATTATAAATAACTTAGAAGAAATTATTAATATACTTAATAATTTATATTTATAATATAAAATATTAATTAAGATATATATAAATCTAAGTCTTTACTTTAAGACTATTATTAAAGAGTTTATAAAAAGATAAAGTATTATTTAAATAATATTATTAATAATTATAAAGAAGTTTATAAGAATAATTAAGAAAGTAAATAATCTAATATAAAGAATAATTAATAAATTAAAAAAGTTAAAACTCTTTTACTAAAGAATTATATTCTTAGTATTTAAACTAAATTAAAGAGAAATCTTATATTTAAGGTTTTCTTTATTTAAGATATATTATAAGTTTTAATTATATAATATATTAAAGAAAACTTATTTAAATTATAAGAGAACTATACTAAGAGCTTTATTTTAAGAGAATAAGTTTTTAATAAAGAAAAAAGAATAATATAACTTAATAATAAGATATATAATTTAATATAAAAAGATATAAAGTTAAGTAATTAAGGTCTTTAATATATAAAGAGAACTAAGAAAGTAGAAATATAATCTTAAAATATATTAATAGAACTTTATTTTAAGTTAATTAGTTATATTATATAATTATAAGTCTATAAAGTAAAAGCTTTAACTTATATAATAAGATTTATTTATAATAATTAGATTTAATAAAGACTATAAAAAGTCTTATATACTTAGATAGATTTATAATACTTTAATTTCTTAAACATTTTATAAAGATTACTTAAAGTATTTTAAATTAAGAGAGAGTTATTTAATAAGTAAAAAGAAAGAAATACTATTTATTTATTAAAATATTAAGTTAAAGAAAGAAAGGAATAAGTTATTAAAAGATATATATATTATATTAAGAATATACTTAATATAAAGTAATAGATATAACTAAGAGTATAAATAATAAGAAAAAAGAAATAAATATTAAGAATAAAATAAATAAATAAAACTTAAAGACTCTCTTAAACTTCTTCTCTTATTATTTAAAATAATAATAAACTATTAAAGTTAAGTACTATTATTAAACTTATTAATAAAGATTTATTACTTAATTATAATAATAATCTAATCTTATTAAAATAATTAAATATATTCTACTTAATTTAATCTTCTTACTTTTATATTAAAATATTATTAATAATCTTATTCTTTTACTTTCTAATATACTTTATAATCTTTAAAGTCTTCTAAACTTATTATATTAGACTTATATTAAGTTTAAGTCCTTAATATAAATACTCTTAGAAGTTCTTTTATTAAAATAACTCTAAAAAGAATATTTCTTAAAGTTCTTTTAAATAAGTAATAGTAAAATTATACTTATTAAGAAAAGTAAAAAGAAGTTAATAAAGAAGTACTTACTTATAAAGTTAAAAATAATAATTAATATACTTCTTAAAACTAATAAATAAGTTTAAGTTATATAAATTAAGTTAAAGAAAAAAGAAACTAAAATTACTAAGAATAATATAAATATAAAAAGAGATTCTAAGAAAGATAACTTAGATAAAAAAAAAGAAAGTAAGTAAAGTTTAAAGAACTTAAAATTAATATTTAACTTAAACTTATTAAAAATACTTACTAATTCTTATTAATAAAGAATTAATTAATAATTAGTATTAGATTAGAATTAATTAATTTTAGAATTAATTCTTTAATATTAATATAAATTTATATAAACTAAGTTATATAATATATTAATCTTAATTTAATTATAATAATAATAATAATAATAATAATAATAATAAAGATAATATATAAGTAATTATTATATAATTATTATAAGAACTTATATTAATAGATTTATAATATTAACTTAATAATAATAAAATTATATATAGTTATTATAACTTAAGAAAAGTACTTAAATATTAATTATTAAGTAATACTTAAGTAATTACTTTACTTTTATATAATACTTAAAATAAGTAACTTATTATATAAGTAATCTTTAAATAAAATTAAAAAAGTAAATCTTAACTTATTATTATTAAAATTCTACTTTGTTTTTAGTATTTTAAATACTTAACTTCTTTAATAGTTTTAAGTCTTAGTTTTACTTTATTTTATAATATTATATAATATACTCTTAAAAACATATACTTTAATTTATTACTTATAATAAGAATTAAAAGAATATTAATTATTATATTTACTAATCTTAGTTAATATTTTCTTTATTAATCTTAATACTATTATTTAAGTATTAATATCTTTTTAATATTATATAATTCTTTATTATAAAAGTCTTAAAACTTATTTATATTAATTAATTAAATATACTTTTATAAGTCTTAAGTTATTTAATTAAATATATTAAGTTCTTTTTACTTTTAAAACTCTTTTTAAGGTTTATATAATATTAATTTAATAAGAACTTAGTCTTAATAATCTTCTTATAACTTTATAACTTTATTAAGTATTAAATAAACTTAAACTTTTTTTAATTTAATTTAAGATACTTTATATAATATTCTAAATAAAGAATAAGAGTAATAATATAAAAAGATAATATATTTAACTTATAATATTACTTATTAAGAGTCTTTTAATCTTTTTAAATCTAAGTATAAAAGTCTTTATCTTTAGTATATTTAATTTATTATATAAAGTTAATATAGTTTTATTTAAAAGAAAGAGTTTTCTTATAAATAAAGTTTAAAACTATTTAATTAGAATATTTATTATAAATAATATACTATTAAGAGTAGTCTTATCTTCTTTAATTACTTTAATTATTTACTTAAATAACTTAAGGAATTCTAAAATTATATAAAGTTATCTTTAATTACTTAAAGTAAGAAAGTTATTTTTAAGTATTAAGAAGTAAGTCTTTATATATATATTAATAATTCTAACTTTCTTATTAATTATAATTAATAAATAATACTAATTATTCTATCTTATATAATTATTAAATAAAAGTATCTTCTTAATTAAAATAAGTTATTCTTTTATATAAAGTATAAAATTATAAATATATATAATAATATTATAAAGTTTTCTAAGTAGTCTTAAAAATTAAAAAGTCTTATATTATTTTTCTATATTTATTTCTTTTCTTATTACTTTATCTTAATTATATAACTTAAGTTCTTTTATTAAAAATATAAAATAAAATAAAAAAGCTTATATAAATAAATTAATAATATAACTATTATAATAAAGACATTAAATTAAAGTGTTTTATTAGATCTTTTCTTATTTTTAAAGATAACTTTCTATTATATAATAAAGAATATTATTTATATTAGAGTTATTAGTTATAATATACTTAAACTTTTATATAATATTATATTCTTTAAGAACTAGTAAAAGATAATAAAATTACTTCTCTTTTAAATAACTTATAACTAGTTAAAGTATAAGAAGAACTTTAAAACATTTCTTATAATTAATAAAATAAGTATAAATACTAAGAAGAAGATATTTATTTAAAAAAGTCTAAATATTAAGTAAAAGATAAATACTTAATATTATTAATTAAAGTTTCTTTTATATAATATCTTAATATAACTAATAAGACTAATTAATATTTATAATAAGTATAATATATATTATAATAATATTATTACTTGATTTAAGATTTAATACTTAATAAAGTATATAAAACTTAAAGTATTTAATAAGTAAAAAGAAAAAGTTTTATATAGTTATTAATAAGACTAAAGCTTTATTAATTATATCTTAATTAAAATATACTTAAAAAACTAAAGTATTTATTTTATTTATTTAATTAAAAGCTTACACTTAGAGATATATTTATTATAATTATTAAAGTACTTTTAATTTAATTTAACTTTATATAATTAAGAGTTTAATCTTATATATTAATTTAAGATATTTTTATATATTTATATTAATATTTAAACTTATTAGATCTATTATATAATATAAATAATAATTAAATTATAGATTTTCTTTATTCTCTTATTTATTAAAATAAGTATATTTCTATATATTAAATTAACTTCTTTTCTTACTTATATTAAAGATCTTATATAAATTAAAATAATTAAAGAATCTTAAATAATTAAAGAAGTTAAAGTAATTGATTTTATATTAAGATCTATAATATTATAAGTTAAATAAAGAAAATTAAAGAGAAGAAAAGAAGAAATAAAGAATTTAAAGATTTATTACTAAAGTATTAATTAGAGTATTTAATAAAGAGTACTTATATAATAGCTTTATTATTATTTATTTATTTATTTTAATACTTAATTTTTTAATTAATTTTTATATAACTTATAACTTAGTTTTATTTATAAATCTAAAGTAGATTCTTTTCTTTATTATCTTTTATTTAATATATATTATTAAAATATTTAAATAATTTAAATTTTATTAATTTTTATATTTTAAGGTTATAATAATAATTTCTTAAGAGAAATATACTTATTAATAATATTATTTAGATTATATTTAAATTATAAAGATAAATAAGTTCTAAGTTAAGTTAGTCTTTTATTCTTATTAACTTATACTTTTAATATTTATAAGAGATTATTATATTTTATATAATTTAAGTTTTAAGATAATATATTAAGAAAGTAATCTAATATTTATAATAACCTTTATCTTTATAATCTTATTTATAATGTTTTAAAAGAAAAATCTTTTATATTCTTATATCTTTTATATTCTTAATAATTTAAAGAATATCTTAATCTTTTAACTTATTAATTAAAGAGAATCTAATATAATAATAACTTTCTATTTTAATATTATTTCTAAGAGATTATATAAACTATAATAAAAGTAACTATTTATTAAAGTAGAATATAAATTAGACTAGATTATATAATAAAGTATATAGTTTATTTATAGATATTTTTAAAAGGTATATAACTTCTTTATATCTTAGTGTGACGGCGGGATCGATGCACAGGTCCAAGCACTGAGTTCAAAGATCACGGTGTATTGTAAAATACTAAACTAAAGAACAAAGGAAAGGACTGAAGGAGTAGTATGGTCGAGCCCCTATATATCCCCAGAAGGCGG
>WNGE01016807.1_pt1 | contig 10921 bp, 11 predicted proteins | sample 5400651 | NCBI WGS metagenome assembly WNGE01 (sample SAMN13153370, study PRJNA577476) | soil metagenome | isolation source: 60 cm soil or saprolite under grassland replicate 2 | place: USA:California | collected 2016-06-15
TGCCGACGATGAGGTTTGGCGGCTGCACCGGTCCAATTGCCAAGAACCACCAAAAGGATGGAGAAGGGCGACCTCCTCCTTCGCAGGGAGGGGACCTCCCGCAACGGGTGGCAGCCCACGGCAGACGCCCTGCTTACCTATTGCGCTCCAACCGGCAACGGGTCGCAACCGTCGGCAAATGGATTTCGCCTGTTTTGGCGGGTTCAGAGCCGATCGGATTTGCCACTGATTGCCACCGGTTGCAACCACGGGGCTCCATAAAGGCTCCATCCTTAGTTGTCTGCGGTGGCGACATACCTGCTTTGATGTCCAACGTCTTTTCGGCTGGATCTCGTGACGGACGTGGCGGCGACTTAGGACCGCGGCTCAATAGGCGTCGCGATCGGTGGAGCCGATCAGACTGCTCGGTTCAATGCCAGCTCGACGAGCTGAATCGTGTCGTCGAGGAGTTCGTCCTGCGGGGGCAGCGCGCCGAGCGTCTTCGCTGCCTGCAGCGCCTTGTAGATCAGCGCGAGCTCGCGGAAGCTGAGTCTCAGCTCATGCGTCTCCGGTTCGGGGCGTTGCCACGTCGTTGCGGAGGTCGGCGCGGGAGTTGTGACTAGGCTCAGACGCGGGCGCGTGGGGTCGTCGCGGCGGCTGTGCTGAACGCCCTTCATGCCACCGATGCCTCCGCCAGTGTCAGCGACCGCCGGGGAAGGGTCGCAACCTGCTCTTCTTCCTGCTGAGACGCTGCTAGCTCGCTTTCGTGCGCGACGGCCCACTCGTAGAGGGCCATCAGCGGCTCGGTTAGCTGCCAGCCGAGCGGCGTGAGCGTGTATTCGACGCGGACCGGGCTTTCGGCGTAGACCTGTCGAGTCACGATGCCGTCCTGCTCGAGCTTGCGAAGCGTCGAGGTCAGCACCTTCTTCGAGAGGCCGGCGATGTTGTCGACCAGGCGGGCGTGACGGTGCATGCCGCTGGCGAGGAGGATGATGATGTCCACGCTCCATTTCGCGTCGAGGAGCGCGAGTGCTGCGCGTGTCCGCTCGATCATCTCGAAGTCCTCAAGCCGAGCGCGTTCTCGCTCCCTTCGGGGCAGGCTCACCAACTGCGGCCTGCTGGGGGGGTCGTTGGCTGGCATCTGCGCTTCCCTCCTTTACTTCGTCGGCTCTTCGGTCCGGCTGGTGCTGACGTGTCTGGCGGCGGTCTCGGCCCAGGAGGCGAGGGGCTCCTCGACGTAGGCCAGGCCCCGGAACGCGGCGTGCGCGTACGGGTGGTTGAAGACGTCGAGGGCTTGGTGCGGGGCGGCGGCGAGTTCGAAGTAGGCGCCACTGCGCTGGTCGGAGACGGTGACGGTCAGCTCATCGGTGTTCTGGTGCCAGAAGAGCACGACCTCGACGCCGTCGTTCGATCTGTATGCGAGCTCTCGGTAGGGATTGGTCGAGTTGGTTGCCATCGTGGCGCCCCCTTCGGTTCTTGGTGTGTCCACGATGGCAGCGAGAGGCGGGCGTGTCGCTGCGGCCAGCTAGCGAACCGATGACCCGCAGACGGGCCAGTTCGGAGTAGTGCTAGCTTCATTGCGTAGGCAGGGCGCTCTACGCGACGCTGGGTTGTGTGGCTTTGCGCTGCCTCATCGTCGACGACAGCGAGGCGTTTCTCGCCTCGGCCTCGCGTCTGCTGTCCGCGCAGGGGGTCGAGGTCGTGGGGCGCGCCTCGTCGGGGGCCGAGGCGGTGCGACTCGCCCAAGAGCTCGAGCCGGACGTCGCGCTTGTCGACGTGCAGCTCGGCGATGAGGACGGGCTGGAGGTGGCGCGACGGCTCGCCGCGACGACGCCATCGACATGCGTGGTCCTGATCTCCAGCCACTCAAAGGAGGAACTCGCAGAGCTGATTGCTGAGACGCCGGCGACCGGCTTCCTGCCGAAGTCGGCACTCGGCGCAGATGCGATCGCGAAGCTGCTCGGCTAGCGCGACTCGAGGTAGGTCACGACCGCGAGCACGCGCCGATGGTCATCGTCGGTCGTCGGAAGGCGAAGCTTCATGAGGATGCTGCGCACGTGCTTCTCGACCGCACCTTCGGTGATGTACAGCCGATGCGCGATGCCGTTGTTCGAGCGGCCTTCCGCCATGAGCGCCAGCACTTCCCGCTCTCGGGGCGTTAGCTCGGCGAGGGGGTCGTCGCGCCGGCCGCCGCCGACCAGCGCCTTGACGAGAGAGGGATCGAGTACCGACCCGCCACGAGCGATCCGCTCGACGGCGTCGAGGAAGTCGGCGGCTTTCATGACCCTGCTCTTGAGCAGGTAGCCGATTCGTTCGCCTTCCTCGAGCAGGTCGACTGCCGTTTCGACTTCGACATGCGCGGAGAGGAGGAGGATCCCGATCTCCGGAAACTCGCTCCGGATCGCGCGCGCGGCCTCGAGGCCTTCGGACGTATTGCTCGGCGGCATGCGGATATCAACCACGACGAGATCGGGCCGTTGCTCGCGCACGAGTTCGACCAGTTCGCGGCCGTCACCGGCTTGGCCGACGACCTGGTAGCCGGCGTTACTCAAGAGGCTGGCGATGCCCTCGCGGAGGAGGACGTCGTCATCGGCCAGTATCAGGCGGCCGGCGGCCATGTCGGAACGAGCTTACGCCGCCTGAGATTTCAGGCGGTCGCAGCCGGATCGACATCCTGCTGGCCGGGTGTGAAGATGAATGGCTTGTGATGCTGGGGACGGCCCAAAGCGCGGCTCGTGGCGAGCGGTTGCATGCGTACCTGGAGGCCGCGCTCGACTGCGTGATCATGGCGGACGCCTCCGGTCACGTGGTCGAGTTCAACCCCGCCGCCGAGCGGACGTTCGGTTACACGCGCGAGGAGGCGCTCGGGCGCACGTTGGCAGAGCTGATCGTGCCACCGTCGCTGCGCGAGACGCACACCCGTGCGTTCGCCCGGTTCGTGGAGACGCGCGAGCAGAGGCTGTTCGGGCGGCGGCTTGAGCTGACCGGAATGCGCGCGGACGGGAGCGAGTTCCCGATTGAGCTCGCCCTCAGCGAGGTCGAGGGGCAGCCGCTTCTGATCTGCGGGGCGCTGCGCGATCTAACGGACGCTAGGCGGGCGCAGGATGATCTGCGCAGCCTCGCCGACGAGCAGGCTGCGCTGCGTCGGGTGGCGACGCTGGTGGCGCACGGTTCCGAGCCCGCGGAGGTGTTTGCCGCGGTCGCCGAGGGCGTCGCGCAGATGCTGAGCGTGCCGACGATCAGCATGATCCGGTTCGAAGCCGGCGGGTCGGCAACGAAGATCGCCGGCTGGGGCGAGAGCCCCTTCCCGGTTGGTGAGCGCTGGGCGCTTGATGACCCGAGCGTGATGGCGTCGGTCCTGCAGACGGGCCGTCCGTCGCGGATCGACGATTACGCGTCCGTTGCCGGCGCGCACGCAAAGCGCGTCCGCGAGGCGGGAATGCGCTCGGGGGTCGGCGCTCCGATCGTTGTCGACGGGAAGAGCTGGGGAGCGGTCATCGCCTTTTCGACGGAGCGAGGAGCCATTTCCGCCGACGCTGAGAGCCGGCTTGCCCGCTTCACGGAGCTGGTCGCGACCGCGATTGCGAACGCGCAGGCACGCGACGACCTGCGCCGGCTGGCCGACGAGCAAGCGGCGCTACGGCGGGTCGCGACCTTGATCGCAGAGGAGGCGACGCCAACGGACGTCTTCAGTGCCGTTGCGAAGGAGGTTGCGGAGACCCTAGACGTGCCGCTGACGGCGCTCGTTCGCTTTGAGCCGGACGCGACCGCAACGCAGGTTGGCGTATGGGGCGAGGAGAACCCGTTCCCGCTCGGCACAACGTGGCCGCTCGATGAGCAGAGTGTCTCGGGTCAGGTATGGCACACGGGCAGGCCGGCCCGGGTCGACGACTACGACGAGATCTCCGGCGGCATCGCCGCCACGCTGGCACGCGAGGCCGGGATCCACACCGCCATTGGCGCCCCCGTGCTCGTCGACGGCAGGCCGTGGGGCGTGATGATGGCGCTGTCGACGGCCCAGAAGCCGATTCCGGCCGGCACCGAGGATCGTCTGGCCGCCTTCACCGAACTGGTGGCGACGGCGATCGCAAACACGCAGGCACGCGACGAGTTGCGACAGCTTGTCGAGGAGCAGGCGGCGTTGCGACGCGTGGCGACGCTGGTCGCACGTGGCACCGAAGCGCACCTGGTGTTCGACGCGGTTTGCGCGGAGACGGGTCAGCTGATCGGCGCGAGCAGCGTTAACCTCGCCCGCTTTACCCCCGACGGCCTCAACCTGACCATGGCCGGCTGGAGCCTGCGCGATACTCACGTCCCAACCGGAACACGGCTTCCGCTCGCGCCGGACACCATCAACGGCGTGATCCAGCAGACGGTCGCACCCGCACGCTTCGACAGCTACGAGGACGCAACCGGGGAGCTGGCCGCAGTCATCCGAGAGCGTGGGATCCGGTCAGAGGTCGGCGCGCCGGTGATCGTCGAAGGCCACATCTGGGGCGCGCTGATCGCGGGCACAGACGGTGACGAACCGCTGCCGGCTGGTGCTGAGCGACGGGTGGCGAGCTTCGCCGAGCTGATCGCGACCGCCGTCTCGAACGCGACCACTCGCTCGGAGCTAATCGCTTCGCGTGCACGAATCGTCGCCGCTGGCGACGAGGCACGGCGGCGGATCGAACGCAACCTCCACGACGGTACACAGCAGCGGCTGATCGCGCTCGGTCTCGATCTGCAGGCTGTCCGCGCAGGAATCCCGGCCGAGCTCGTGGACGCCCACACCGGCCTCGGGCGGATCGGCGACGACCTCGAAGCTGTGCTCGAGGACGTGCGCGAACTCTCGCGCGGACTCCATCCAGCGCTACTCACACAAGCCGGCCTCGGAGCATCGCTGCGCGCACTGACACGGAACTTCCCGGTTCCGGTGAAGCTGGACGTCAACGTTGTTGCCCGCCCATCGGAGTCGATCGAGATCGCGATCTACTACGCGATCTCGGAGGCGCTTGCGAACGTGGTCAAGTACGCGCGCGCATCCGAGGTCGCCGTCGCGCTTCGGACGTCAGCGAATGCCATCCGGGCAACGGTCGAAGACGACGGTGTCGGCGGCGCCGAGGCAAGCGGCGGATCCGGGCTTGTCGGGCTGATCGACCGGGTCGAAGCACTCGGTGGACGGTTCACGCTCGACAGCCCGCCTGGCCATGGAACACGGATCGCGATTGAACTCCCGCTCACGGAGCCGCCGATTGACGACGCCCCACGATTGGCAGATCGAACCGGCAGCCAGCGCTCGATGTCAGAGCTGTCACAGGAGGCCAAAATGCTGCGCGCCGCAGTCGAGGCGAGCGCGTATGCCCTCTACATCGTCGATGCGCAGGGCCGGATCAGGTTCTTGAATCCCGCCGCGCTACGGATCCTCGGCTACGAGGACGAGCGGCAGCTGCTCGGCCGCCCGAGCCATGACACGATCCACTACCTGCGCGGCGACGGAACGCCCTTTCCGGCGGCCGAGTGCCCGCTGCTGCGACCACGTCTCAGCGGAGAGACCGTTCGCGTGGACGACGACTGGTTCGTCCGACAAGACGGCTCCCTGATACCGGTCGCCTATGCGTCTGCCGCCGTCCCGCTGCCAGACGGACGCGGCGCCGTCGTGACATTCCACGACAGATCGGACGTCGACGCAAGAGAACCAGTGGCTTAGAGGGCGAGTTGATTCGAACCCCACCCCGGTCGGCGGCACCGACGTATCAAGCCGCGAGCTCTTCCTCCACCGGTTGGATATCTCGCGCGTTGGCAGTGGCTACCTGCGGCAGTTGGTGGACGGGCGCAGCTGGGCGAGATCGTTCGAGAGTGTCCGTCTTCCCGGCCTTGCTGATAGCCACGGCCAAGGGGTAGGCGAGCAGGGCGACGAGTGCGCCGGTTGCCGCGTCGAAGAGGAAGTGGTTGCCGGTCGCGACGATCACGAGCAAGACGAGAAGCGGGTATGCGGCTGCCGCGATCCGCACCGTGCGCGCGCCGCCGTAGCGGAGAAGGGCGGCTGCAACGATGAGCGCGTAGCCGACGTGCATGCTCGGTACGGCCGCGTACGGGTTGTAGAGCGCGCTGACCAGTCCCTTGTTGAGATTGACGTGGCTACCGGAAACGGTGTCGGCGATGCCGAGACCCGCCAATCGGGGCGGTGCCGTCCGAAAGGCGATGAATCCGATCAGGGCGAGCGCGCTTGCGAGCAAGAGGGTCGTCCGAGTTCGTGCGAACACGGCTGGTCGCCGCTGATGCAGCCAGAGTAGGAGCGCCGCCGTGACGGAGAGATGAAGGGTCAGGTATGCACCTCCGAGCAACGTGAGCAGTCCCGGTAACGCGCGTGCCGCATGCTGCACGTTCGGCTCGATGAACACGTGAAGCGTGTGTTCCGTCGACGCGACGGTCTGAGCGTGATCGACCGCGACGCGTCGATCACGGACGACAAGGCCGCGGGCCGCTTCGTAGGTTGCGTACAGAACGAGGACGGCGACCGCTTCGCTCGCGAGCGAGTGCCTGACCGACAGCCAGTAAGCAACGCGAGTCGGGGCCAGCCATCTGACGAAGCGCGATGCCCGATCAGCCTTCGCCGCTGCGCCGACGAGCTGGGGGTGCGGTTGCGCGATCATGCGGCTTGCGGTCGGTGCAGTTCGTGAGGAGCCGGCGGCGCGAGTACGTCGAGGCAGTCGGCCGCGCGGCGCAGCGCGTTCTCGTCGAAGAGGTAGGGAACCGCATTCGCGATGCTCGACTGCGCCGTCGAGGGTGAGGCATTCGCAGCGGCGGCCGTCGCGATGTAGCGCAGCGCCAGCTCGTGAGCGACGATCAGCGTGACCGCTTCGCTGCGTGCGAGGAGGCATTGCAGCGCGTCGACATAGCGGCGAACCGTTTCGTCCAGGCTTTCACCGTGGGGGAAGCGCTCGCTCGGAGCGTGCCGTTCCTTCCACGCCCAGTAGGACTGGATCGGCGCACCGTCGAAGACGCCTGCCTGCACTTCGTCCAGGCGGGGTTCGACAAGGACAGGGATGGGACGGCCGCGCAGCGCGACATCGATGGTTTGCCGGGTACGGAGGAAGCGGGTGCAGAAGGCGATGTCGATCTCGAGGTTGGCGAGCTGCGCCCCGAGGGTCGCTATTGATCACGTGCGCGACGTTGGCGACGGACTCGGCGTGCCGGGCGAAGACGAGCAGGCGCATGGTTCACGCCGCGAGCGGTCGTTCACCGAGTGCGCGAATCCGCTCAACGACTGCGTCGAACGCGCGAGCGAATTGCGCGATCCCGTCCCGCTCGAGCTCGTCGGTTAGGCGGCGGAGGTCGACCCCAAGTGCGGCGAGATCGCCCAGGCTTAGCTCTGCCTCCTCGACGTCGCGCTCGAGCGTCGCTGCCACCTGTCCGTGCTCCTCGAACGCTTCGAGCGTCGTCTTGGGCAGTGTCGTGACCGTCTCCGGCCCGATCAGACCTTCGACGTAACGCACGTCTCGGTAAGCGACGTCCTTGCTCGACGTCGAGGCCCAGAGCAAGCGCTGGGGCGTGGCGCCTTGCGCGCGCAGCGCCTCCCAACGTCGTCCGCTGAAGACCGCCTGGTAGTGGCGGTAGGCGAGCTTGGCACTCGCGAGCCCGAGGCGGCCTCGGCGTGCGGCGGCTAGAGGCGAGCTCTGGCGGTCGAGGAGCTTGTCGGCGGCACTGTCGAGCCGCGAGATGAAGAAGCTTGCGACCGAGTGAATCGTTGACAGGTCGAGGCCGGCATCCGCTGCGCGCCGCAGCCCGCGCAGATACGCCTCAGCCACTGCGGCGTACCGCTCGAGCGCGAAAATGAGCGTCACGTTGATGCTATAGCCGGCGGCGACCGAATCCTCGATCGCCGCAAGTCCAGGCTCGGTTGCGGGGATCTTGACGAGCAGGTTCGGGAGGTCGATGCGGCGCTGCAGCCGCCGCACCTCGGCGAGTGTTGCGCCCGCGTTCCAGGCGAGCGTTGGATCGACTTCCCAGGAGACGTATCCGTCGGCGCCGCCGGTCGCCTGCCAGACGGGCACGAGCTGCAGCGCTGCCTCAGTCACGTCAGTCGCGGTGAGCTCGCCAAAGATGTCGACGGGTTGAAGGTTGAAGCGCCGAAGCTCGCGTATCTGCCTGTCGTACGCACGACCGCCACTGATCGCGCGCTCGAGGATCGTCGGGTTCGTGGTGACCCCGGTGACCGCGTGCTCGCTGATCAGCCTCCGCAGGCCTCCGGAGAGGAGGAGGTCGCGGGAGAGCCAGTCGATCCAGACGGATTGTCCGTGGCGTGAGAGCTCTGCGAGGCATGAGGTGCTCACCATGGCGTTGCTCCGATCAGTGCGTCGACGGCGTGGACGATCGCCTCGGCGTCGATGCCGGCGGTGTGCAGGAGCTCGGCGGGGCGGCCCGAGCCGGGAAGATCGCGGACGGCGAGCTTGACGGCGTGAACGGTGAGGCCGGAGTCGGCGAGTGCCGCGATCGTGGCGTCGCCGAGGCCGCCTTCCGGCCAGTGGTCCTCGACGGTGACCAGGCGTCCGCCGGTCGCGGTCACCGATTCCAGCAGGGTCTGCCCGTCGATCGGCTTGACCGAATAGAGGTCGAGGACGCGGACGCGGATCCCTTCCGCTGCGAGCAGCTCGCTCGCCTTCAGTGCCTCGTGCACGGTGATTCCGGCGGCGGCGACGGTGACGACGTCCTCGGGCGTGGCACGCAGAACGCGGCTACCGCCGATCGAGAAGCTCGCATCTGCGGGGTAGATGACGGGTGTGTCGGCGCGGGTGGTGCGCAGGTAGGTGATACCGGGGTTGTTCGCGGCGAGCTCGACGAGCTTCGCGGTCTGGTTCGCGTCGCTGGGGTAGAGGACGGTGCTGCCGTGGACGGCGCGGAACATCGCGAGGTCTTCGAGCGCCATCTGCGAGGGGCCGTCCTCACCTGTGGCGACGCCGGCGTGCGAGCCGACGATGCGCAGGGAGGCGCGGCTAATCGCGGCCATGCGGATGAAGTCGTAGGCGCGGCTGAAGAAGGCCGCGAAGGCGGAGGTGAACGGCTTCAGACCGCGGACGCCGAAGCCGATCGCCGCGGCGATCATCTGCTGCTCGGCGACGAACATCTCGAAGAAGCGCTCCGGGTGCCGCTCGGCGAAGAGGCCGGAGAAGGTGGAGTTGGAGACTTCGCCGTCCATCGCGACGACGTCGTCGCGGGCGTCGCCGAGCGAGGCGAGTGCTTCGCCATACGCGCGCCGGGTCGCCTTCATCGTCCCGAGCTCGTAGGCCGGCAACGTTATGGGCGCGGCGTCGTAGTGGCGTCGCGGCGGCGCGTCCGGAGGGAGGCTCGGCGCGATGCGGATCTCGCGCATCCCACCGAGCTCGGCGATCGCAGCCTCGCTGTCGGCAAGGACTTTGCCGTGCCAGCCGGGTTGGTTCTCGACCGCGGCGACGCCCTTGCCTTTGACCGTCCGCGCCACGATCAGGCTGGGCCGCTCCGAAGCAGCGGTGGCCAGTGTGTAGGCCCTGTCGATCGCCTCGACGTCGTGGCCGTCGACTGGAAACGCGGCCCAGCCGAACGAGCGCGCGCGGTCGACGTAGGAGTCGAGGTCCCAGCCGTGCATCGTTTCGCCGCTCTGGCCAAGTCGGTTGACGTCGAGGATCACGGTCAGGTTGTCGAGCTGCCAGTGGGCGGCGTGCTCGAACGCCTCCCAGACCGAACCCTCGGCCATCTCGCTGTCGCCGGCGAGCACCCAGACGCGGTACGGCCGGGCGTCGACCGTCTTCGCAGCGAGCGCGATGCCGACGCCGACCGGAAGGCCGAAGCCGAGCGAGCCGGTGGCGACGTCGACCCAGGGCAGCGCCGCGCTGGGATGGCCCTCCAGCGGGCTGCCGAGCGTGCGGGTTGTGAGCAGCTCTTCGTCGCTGATTGCACCGGCTGCCTTGTAGAGCGCGTAGAGCAGGGGCGAGGCGTGGCCCTTGGAGAAGATCAGGTGGTCGTTGTTGGGGTGGTCGGGGTGGTCGAAGTCGTAGCGGAGGTACTTCTCGGCGAGCACGGCGATCAGGTCGGCTCCGGACATCGCCGAGGTGGGATGCCCGGACCCGCTCACTGCGGTCGCGCGGATCGCGTCGACCCGCAGCTGCTGTCCGAGCTCGCGCCAGAGGTCGGCGCGGACGAGGGTTGGGACTTCCGTTGTGATGGACATACGGCGATGGTCGCCGCGCCGAGTCCGCTGCGAAAACACCCGGCTGACCCCCGGGGGCCGCGCGGTATCCAACCTGGCGGCGGCGCTGCTCTACCTTCGTGAACATCATGCTCGCGACACCCGACCAGTACCGCTCGATGATCGACACGGCCCGTTCCTCGGGTTTCGCCTATCCGGCCGTCAACGTCAGCTCATCCGAAACCCTGAACGCGGCCCTTCGCGGCTTCGCCGAGGCACGCTCGGACGGGATCGTCCAAATCACCACGAGCGCCGCGAAGTACCTGTCCGGGCCCGCGAACGACATGGCCGCGGGCGCGCGAGCGTTCGCGGAGTTCGCTCATGTCATGGCGGTGCGATCGCCGGTGCTGATCGCGCTGCACACCGACCACGCGACGCCGGAGCACGTCGACGACTTTATCCGGCCGCTGCTGCGCGAGAGTCGCCGCCGGCGCGAGCGCGGTGAGCTGCCGCTGTTCAACTCGCACATGTTCGACGGCTCGGAGCTTCCGCTCGCGAAGAACCTGCGCATCTCGGCTGAGCTGCTACGAGAGGCGAACGAACTCGACGTCTTGCTCGAGCTCGAGATCGGAACCGTCGGCGGCGAGGAAGACGGCATTGACCACACGGGAGCCGCGCGTGAGCGTCTCTACACGACCCCGGAAGATGCACTGGCGGTGGCGAAGACACTCGGCATGGGCGAGCGCGGCCGCTACCTGCTCGCAGCGACCTTCGGCAACGTCCATGGCCACTACG
>WNGE01018464.1_pt1 | contig 10918 bp, 8 predicted proteins | sample 5400651 | NCBI WGS metagenome assembly WNGE01 (sample SAMN13153370, study PRJNA577476) | soil metagenome | isolation source: 60 cm soil or saprolite under grassland replicate 2 | place: USA:California | collected 2016-06-15
GTCGTGACGTTTCGCCGCAGGGGAGAATTCTCCTCGACGTACTTGAGGATCTTGCTGAATCCCGATATTCCGCTCGCCGCGAGAGTCTTGATCGGGCCGGCCGAGACCGCGTTGACGCGAATCCCCTTCGGTCCGAGACTCGCGGCCAGATAGCGCACGCTCGCCTCGAGGCTCGCCTTGGCGAGGCCCATGGTGTTGTAGCCCGGCACGACCCGATCTGCTCCGAGGTAGGTGAGGGTTACCAATGCTCCGCTTCTTCCCTGCATGAGCGGCAGCGCCGCCTTGGCGAGCGCCGCAAAGCTGTAGCTGCTGACGTCGTGCGCGATGCGGAACGCTTCCCGCGACAAGCCGTCGAGAAAATCGCCCGCGACCGCCTCGCGCGGCGCAAAGGCGATCGCGTGCACCAGGCCGTCGAGCGCGTTCCAGCTCCTGGAAAGCTCGGAGAAGAGCGCGGCGATCTCGGCGTCGTTCGCGACGTCACAAGGAAAGACCAGTGTGCTTCCGAGCTCTCCGGCCATCTCGGTGACGCGGTCCTTGAAGCGCTCGTTCTGGTAGGTGAACGCGAGCTCCGCCCCCTCGCGCCGGGCGGCCCTGGCGACCCCGTAGGCGATCGAGCGGTTGGAGAGCAGGCCCGTAATCAACACGCGTTTGCTCGCGAGGAAACCCATCTTGTTTCCGCCCTTTCAGCTCGAGATCGCGGGATTGTAGCGGATTCGGGTCAAGTTAAATCACGAGCCCTGCTGACGAAGCGATAGGATAGGCGGTGTCGTCGCCTACTTGGTATGCCCTAAGCGCTGTACCCGGCAAGAATCGTCGCGGCGCGCGGCTATTGGTTTGCAGGTCGTGCTCATGTGCGATGATTGGCATAGAATCCAATCCGTCCCATGCGTTACAAAACGAATCGTTGTTCCATCCGGGTGTTGCGTTCGCGGCGCTGGCCGGGCTCGTGCTCGTCGCCGGTTGCAGCAAGCCGCCCACACGCGTGGGCGAGGGTAATCAGCTGCAGATCCTCCATAAGGGCAACAAGACCGACCCCCAGGAACTCGATCCGCACATCGTCCAGGGCGTGCCGGAGCACGACATCCTGCAGGCGCTGATCGAAAATCTGGTCACCGAGGACCCGACCGATTTGCATCCGGTGCCCGGGCAGGCGGAGCGCTGGGACATTTCCCAGGACGGCACGGTCTACACGTTTCACCTGCGTGCAGGCATCCGCTGGTCGAACGGCGAACCGGTGACGGCGCACGACTTCGTCCGCTCCTACCAGCGCGCGCTCACGCCATCGCTGGGCTCGGAGTACGCCTACATGTATTTCGTCATGCAGGGCGCGGAGGATTACTTCAAGGGCAAGACGCATGACTTCTCGAGCGTCGGCGCGAAAGCGCTCGATGAGCGCACGCTGCGGATCACGCTCAACGGGCCGGTGCCGTATTTCCTCTCGCTGCTCAATCACTATTCGTGGTGGCCGGTGCATCTGCCGACGGTCGCGCGGTACGGCGATCCCTATCAGCGCAACAACCGCTGGACGCGGCCGGGCAATTTCGTCGGCAACGGGCCCTTTGTGCTCGCGCGCTGGGACGTCGGCAACGTGATCGTGGTGAAGAAGAACCCGCTCTACTGGAATGCGGCAAGCGTGAAGTTGAACGAGATTCATTTTCATGCGATCGAGAGCAACGACACGGAGGAGCGCTCGTTCCGTTCGGGACAGCTGCACGTGACCGAGGAAGTCCCGCAGTCGAAGATTGCGGTCTATCGCAGGGACAATCCGCAGCTGCTGCACATCGACCCGTTTCTTGGCGCGTATTTCTACCGCATCAACACGACGCGGCCGCAGTTCAGGGACAAGCGCGTGCGCCAGGCGCTGGCGATGGCGATCGATCGGAAAACCATCGTTGAAAACATCACGCGGGGCGGCCAGCTGCCGGCCTACTACTTCACGCCGCCGGACACGGTCGGTTACACGTCCCGCAGCGCGATTCGCTACGACCCCGAGGGCGCGCGCCACCTGCTTGCGCAGGCCGGATATCCGGGCGGCAAGGGTTTTCCTCCATTCGACATCCTGTACAACACGTCCGAGTCGCACAAGTCCATCGCCGAGGCGATCCAGCAGATGTGGAAGAGGGAGCTGGGAATCGACGCGAGACTGCTCAACCAGGAATGGAAGGTCTATCTCGACACGGAAATACGCAAGGATTACGACGTGTCGCGCGCCGGCTGGATCGGCGACTACGCGGATCCGTCGACATTCCTTGAGACGTTTCTTGCCGATAGCGGCAACAACCGGACAGGATGGGCGAATGCCGAATACGACCGCCTGCTCAAGGAAGCCTCCCGGCTCGGCGACCGGCAGACCCGCTACGAGCTGTTCCAGAAGGCCGAGGCGATCTTTCTCGACGAGATGCCGGTGATCCCGATCTATCACTACACGCGCGTTTATCTGCTCCGACCTGAGGTGCGCGGGTGGAATCCAACGATTCTCGATCACCATCCCTATCAGTACGTGTGGCTCGCGCCGCGGCCGGAAGCATCTCTGGCGACGGCAAGCGCCGCAGCGCAGCGGCCCTGAAACGGCGAGCGCGCACCGCATGCTGCAATTGATCGCCCGCCGGATCCTCGAGACGATTCCGGTCCTGGTCCTGGTGGCGACGATTACGTTCTTCATGATGAAGGCGGTGCCCGGCGGCCCGCTCGACACGGAAAAAAACATCCCGCAGGAGATCAAAGTGCAGATCGAGGCGTTCTACGGCCTCGACCAGCCCCTGTGGAAGCAGTACGCAAGCTACATGGGGAACCTCCTGCGCGGCGACCTCGGCCCGTCGTTCAAGCACGCCAACCGCTCGGTGAACGAATTGATCGCGGCGGCGCTGCCGGTATCGCTCGAGCTCGGAGGCCTCGCGCTGTGCGTCGCGCTCCTGGTCGGCATCCCGCTCGGCATTGCAGCGGCGGTCAGGCAGAACACCTGGATCGACTATCTCGCGTCGACCACCGCGATGGCCGGCATCTGCCTGCCCACGTTCGTGATGGGGCCGCTGCTGGTGCTGGTGTTCGCGCTGCACTTCGAGCAATTCAACGCCTCGGGCTGGGATTTCGCGCGTGATCGCGTGCTGCCCGCTCTGACGCTCCTCGGCCTGGTGTACGCGGGCTACATTGCGCGCCTCACGCGCGGCGGCATGCTCGAAGTGCTGAACCAGGACTTCATCCGGACCGCGCGCGCCAAGGGTGCCTCGGAGACCCGCGTGGTTTTCCGGCATGCGCTGCGCGGCGGACTGCTGCCCGTGGTGTCGTTTCTCGGCCCGGCGATCGCGGGCATCCTCACGGGGTCGTTTGTCATCGAGACGATCTTCAATATCCCGGGCCTCGGCCGCCATTTCGTCACCAGCGTTTTCAACCGCGACGCCACGCTCACGATCGGCACTGCCCTGTTCTACGCCGTACTTGTCGTCGCCTTGAATCTGGCGGCCGACATCGCCCAGGCCATGCTGAACCCGAAGCAGCGCGCCCATTAGCCCGTGTCCGTGACTGCGACTGCACCACCCGCGCTCGCATGGCGGTCATCGGCGGCGTCGTGCTCATCGTGCTGACCGCACTGTCGCTGTTCGGGCCGTTGTTCCTTGCTTATTCGTACGAGGAACAGAACCTCGCCCTGGGGGCCGCGCCGCCAAGCGCGGCGCATCTGCTGGGCACCGACAAGCTTGGCCGCGACCAGCTTGCGCGGCTGTTTTTCGGGGGCCGCGTCTCGTTGCTGGTGGGGCTCGCGGCGACCAGCGTTTCGCTCACCATCGGCGTGCTGTGGGGATCGATCGCCGGCTACGCCGGGGGAAGGCTCGATGCCGTGATGATGCGCATCGTCGACATCCTCTACGCCCTGCCGTTCACGATCTTTGTGATTCTGCTGATGACGGTTTTCGGCCGCAATTTCATCCTGCTGTTCGTCGCCATCGGCGCGGTCGAATGGCTGACCATGGCGCGCATCGTGCGCGGGCAGGTCCTGGCGCTCAAACGCCAGGAATTCATCGAGGCGGCGGTCGCGCTCGGCCTGCGCAAAAGCCGCATCGTTCTGCGCCACGTGGTCCCCAATGTGCTCGGTCCCGTGATGGTGTACACGACGCTCACCATTCCCGCGGTGATGCTGCTGGAGGCCTTTCTGAGTTTCCTCGGGCTCGGCGTGCAGCCGCCGATGAGCTCCTGGGGACTGCTCATCAAGGAGGGCGCCGAGCAGATGGAGGAGGCGCCCTGGCTGCTGATCTACCCGGCCGCGGTATTCGCGGCGACGCTGTTCTCGCTGAATTTCCTCGGCGACGGCCTGCGCGATGCGCTCGACGTCCGGGCATCGAAGGACTGAGCGCGTGGCGCTGCTTGAAGTCGATGACTTGCGCACAGCCTTTCACACGCGCAACGGCGTCGTGCGCGCAGTGGACGGAGTGTCGTTTTGCATCGATAGGGGCGAAACGCTGGGTATTGTGGGTGAATCCGGGTCGGGCAAGTCGGTCACATGCCTCTCGCTCCTGGGCCTGGTGCCGCAGCCTCCCGGCCGGATCGAGGGCGCCGGCGCCGTGCTGGAAGGCATCGATCTGCTGCGTTGCCCGCAGGAGGTCCTGCGCGGCATTCGCGGCCGGCGCGTCGCGATGATATTTCAGGATCCGATGACCTCGCTGAATCCGTACATGACGATCGAAGAGCAGCTCATGGAACCGCTGCTGATCCACGAGAAAATCGGCCGGGCGGCAGCGGCCCGGATGGCATTGCAGGCGCTCCAGGAAGTCGGAGTTCCGGAGGCAGAGCAGCGGATTCGCAGCTACCCGCACCAGTTCTCCGGGGGCATGCGCCAGCGCGTGATGATCGCGATGGCCCTGATCGGCAAACCCGACCTGCTGATCGCCGATGAGCCGACCACGGCGCTCGATGTGACGGTGCAGGCGCAGATTCTCGACCTGATCGCGCAGCAACAGCGCCAGCGGGGCGTCGCGGTCATCTTCATATCGCACGACCTGAGCGTGGTGGCGGGGTTCTGCGATCGGGTCATGGTCATGTATGCGGGCAGGGTCGTGGAAACGGCGGATACCCGGGCCATCTTCCGTGAGCCGAAGCACCCGTACACGCGCGCGCTGCAGCGATCCCGTCCCGCAATGCAGGCAAAGGGGGGGGAGCTGTACGTGATTCCCGGGCTGCCGCCGGATCTTTCGCGGCCCCTTCCGGGCTGTGCGTTCGCGCCGCGCTGCGAATTCGCCGTCGCCGACTGCGGCCGCACCGAAATGCGACTGCAAGACGTGGGCGCAGGCCAGGCCTCCGCCTGTCTTCGCGTGCAACGCGGGGAGCTCACTCTACAGTGAAAGCCATGCAAGAACCGCTGCTGGAGTTGAAAGGCGTCAAGACCCACTTTCCGCTCGAGCGCGGAATGCTGTTTGGCCGCGGCGCCGCAACGGTCAAGGCCGTGGATGGCGTCTCCCTTTCGATTGCGCAAGGCGAGGTGCTCGGCCTGGTGGGCGAGTCGGGATGCGGCAAGTCCACCCTCGCCCGCACCATCCTGCGGCTGGTGCCGCCGACGGAGGGCACGGTGATCCTGGCCGGCAGGAATCTGGCCGAACTGGCCCCTGAGGAACTGCGCGCCGCCCGAGCCGATTTCCAGATGGTCTTTCAGGATCCGTACGCGTCTCTCAACCCGCGCATGACGGTATACGACACGATCGCCGAGGCGATCCAGGCGCATCGCGCGGTTTCCCGCGCAGAACTTGCCGCAGAAGTCTCGGCGCTGCTCAACCGTGTCGGCCTTGCCGCGCGCTTCAGCCGCAAATATCCGCACGAGTTCTCCGGAGGGCAGCGGCAGCGCATCGCGGTTGCCCGCGCGCTCGCGGTGCGGCCGCGGCTCATCGTCGCGGACGAGCCCGTTTCGGCGCTGGACGTCTCGATCCAGGCGCAGGTTATCAATCTGCTCGCGGGATTGGCGCGCGAGATGGGCCTGACGATGATCTTCATCTCCCACGACCTGGCCGTGGTGAAGCACATCTCGGACCGGATCGCGGTGATGTACCTCGGCAAGATTGTGGAGCTTGGGCCGGCGGCGGAGGTGCTGGAACACCCGCTGCACCCCTACACCAAGGCGCTGGCGAGCGCGATGCCCTTGCCCGATCCGGAACGGGAGCGCACGAGGAGGCGGATCCTCCTGGCGGGCGATCCGCCCTCGCCTGTGAATCCTCCCGCCGGCTGCCCGTTCCACCCGCGCTGCGCTTACGCGATCCCTGAGTGCAGCCGGGAACAGCCACGTCTCGAATCGTTTCGGCCGGGGCATGAGGCCGCCTGCTTGCGGCTTGAACAGGTAAATGCGGATTGAAATGGATGTATATCGACCTCGACTCCAGCAAATGAAAGAATGGATTTTCGGCCACTCAGCGCGCCGGCTCGTCCTGACCGCGCTCTGCGGCGCCTTCGCCCCGGTTGCGTGGACGGCCCCGCGTCCACAGATTCCGATCTGGAACGCGCCCGACATCGACAAGGTGTGCGGCGAGACCTTATCGAAAGCGCGGGGCGAGATCGCCGCCCTGGAACGCCTGCCGCTTTCACAAGCGACGCTCGATCGCGTGTTCGGGACGTGGAATCGCATGCAGATCCTCATCGAGGACACGCAAGGACCGGTAGAAATACTGACCAACGCATCGCCCGATGCTGCGACTCGCACCGCGGGCGAGTCCTGCCAGCTCAAGATAAACGAGCTCGGTACCGAGCTGTTCCAGAATGAAAAGATTTACGCGCATTTTCAACGCATCACTCCCACCGACCGTATCGACCGCAAGCTCAAGAAAGACGTAGTGGAGGCATTCGAGGATACGGGAGTGGCCCTGCCTCCGGAAAAGCGCGCCCGCATGAAGCTGATCCTGCAGCGCCTGGAGGAGGTTCGCCAGGCATTCGCGCGCAATATCCGGGATAACAAGACGCGGCTTGCCTTTACCTCGGAGGAAATGAAAGGCCTGTCGGCTTTCTACCTGGAGAAGGCGCGGCGCGACGACAAGGGCAACTACTTGCTCGGATTCGAATACCCCGAGTACGAGCCCTTCATGGGCAACGCGGAAAACGAGGAGGCGCGCCGCCGGTATTACATCGCGTTCAACAACCGCGGCACGCCGCAGAACCTCGAACTGCTCGGCGAGGCGGCCCGTTTGAACCGGGAAATCGCCAGCTTGTACGGGCTGCCGAGCTACGCCCATTTCGTGACGCGGCGGCGCATGGTCGAAAGCCCGGAAACGGTTCACCGCTTTCTGGACGAGGTCGAGGGCAAGGTTCGAGAAGTCGAGCGCAGGGAGATCGGCGAATTGCGCGCGTTCAAGGCCGGGCGCCTGGGCAAGAGCGTCCAGGAAGTGACGCTGAACCGTTGGGACCTTCCGTACTATCAAGAGCAGCTCAAGAAGGCGCGCTACAACATCGATCAGGAGGCCTTGCGCGCGTATTTCCCTACCGACGCAAGCGTTGCGTGGGTATTCGCGATTTCCGGCAGCCTGTACGGCGTCAGGTTTGTTCCGGCGAAGGCGCCGCTTTGGCATCCTTCCGTGCGTTACTATGAAGTGATCGACGGCAAGACCGGCATGTTCTTGAGCGGTGTGTACCTCGACTTGTTTCCGCGCGATGGCAAGTACAGTCACGCAGCCGCTTTCGGAGTCCGCAGTGTCAGCTTGCTCGCCAGGCGCACCCCGATCAGCGTGCTGGTCGCCAACTTGGATCGCAACGGCCTCAATCACCGCGAGCTGGAAACGCTGCTGCACGAGTTCGGACATATCCTGCACGGAGTGCTTTCACGGACGCGCTACGCCAGCCAGGGCGGCACTAACGTGGAGCGCGATTTCGTCGAGGCGCCGTCGCAGATGTACGAGGAGTGGACCCGCAAGAAGGAGCCGTTGCGCCTGGTTCATCAGTACTGCAAAGCCTGTCCCGAAGTCGACGAAGCGCTGGTGAAGCGATTGCACGCGGCGCGCTCGTTTGGCCGGGGCATCCAGTACGGGCGGCAGCATTTGTACGCCTCGTACGACATAGCGCTTTTCGGCGAACGCGAGGTCGATCCGATGCAGGGATGGATCCGGATGGAAGGCGAAACACCAACAGGCTACGTTCCCGACACGCAGTTTCCCGGCACATTCGGGCACCTCGTCGGCGGCTACGGCGCCGGCTACTATGGCTACATGTGGTCGGAGGTTCTTGCGCTTGATATGTTATCCATATACGGCAAGAACCTTATGAATCCCGCCGTCGGGCGGCGTTTCCGCGAAGTGATTCTCTCCAACGGCGGGCAAAGGCGCGCCGCCGAAATGGTGCGCGAGTTTCTGGGCCGCGATCCTTCGCCCAAGGCGTTTTTCGAGGAGATCACCGGACAGAGAGGCGATTGAGCGGCAGCCCTCCGTGAACAGCGCCGACGTTCTGATCGGTATCCGCGACCTGAAGGTGGATTTTCGCCTCGACAGGACGACCGTCACGCAGGCGGTCAAGGGCATCAGCCTCGACATACCGGTGAACAGCACCGTTGCGCTGGTCGGGGAATCCGGAAGCGGCAAGTCGGTGACCGCCCTGGCGATCCTGGGCCTGCTCCCCAAGGAGAACTCGACGGTGCCCCCGGGAAGCCAGATCCTGTACGGCGGCCGGAATCTTCTCGCCCTCGCGCCCGGAGAATTGCAGAAACTGCGGGGCGCGGATATTTCGATGATCTTCCAGGAGCCGATGAGCTCGCTGAATCCCGTATTCACAGTCGGGTTCCAGCTCGCCGAGGTCTTGACCAAGCACCTTGGCATGACGGGCAGGCAGGCGCGGTCGCGCGCTCTCGAGATCTTGCGCGAAGTCGGCATTCCCGAACCGGAAACCAGGATCGACGCCTACCCGTTCCAGCTCTCGGGCGGCCAGCAGCAGCGCGTGATGATCGCGATCGCGATCGCATGCGAGCCGAAGCTCCTGATCGCGGATGAACCGACGACCGCGCTCGACGTGACTATCCAGAAGCAGATCCTGGAGCTGATCGCCGCGCTGCAGAAGCGGCTGCGCATGTCGGTGCTGTTCATCACCCACGACCTCGCCCTGGTGGGCGAGATCGCCGACTACGTGGTGGTGATGCGCGAGGGCGAGATCAAAGAGCAGGGGAGAGTCGAGCAGATATTCGAGGCGCCGCGGGACGCATACACGCGGGCGCTGCTGCTTTGCCGGCCGCAGCTTGAGCGTCGTCCCAGGAGGCTGCCCGTGATCGACGATTTCATGAAGCCCGGGCCGCTCGCCGGGGGAAGCCTGGAGGAACGCAGTCGCGGGCTGCGCGGCGACGAAGAGATCATTCTCGAGGCGCGCCACCTGGGCAAGAGCTTCTATTCGCGCGAGGGCCTGTTCGGAAAGAGGGAATTCAAGGCGGTCGGAGACGTTTCTTTCAAGCTTGCCCGGGGGAAAACCCTGGGCATAGTCGGCGAATCGGGCTCGGGCAAGACGACGGTCGCGCTGACGCTGCTGCGCCTGCGAGGCGAATCGAGCGGCGAGGCCTTGTTCGACGGCAAGGACCTGCTGTCCATCCCGCAGCAAGAGACGATGCCGTACAAGCGCCGGATCCAGATCGTCTTCCAGAACCCCTATGCTTCGCTCAATCCGCGTTTCACGATCGGCCAGCTTCTCATGGAGCCCTTGCAGGTGCACGGCATCGGGTCGAACGAGAGCGAGCGCCGCGACAGGGTCTACAAATTGCTGGAAGAAGTGGGGCTCCCCGAGGTCTCGTTCTTCAAGTATCCGCACGAATTCTCCGGAGGCCAGAGACAGCGGATCGCAATCGCCCGCTGCCTAACCATGAAGCCGGACGTGCTCATCTGCGACGAAGCGGTATCGGCGCTCGATGTCTCTATCCAAGCGCAGATCCTGAATCTGCTGCAGGACCTGCAGGACGAGCACCACATGAGCTACATCTTTATCTCGCACGATCTGGCGGTGGTCAAGTACATGGCCGATCAGGTGATGGTCATGAACGAAGGCGAGGTCGTCGAGGTCGCCAATTCGGACGACATCTACCGCAACCCGCAGCACCCCTACACGAAGAAGCTGCTGTCCTCGATTCCCCGGGGCGCGGGCGCATGGGGGAGGTTAGAACAAGAGTTTGGAAAGTGGTAGGGTAGCGGCTTGGCGCCGCCGATGCGCCAGGCTTCAGCGTGGTCGGAAAGGCGTTTCCCGTGTATTTATCCGCCGGAACCGACAACTTCGCGAATTGAATTCGCCGTCAATACAAGTCTTGAGAGGACGCTATGGCAAAGCTCAACATCAATGGCAAGGTCCGCGACGTGCAGGTGGAGGCCGGGACGCCGCTCCTGTGGGTCATCCGCGAGCAGGTCGGCCTCACCGGCACGAAATACGGCTGCGGGGTCGCGCAGTGCGGCGCCTGCTCGGTGCACTTGAACGGCGAGGTGGTGCGTTCCTGCTCGATCCCGGTAGGAGGCGTGAAGGCCACCGACAAAATCGTCACCATCGAGGGCCTGTCGGCCGCGAGCTCGCATCCGGTGCAGAAGGCCTGGGCCGAGCTCGACGTGCCGCAGTGCGGCTACTGCCAGTCGGGGCAGATCATGGCCGCCGCGGCGCTGCTGAGGAAAAACCCGAAGCCGAGCGACGGCGACATCGACGCGGCGATGACCAACATCTGCCGCTGCGGCACGTATCAGCGCATCCGGGCGGCCGTGCACATGGCGGCTGACATGGCGAAGAAGGCCTAGGAGACGATCATGAAAAAGCGAATCATCAAAGCGACGAATCTTTCGCGCCGCAAGTTCATCGTCGGCTCCGCAGCAGCAGGCGGCGGGCTGGCGCTCGGATTCAACCTGCCTTTCATCGGAACGGCCGAGGCCGCAAGCGCGGCCAAGACCGGCACCGAGGTCAACGCCTGGGTGGTCGTGCGGCCGGACGACACCTGCGTGATCCGCATCGCGCG
>WNGE01017589.1_pt1 | contig 10916 bp, 10 predicted proteins | sample 5400651 | NCBI WGS metagenome assembly WNGE01 (sample SAMN13153370, study PRJNA577476) | soil metagenome | isolation source: 60 cm soil or saprolite under grassland replicate 2 | place: USA:California | collected 2016-06-15
TGCGCACACCGCCGCGGCGACGGACAGGCCGAGCCAGTCGAACCAGCGCGCCCGGCCCCCGGCCGCGAGCGCCAGGGCGACCAGAACCAGGTCGGCGGGGAGGGCGTGCGGCGAGGCCAGCACGCCGCCGGCGATGAGGACCGCGGCCGCGCCCTGAAAGTCGTCGCGGCGCAATCGCGCGAGGAACAGGACGAGTGCGATCGCCAGCAGCGCGAGCAGGGCCACCGCGACTGACTGCATACCGGTCGGGAGCAGCACGCCCAGGTGGGGCAGGTCGACCTCGCGGCTGATCGGCGCCACGGTGGCCCGCGTCTGCTGTAGCCAGTCCAGGACCCAGTGCGGATTGAGCAACAGGGTCACGCCCAGCAGGACCGCCCCCGAGGCTGCCCAGCCGGCGAGCACCTTCCACCGCCGCGCCACCAGCAGGGCCGCGCCGAGCGGCAGAATGAGCTGCGGTTTCATGAGCGTCAGGCCGAGCGCCATGCCGGCGAGATAGGGCCGCGACCACAGCGCGATCGCGGCGCCGATGCCGAGGGCGACGATCCCGTCCAGCTGAGCGTTGAGCATCATCAGAGCCGTCGGCACCGAGGCGAAGGCGGGCAGGATTGCCGTGAGGGGACGCGGCCGCGTGGCGAGATACAGGCCGGCGAGAAGGCAGGCCAGCCCGAACAGCACCCAGAGCCGGCCGCCGACGTTGGGGCCGAGCAGGTCGAACGGGACCGCGAGCAGCGCGACCCATGCCGGCGCCAGGAACGGAAGGATGCCTTCGATCCCCGGCGTGACCAGGATGCGGCCGCCTGCCACCTCCCGCTCGACGCGCTGCTGAAGCGAGAGGTCGTAGAGGTGTCCGGGCTCGGAGACGATGAGTCGGGCGCCCGTGGCGAACGCCGGCCAGTCCGAGTTGATCACGTCGTACACGGGCAGCAGCGGCAGGATGAAAAAGGCGAGGCAGACCCCCAGCAGGGCGACCGAGCCGCGCCACCGCCATTCCGTCATAGATCGACAGCCATGCCGTCGTGGGCTGCGCGCACCTCGATGCCCGTTCTTTGCGAAAGGCCGGCGGCGATCTCCGCCGGGTTCGCGCGCCACACGGTCATCCCGTAGTGGGTCAGCAGGGCCAGACGTGGCCTGGCGGCCAGGATGATCCTTTCTGCGTCGCCGATGCACAGATGCGGCAGCGTCGGGATGCAGTCGCGCAGCACGGTGTGGATGACCATGACCTCGGCCTTGTGCTGCTCCGCGATCCCTTCGTAGTAGCCGGAGTCGGTGATCCAGCCGAGCCTGTCGCCGAATCGGAAGCCGTACGTCTCCGATTGATGCACGTGACGGCCGCTGGTCGTGAAGCTCAGCCCGTTGACGGCGTAGGTCGTCTCCGGCGACAGGCGGACGATCTCGCGCGGAAATCGCCGCACGTACTTGAGCACCACCGGGTCGTCATCGAGCGCGTCGGAGGGACAGAACAGTTGCCCGCGGTGCTGGAAGCCGCCGTCGGTCATCGCCTCGAGCATCACGTTCACGTCGCCGCTGTGGTCGAGGTGGCGGTGGCTGAGCACGATCGCGTCGAGCGTCGTGAGGTCGACGCCGAGCTGGGCGTACTGGACGATCGCGCCCGGTCCCGGGTCGAGCGCGAGCCTGGTGTTCCCGTCCTCTATGTACAGGCCGCCGGATGCGGCAACTTGCTTCGCGACCATGAACCGCGCCCCGGCAGTGCCCATGAACGTGAGCTTCATGTCTCGGCCACCTCGGACAGCGGTACTTCTGAGCGCTCGCCGAAGTAGCGGTCGTACAGCTCGGCGACGCGCTCGAGCGTATCGATCTCGTCTACCGGCTTGTCGTCGCGGATGCGGACGATGCGCGGGAACCTCAGGGCGTAGCCGCTGAGGTGTCGCCCGGAGTGCTGGATGGAGTCGAACGCGACTTCGAGCACCACCTCGGGCCGCACCATCCTCCGGTAGCCCTGGTCCTGGACCGTCATCTCCAGAAAGCGCTTCGTGTAGTCGGCGATCTCGGCGTCGGTCAGGCCGCTGTACGCCTTGCCGACGTTGACGAGGCGGCCGGTGCCTGTGTCCTTGACCGCGAAGGTGTAGTCGGACAGCACGCCTCGCCGCTTGCCGTGACCCCACTCCACGGCCGTAACCACGACGTCAAGCGTGGCCAGGGGTCGCTTCAGCTTGAGCCAGGCCAGGCCGCGGCGGCCAGGCGTGTAGGGGCTGAGCGGATCCTTGACCATCAGGCCTTCGTTCCCGCGCTCTCGTGTCTCGGCGAAGATGCGGTCGAGGTGCTGCGGGTCGGTCGCCTCCTCGAGGCGCGCCAGCAGATACGGATGCTCGAGGCCCAACCCTTCCAGGAGCTGGCGCCTGGTGGTCAGCGGCTCGTCGAGCAGCGTGCGGCCGTCGAGCCACAGCACATCGAAGATCACGAGCACCACGGGCACCTGGCGCCGAAGCTCGGCGTCGACCTGCTTACGCCCCAGCCGGCGCTGCAGCTCGAAGAACCGCAGCACGCGCCCGCCGCGGTGCGCCAGCACCTCGCCGTCGAACAGCACGTCGTGCTCGATCGCGCTCGCATTCTCGACCAGCTCGGGGAAGGCGCCCGTCGTCTCCTTGAGGTCGCGGGAGAAGAGCTGTACGCGGCCGGCCTGGCGATGCAGCTGACATCGCACGCCGTCGTACTTCTCCTCGGTCCAGACGGTGCCGGCGCCCATGCGCTCGAATGCCTCCCCCGCCGTTTCGACCGGGCTCGCGAGCATGAACCGCACGGGCTGGAACAGCGTGATGCTGCTCGCCTCGAACTCGCCGCGCTTGCAGCGGACGGCCGTCTCCCCGATGTCGCCTGTCACCAGGTGCACGCGCTTGACCTGCGTGATCGGGACTCCGAACGCTTCGGCGATCGCCGCTTCGACGAGCCCCTCGCTGAGGCCGATCCGCATCTCACCGCTGACGATCTTGATGAAGAACCGTGCGGCCTCCGGGTCGAGGCGTCGGAGCAGCGACTCGAGCGGGCGAACCTTGGCGTTGCCGCGCGCGGTGCGGATCGCTTCGAGTGACGCCTCGACGTCGGCGAGCGTCACCGGTTCGGGCTTGGTGCTGCCGTCGAGCGCCTCACCGGCCCAGTCGCCCATGTCGGAGTGCTTGCGGAAGATCAGTGCCAGCTCGTCCTCGTCGCGGCCGGACAGTGTCGTGATGACCTTGCTCACCGTCGACCAGCCGAGTCCCAGTGTCCGCCGCTGGGAGGGAGGGAAGGCTCGACCGCTCATGTAGACCGCGGCGCGCCTCAGGTCATCGTCGTCCAGGGTGCGGAAGTAGGCGCCGAGGATGCGCGTCTTCTCGAGCGTGGCGGAGGTCGCGCCGACGGCCGCGCCTGCTTGGGAGAACTCAAGCATGGTGGCCTATCGTAGTTCCCGATGCGCAGGTGCCCGTACCTGGAGGAGCTGGTCAGGGACACGCGTGGTCCGCTGCGCGTTTACCGCTTCGATTGCCACGTCGACCACCGCTCGAAACGCAAGTACGCTTTGCGTGACAGCCCGCCCATCTGCGTACGCAATTTCGAGGATTGCCCGTTATACCAGGCTGAAAAGCGGCGCGAAGACCGCACAATTACCCGTTACACGGACTGAAGAACAACTAGAACGCCCAAACACCCGCCACAAATTGAACTGCACTGTCTGTTCCGCCCCAGCATTGCCGATCGACGACGCGTGCGTCTTCTGTCACGCGCCGCTGGTCGAGCGCGACGAGCCGCGCGAGCTGCTCGAGTATCTCGTCGAGCGAATTCCCATCGCGCACGCCAAGCGCGGGCACCTCAACCGAGGGCCGATCACCGAGCTGTCGATTGACTTCGACGGCCGCAGCTTCCGCGCCCGGGTCAAGAACGAGTCGCTCGAGGTCGCCCCGCCGGTGGAGCTCGCTGCCTGGGTGGACCTGCTGCTGACCAAGCTCAGCGATGCCGCCGCGGGGGATCACGACCTGCGCCGCGCGGTGCTTCGCTCGGGCTGGGCGCTCCGCTAATCACGAAAACCCGCGATAGTCGCGACTAACGCCCCTTTGAGGGTCGCAAGAGCGTCGATGGTCCGGACTATCGCGCAAAAGTCCGGCAGTCGCTAGAGGGCCAGCGCCAGCTGCTCGTTCGCTTCCAGCGCCCAGGCGCGGACGCCTTTCCGGCGCAGAGAGCGGGCGAAGTCTTCCGTGTAACCGTGCACCGTGTAAACCTGCTCGGCCCCGGAGCGCTCGACCACCTCCATCAGCTCGCACCGCTTCTCGAGCGCGAACCGAAATCCGTACTGGGCCAGCGCGAGCATCACCTCCTCGGTCTTGCCGAGCGCGTGGCACAGCAGAACCGGTGTCACCCGGCTGTCCAGCGCACGGCGGCACCAGCGCGCGATGACCTCCACCGTCTCATCCGGGTCGCTGAACCTGAAGTGCGGCCGGCCGTAAGTGCTCTCCAGGATCAGGACGTCGGCCCGGGGCACGAACGTCTCGATCCGGCCAGGCTGGCGAAGCTTGATGTCGCCGGTGTAGAGCACCGACCAGCCGTCGTGCTGGAAATGCAGCTGCGCCGAGCCGAGCATGTGTCCGGCGGGGTAGAGGCTGACGCTGCCTTCGCCCCGGCGCAAGATCTCGCCGAATCCCAACATCCGCCAGCCTCGCGGGCGCCTCGCCTCGGGGATTAGCGCCAGCGTCTGCGGCGTCAGCAGGGCTTCTTTGTGACGGCGCGCGTGGTCGGTGTGCGCGTGCGAGATGAACGCGAAGCTGCGCACGACCAGCGGGTCGAGCCACAGGCGATGGCCGGGCAGTGCAACCCCACGATCCCAGACCACCTCGCGCGTCATCGCCTGATCAATTGGCGCGCGTCCTCGGGGATCTCGATGCCCAGCGCTGCGTACGCCTCCGTGGGGATTCCGATGTCGACGACTACCACCTCACCACGGAGGCCGGGTTTCGGCAGGCCAAGGGTGACGGTCACGTCGGCGTCCACGATTGGAGAGTAGGCGACGCCGGACTCCGCGTCGAGTCCCGAGGGCACGTCGACCGAGATGATCGTCGAGTGGCCCTTGGAGTCGTTTATCACTTCGATCCACTCAGCAAAATTGCCCTGGGGCGGGCGCGACAGCCCGGTACCAAAGATCGCGTCGACGATCGCATCTCCTGCGGCTACGCCAGTTGACGAGACTTTGACGCCAAGTTTGAGCAGGGTCTGCAGCTGTCGCGCCGCGGCTCCGTGAAGGCGATCGGGGTCGACGCATGCCACTCCCGCCAGCAAGCCCCATCGATGCAGGTGTCGCGCGGCGGCGAGCCCGTCCCCGGCATTGTTGCCGACACCGCACACCACCGCCGCGGGCCGATCAACAAACCGCGCGATCTGCCAGCCGGCCGCCTCCATCAGCCAGTCGGTGGATATGCCGAAGCGCTCCTCGCAGAGCGAGTCGACCTCCCTGACCTGGCGGCTGCTAAGAGTCGGAAGGGCGCTGGACGACAAAGGAGCAGTAGGGGTCGCGGCGGTGGATGGAGGCCGATTGGGAGATGGCGGCGCCCGTGAGCCTCGAGATGAGCTGAGGCGTGATCGTGCACACCTGCGGAAACTTCAGCGCGGTGTTCCGAAAGGGGCAGTTGTGGATAGTCACCCGGATGCCCTCCGGGTCCTCGGTCTGCTCGACCAGGGTGCCGGCTCGGCCGATCCAGCTGACCACCTTCTGCATCTTCTGGTCGAAGGCCATCCCACTGATGTCCCTCTCGATGGCCTCGGCGTGCCGGCCGGCGATCCGCGCAAACACCTCATCCAGCGCGTCCGGCCCGCCCATCTCCTGGACTTCCTGAAGCACCATGCTCGCCAGCTGTCCATACCGCTTGGGGAAGACTGAGTCGGCGCGCTCGGTGAGCGCAAACAGCAGCGATGGCCGTCCGCGGCCGCTCCGCTCGGGTTGGCTCACGACGAGGCCTTCTCGCTCGAGGTTCGTGAGGTGCTGCCGAACCGCGTTGGCAGTCACGCCGAGATCGTTGGCGATGGTTTCCGCGCTCGACCGGCCCTTGCGCCGCAACAGCTCGAGGACTTCCATGCGGGTCGAACGGCCGGCGATCATGAGGGGCACATCCGGTCGCTTGCGGGCCACTCTAGCACAGCCCAAATGGGCTAAACCGATTTATTACAGGTGGTTCTTGACAAAATGCGGGACCGCCCTAAACTTGGTACGCGGAGGAGTTAGGTATATGCCGATGATCAAGCAGGCGAGCCGCGCCATCGAGCACATGACGGCACGTGAGCGCAGGATTCAGCGGGCCAAGTACGCGCGCCGGAACAAGATGCACCACATCGACAAGCTGCTGAACGAGCTCGAGATGCTGAACCTGGCCGATCAGCGGCAGATGCCGCCCGTCCTTTCGGTCGCGATCAACAAGGTCATCGAGGAGTCGCCGGAGGTCACCGTGCTGGCCCAGGCCAAGCCGGCCTCGGTGATGGAGGCGATGGACGCTCTGTACGAGATCCAGGACAGCCTCATGTACAACCAGATCGAGGACGAATAACCAGATCTCGTACCATCTCGAGGCCGATTTCGAATTCGAATCCGGCCTTCTTCTTTGCCAGCAGGGCATTGCCGTCGGATTGCAACCAGATCGGTCTGTGAACTCGGACGATCTTGCTAGATGTAGTAACCAGATCGGCCTGTGACCGATGTGTTGACAACCAGATGGATCAACGAACTGAGGAGGTGCCCGCGCTGTTGCGAAGCTCGGGCGCCGTCGGTTCTCCGACGGTGCTCGGGTTTGTGTGGCATGCCTAGCGCCATCCCGTAACCGACCCACTCCACGGTGGTAGCCCCGGCGGGATTCGAGGCGACGGCCCTAAAGCCGTGCAGCGAACAGGCGCCAGGTTCCGGCGACACCCTGCAGCTCGTGCTCGCCTCGATCGTCGAACTCGATGCCTGAGCCGGCGACGAGTTCCTTGACGACGCTCGACACGAGGATCTCACCCGGTGTGCCGAGGGCCTCGATCCTCTGGCCTGCGTGCACTGCGATCCCGACCAACTTGCCTCCGCTTCGCTCACATTCGCCCGCATGCACGCCCGCACGCAGCTCCAAGCCGAGATGACGTGCGGCGTCGCGCACCGCAGCCGCGCAGCGAACAGCCCTACCTGGTCCGTCGAACGCAACCAGAAAACCATCACCCACGGAGTCGACCTCGGTGCCATGGAGGCGTTGGATCTGGAGGCGAACCAACTCCTGGTACTCGGCAAGCAGGTCGCGCCACTGCCGATCTCCGAGCTTCGTCGCCAAGCGCGTGGAATCCGCCAGGTCGAGAAACAGCACGGTGGTCAGGACTCGGCCCGTATCGGGTGTGATCTCGTCCGCGACCTGCACAGGTCTCTCCCAGAAGCGACCCGGGAGCAAAAGGATGGAACCGGTCGCTTGCGCGGCCAGCTTGTCCTTCTCGTCACGTACCTCGCAGTTGACGACGGCCATGGTGCGCCCGCGATGGATCACCGTCGCACGGGCGCGCAGCTCGCCGGAATCCGGCAGCACGGGGCGGAGGAAGTTGACCTTGAGGTCGATGGTATTGAAGGCGGTACCGGCGGGAACAGTGCTGCCAGCAGCAAGGATCATCGCCGCGTCCGTCAGAAACGCGATCGCGCCTCCGTAGATCACACCAAATGCGTTGCTGAGCCATGGTGACGTGGCCATCGCCAGGGTCATATGACCCTCGGCGGTGTCGACCGCGTGCAGTCCCATCAGCAGGTAACAGGGCGGCACGAAATCCCCAGCAGCGACCTGCTTCATCACTTCGATTCCGGGAGTCGAGTCCCAGAATTCGCGGCCACGCACGTCGCCCTCGACGGGACGCAAGTATGGGTCCGGTGTGCTCGGCTGTGACGCCTCCGCCCGCGTCCGTGATGACATGATTTCAGGGTCGAGGCGGAAGACGACGCAGCGCGACGTCGCGTGGCCGAGGAGCCGTCCCCGTCCATCCTCGACAGTCGCCTCCGATAGGCCTAGCGATTTGGTGGAGTGGATCAGGCGCCCGCGGCCGATCATCGTCTGGCTACGGATCGTCGGCGTGCGAAGAAAATTGACCGACAGTTCAGAGGTGGTGATCGCGGTCCCCGGCGGCGCACTCGTCAGGACAGCACTGCCCAGCGGCAGATCGCTTACGAACGCGGTCGTACCGGCGAGAAAGACTCCCGCTCCGGACTGCCACCATGTGCTGGCGGGCATCGATGCGCTCGCCATGCCGAGGCTGGCTTCGGAGAGACGGAGTCCGGTGAGCTTGCTGATCGGGGCATCGGGTAGCCGTCGCTCGATGCTGGCCCTCAACATTTCGAGGCCGGACATCTGAATGACCTCCGCTCCCCACGCGGCGCCGCGGGGCGGCTCGCGCAGCGTCAAAGGGACCAGTCGCTCGACCATGGCCTCCATAGAGTGAGACATTCGCTCAACTCGCGGGGATGGCTCACTGGAACGTGATGCCGTTTCGTGGGTGTCGCCCCGAATCCCTCCGGGCCCGGTGTCGCGTGCGCCAACTACAAAGGGATGAAGCTGTACGTCGAGGGCCTCGACGGCTCACACCACGTCGACCTCTGCAACTCAGCAACAGTGGCTGAGTGGCCCTTTGGCTTGCGTCGTCATCAGACCGCTTCCATCTTGTCCGCAGCCGATGCTGAGTGTCCTCTAGCCGAGGGCTCCCGCGTACAGGGGCACGGCCCGGACCCCAAACAGTCACGAAAACCAGGCGCGCTTCGACGAACTTTCACCGTTGTCCACAAGTCGTTCAGTGGTGGCCCTTTGAGCAACCAGATGGAGGACGCCAATACGAACGTGCGCTGGTGGGAGCTCGTCGCTAGACAGCGTGCTGTACAACCAGATCGAGGACGAGTAGTCACCTTCCATAGCTTCTGAAGGCCGGTTTCGAATACGATTCCGGCCTTTCCTTTGCGTAGATCTGGTTCCGGATGCTAGCTCCAACCAGATCGGTCTGTGGAACCTCGACCTTATGCGGTGATGTAGTAACCAGATCGGTCTGTAACAGTTCTGTTGACAACCAGATGGGTCAGCTGAGTCAGCTCCAAGGCCCGAAGCGCCGGGATTCGGCCCAAGTTTCAATCCAGCTGAAGTTCGCGTAACCGCCGCGCGACGTCGTCGAGCACCGCATTGACGGGTGGCAAGCGCTGCGGATCAATCCACGAGACGAGGCTGTCCTCCCACGCCTCCTTGATTGCGTCGATGTTGTTCCGCCACAGACCAGGCCGCATCGTGCGTCCGTAGTTACGTAGTGCGTCTCGTCTGCGAACAGCGCGCTGGCCAAGGCGATCGCCGGTGTCTCGCGCACCGGATCGATGACGATATACAGTCCACGGCCGATTCGTCGGCAGTTGGGGAGTTCGGAGCACGCCATGGTGTCGTCGTCAATGCACGACACCGACCCGGCCGTGGCCAGATCACAAGGTCGTCAACGGGTGGGACAGCCTGGCGCCTCGACACTGTCCATTGCCAGTCCAAATCAGTCTTCAATTTCGAGCGGTACCTTAGGCACTTCGCCACGCACCAACGGCCGCAAGAGTTCTGCCAGGCCGCGCGGCCAGAAAACGAGATTCGTCGCAGATTCAATCTCCTCGATCCTCCACCACTGGTGGCCGAGAACGATGCCCACCTCAACCTCGTCCAGCCCACTGTGATCGAACTCGAACGGCTCCGCGTGGGCAAGAAAGATTCTCTCCTGCTGCCGATAGCGGACGCCCCGGAAGGTGAACTCTGCTGTTCGCCGCCACACCCACGGACCGAGCTGGATCGCCTGGAGGCCCACCTCCTCGGCAAGCTCCCTCATCAGGGCCTGCTCATGTGTCTCGCCATCCCTCAGACCGCCTCCCGGCAATATCCAGCTGCGACCGGACTCAGCCTCAATAAGCTGAAGGAGCACTGCCTGATTGCGGCTCAGGACGACAGCCCGTGCCGCCTCCCGCTCGACGATCACATCGCTCATTGACCTTGCGCCATTCCTGAGGGTTGCTCCGCAATTGTGTTGGGGCACAGATCGCATGTACCGATTCACGGCGAGCTGCAAACCAGGCCTGCGGCGACGCTACTCCTCTCCTAACCCTCCTTGTTTCGCACGCGCTTGCGCGCCTTTATCACTCTTGTTATCAAGTCATCTCGTGGTAGCCCTTCGAGCAACCAGATGGAGGACGCCAATACAAACACGGCTGTTGAGAGGTTCGTTGCCAGACCATGTGGTGTACAACCAGATCGAGGACGAGTAGTAACCGAGTAGCAGCAAACAAAGGCCGGTCTCTTTTCGAGCCCGGCTTTTTTTCGTGCCGGGCGATGAGTTTGCGAGCGTCGTAGGGTCAGATTCGATATGAGCAAGACAGCCGCGAGCACGGTTCAGAAGCAAGTCCAGCAAGCCATCGACGAGATGGTGCAGTCCGGAGCGGAGCGCGGACTGCAGGTGGCGGTCTATCACCGCGGGTCGCAGGTCGTCGACGCTTTCGCGGGACTGGCCGATCCGGCGAGCGGACGCCCCTACAAATCGGAGACGCCGGTCTACTGCTACTCGGTCTGCAAGGCCGCGGCGTCGACGCTCACGCACATGCTCGTCGAGCGCGGCGCGTTCGGCTACGGCACCACGGTCGCCGAGCTGTGGCCGGAATTCGGTGCGCACGGCAAGCAGGGTGTGACGCTCCGGCACGTGCTCAATCACACCGCCGGCGTCCCCGGCATCCCGCTGACCACAACGATCGAGGACCTGTGCGACTGGGACAAGATGTGCTCGGCCATCGCCGGCGCGGAGCTGTGGTGGGAGCCCGGGACCAAGATCGGCTACCACGCCTACACGTTCGGGTACATCGTCGGCGAGATCATCCTGCGGGCCACGGGCAAGCACATCTCACAGGTCCTGCGCGAAGAGATCTCCGGGCCGTTGGGCGTCGAGAA
>WNGE01008535.1_pt1 | contig 10915 bp, 9 predicted proteins | sample 5400651 | NCBI WGS metagenome assembly WNGE01 (sample SAMN13153370, study PRJNA577476) | soil metagenome | isolation source: 60 cm soil or saprolite under grassland replicate 2 | place: USA:California | collected 2016-06-15
GACATGAGGTCAGTACCACCTCGCGGTAGCGGGTGGGTTCCGCCTGCCAGCAGGCGATTTCACGGCCGCAATGCTCGATATGCCGCTGTGTCCAATTGCGAATCTAACACCCACCCGCTACCGCGAGGTGGTACTGACCCCATGCCACTAAGGCTATAGTGAAATCGACATTCATAGGCAAAAAATCCAAACTGCATCAGTACCGAACTCAGAACTCAGGAGTCAGAATTCAGAAGAGTCAGTTAGAATGGTCGCCACTGAGTGCATTTATTCTATTTCCTGAATTCTGGATTCTGTCTCCTGCCCTTTCAGAACTTCTCCGGTTTCAAAAGCGCATAGATCAAATAAACGAGCAGCAGCGCGGATACCACCAGTAACAAAATGGTTTCCAGGCTCATTACAATTCCCTCACTGTTGTTTCTCGCAAAAGCGCACGTAAGCCAGCGCGATCAGAAGGAAAACAATCGTCGTAGCGATAAAGATCAGATCCAGCATTGAGGTCTCCTAACCTTTTACGAGCAATCTACTCGCCATCCCTTTCACCGTTTGCGTCCGGCACCAATTTAATTCGCTTGAAACGAGCGGCGCGCTCGCGGCGCAAGCGACGAAGCACTCGCCAGACCATCAACTGCGCGAGAGAGACAGAACCGAGAAAACTCAGATCTTTCAAGAGAACGCTCCACCGGAGCTTAGCTCGCCCTGACGACGGCTTCGCTTCTGTCTGTTTTTCTTTAAGACTCGACCTCACGTTCAATTGAAGTTGTAACCAAGCTCGAAATAGAAGAAGTGGTTGCCCTTTGACGCGTTTGCATTACCAACCGAGTAGGCCAAATTCTTATCCTTCTCTCAAATCCTTGCGCGATGAACTGCTACCCAGCTTCATGAGAACTGCAATTCGCTTCTTGTTCTGGACCAGGTCCAGACAATGAGCGCCGGCCATCAGCAGCGGAATGTTCGCCAACAGCAGAACAGTTCCTATACTGTGGAGGGTCGGAGCGATTCCTCCTGTACTCATGAACCAGGCAACTGCGGTTAAAAACAACCCGAAGACGTTACAAAACAGGCCGCCGCCTAGTCCGAACATCGCGCCGGTTTCTCGCCATCCAAATGGTTCGGCCTTTCCGCGATATTGAAACTCGGTACTGCACTGCTCTGTGCCGGAGATCTTCGAGCCTTTACTGGACATTCTCATCGGGTTCACCTTCTCTTCCGCGCACACGAAAAAGCGCGGAAGCTCTACGCTCCCGCGCCCTTTCATAAATATGGTCGCGCCCTAACGGAGTGTTCTTCCCATTAAGCCTACGAGGTTAGCTGACGGGCTCGGACTAAGGGGAAGTGTCCTACGTGGATTTCACGATTCGCCCCGTGTCCCGCAATTGCGAGACGGCTGGTTCCCCCGCGCTGCTCCTCATGGTGCAATTGCAACCGTGAGCAGCTTCGGCAGACAAATTGTCAACAAAGAGAGATTACGACCCGGGATATAAAAGTGGTGTAAAGAGTTCATAAAAAGTTTGTAAAGAAAGCAGAGGATCGAGGACAGAGGCAGAGGATAGAGAAAACAACGGCTGGAAAACAAAAAAGCAGGAAGACTTGTGGGGACATCCAGCGCCGGCATGCGGCGCTCTGTCCTCTACCTCCTGCTGGTGAGTCATACGCGCAGAATGATCTTGGCGATGGTGAAATAGATGACGAGGCCCGTAGCGTCAACGAGGGTCGTGATTAATGGCGCCGACAACACGGCAGGATCGACCCCGACTCGCTCAGCTGCAATTGGAATTAGTGATCCCACCGTAGTGGACCAAACACAGATCGCAAACATCGTCACAGAGACAGTCAAAGCCAAGGGCAGCGGGGCCCGCCACAGTAATGCCTGACCAAAGGCCACTATCGCCACCATTAGTCCTACGACCATTCCCGTGGTTGCTTCGCGAAGAACTACTCGCCAGGCGTGATGCACTCCGACTTCGCCCAGTGAGAGGCTGCGAATAACTGTCATCACAGTTTGCGCGCCCGCGTTGCCGCCAGTACCTATAAGAAGCGGAATAAAGAAAGCTAGCGCAACGACCGCTGCCAGCTCGTTTTCAAAGCGATGCAGCACAGCGCTTGTTAAGGTACCTGCCACAAACAAAAGCAGCAGCCAGCCTATACGCTTGCGGACAACGCGGAGAATAGAGTTGCTGAAGTAGGGTTTATCGAGTGCCCCCGGATCCACGCCGGCCATTCGCAGGATGTCTTCAGTTTGTTCTTCAACCAGCACGTCAATCACGTCGTCAACAGTCACAAAACCGACAACATTCCCATCTTCTTCCAACACTGGCACAGCCAGAAGGTTGTATTTGCCAATCTTCTTTGCAACCGCTTCCTGATCGTCAAGGGCACTTACGGTGACCGGCTTCCGTTTCATGACGTAGGAGAGAGGCGCATCGAGCTCGGCCATCACTAAGTCTCTAAGTGAAACGGCGCCAAGTAATTTGTCGGAACCTGGCTCAAGAACGTAGCAGGCATAAATAGACTCCTTTTCTCGTGCCACTGAACGGATGTGTTTGAGCGCCCCGCCCACGGTGATTCCGGGACCAAGACGGACGAACTCCGTGGTCATGATTCCACCCGCCGTATGCTCGGGATACTGCAGCAGATCCTCAAGTTCCGCTCTAAGCTCCTCGCTAAGCTTTGGCAGAATACGGTGGCGTTCGTGTAACCCCATTCGCTGAATTATGTCGGTGCGCTCGTCGGCTGCGAGTCCCGCCAATATTTCCGCCACCCGTTCAGGTTCAAGTTGTTCAAGAATTGCTGCGCGACGGCGCATAGTCGGCTGATCACACAGCTCGATCGCCCGTGGCACCGGTAGCATCGATATCACTGTGGCTGCTTCTGCCAGCGTCAATTGATTGAGCAATTCAACCAGGTCTGCGGCGTCCAGATCGGCAACCTGCGCGCCGATGCCCACGAAGCTCTCATCCAGCCGAAGGTGGATTCGTTCCAATAGTTGCTTCAAGTCCTTTGCAGGCATGTCAGTTCCTTTCAGAAAAGGAGCATTGGAAAAGGCGTCTTGTGCATTCTGAGAACTTCGCTCTCGTGGCGGCTGTTTGCGAAGTCGATGCGCTCTCCGTGGTTGAGTCTTACCACAGAGCAGAACTTAGAATCGGTAATTACGCGAAGGATGCGCAAAGATGCGCTATGACTTCCTCATTCAAACACTGGCTACGAGATATTACCGTCCATAGCTATTCGCCTGGATTAAAACGATAACCAACCCACGGCTCGGTGAGAATATACCGTCGAACCGACGAATCTGTTTCCAGCTTCTTTCGCAAGTTGCCTACAAACACGCGCAGATACTCATTCTGTTCGACATAGTTGCCACCCCATAGCGCGCCCAGCAGATTGCGGTGCGTCAGTACCTTTCCCGAGTTGTTCATGAAGTAGGTCAACAGGTCAAACTCTTTCGGCGTTAAGTGAATTTCACGACCATGCACAGTAACCTTTCGTGACTCGAGATCGATGCGAAAGTCGCCGGCCTCCAACACTGTTGCTGCTGCTTCAGTGGTAGAGGGCGTAGAGGCACGGCGCAACGACGCCCGCACTCGTGCAAGCAATTCGTCTATTCCAAACGGTTTGGTAACAAAATCATCAGCACCGATATCCAGCGCTTCGACTTTGATTTTTTCCTCTCCCTTAGCGGAGAGAATAATGATGGGGACCGGCGAAATGGCCCGCAGCCGCCGGCAAAGCTCCAGTCCATCCATGTTCGGCATCGCCAGATCGGTGATTACCAGATCGGGATGCCAATCGCTAAACGTCTCCAATCCGGCCAACCCGTCAGGGGCAACGCGCACATCATAGCCGCGCGACTTGAGCCCCGTGCGCAGCACTCGTGTCAGTTGCGGCTCGTCATCGACCACCAAAATTCGTGGTATTTCTTTCATAGAGTTAAGTAGCTTCAGACGATCTGCTTTGACTCGTCTGCTACTTCTTCGTCTCCAATCGGCAGCGTAAACAAGACCTTTGTTCCCATCCCATGAGTGCCTGATTCGATCCAGATCCTTCCGCCATGGGCCTCGACAATTCCCCTGGCGATCGCCAAACCCATCCCGGTGCCGGAGGGCTGATGAGTACTAATGTCCCCGTCGCGAGTTGCGCGGAAGAACTTATCGAAAACCCGCTCGCGCAAATCAACTGCGATGCCTCTTCCCTGGTCCTCTACGGTCATCAGGATCATTCCATCCCCAGACCGCTGGGCACTGATCTTAATGTTTGCGGCGGCTGAAGAATACTTCGCAGCGTTGTCAATCAGCGTGTAGACGACTTCGCTTACCGCACGTTCGTCAACGCGCACGACGGGCAATTCCGTTTCAATTTTTACCTCTACTTCGCGACCCTGGGTAAACGGCTCGGTGCGGGCCAGCGCGGTTGAAATGATTTCATCTACGGCTCCCCAGCGCCGGCGAAGGTGTAGTTCACCCGCCTCAATACGCGCCAGATCGATTAGCCCGCCAATGAAACGATTTAGCCTATCGCTCTCTTCATCAATCACTTCCAGCATCTCAAGGCGAGATTCAGTATCCAGGGTGATCGCTTGGTCCTGATCCAGTCGGCCCCTTGCTTCGTCGAGCAGAGTCGTAATCGACGCCTTGATCGACGTTAGTGGAGTGCGCAGATCATGTGTGACAGCGTCAAGCAAGGCCGACTTTAGCCGCTCACTTTGCCGCAGGGCTTCCGCATGACTCGCACGTTCAAACGCAGTCTGTAGTTGTTTGTATAGGCGCTCGATCTCGCGTTTTCCCACTTCCGCTTCCTCCGCTCGTCGCTTTGCGCGAGCGGAAAGCTGACCGACCGCGAGGGCGGTGGTAAAAAAAGCGGTCAAGGCAACCCAGTTCTGTGAATGGGCAATTGAGAAAGTATAAAGCGGTGGAAGAAAAAAGAAATTAAAGCAAAGCATTCCCAGGACAGAGGCTAAGAGAGCAGGCCTGCTTCCCCAAAACAACGCAACAAACAGAACCACCAGCAGGAAAGCTAGAGCGACTGTCGTGGAATTTATTTGCTCGTGAAAAGGGGCAAGTAAAGCAGTGAGAACACCAATGCCAAGTACGGCCCCCAAATAGCCTGTCCACTTGACGTTTGCCAGGTTGCGTTCCACGCGGCCATTGTAAGGCAGTTACTTCGGATCATGTTATTGCATCGGTGGGAACGCGATCGCAGATATCGAGTCGGCCAATCATGAGTCATTTCACTAGTGTCCTACAGGTCTTTTGCTACATCAAAGAGTTCAAGGAGCCGTGGCGTCAGCTCTGAATAATGACATCTAATTAACACCTCGCTTCAGCGAGGTGATCACGAGTCGTGTATGATCAGGCAACCGTTTTAACAGTTTTTGTCCAGAAGCCGTTAAAACGGCTTCTAAGATTCTTTCCCAGGCCTTCTTCACCTCGCTGAAGCGAGGTGTGGAAAGTCCAAAGTAACCACTGTCCACTTCTTCGACGCTACGCGTCGAAAACCCATCGCCAAAACTGTCGCAGAGTTTTCACACAGTCGCTGAAGCGAGGTGTTAATGAGAAATATCGAGTTTGACAAAGGTGCCTCTTTCGCGGCAACACAGCTTTAGGATACTACCTCATTTCAATAAAGCGTCTTGAGAATAACCTAAGACTCACCTGGCACGCTTAGCCGGCAAGCTCACATACTTGGCAGACATAGTGCGGTCCATGTCGTTGCAGCAATCTCCATTAAAGCGAGCCGTGACAAATCCGTCTTGCTTTGCGTCGATTAAGTTGTCTGTTTGTGGTTTTGTCCTCATCACAACGGCGAAGGCTACATTGAGCTTGAACAGTTTGATGACGGTTTCGAAGACTCCGTGAAACAGATTAGCGCTATCGAGGAAAGCGTGGGACTTGCCGACATCGCGCAGTTCACTGTGCAACCATCACCGAAGGGATAGAGTGGGCCATGAAATCACTGCAAAGAATCGTGACTACGAGCGCTCCGCCATCCGTACTCCTGATCCGTCTGGTCGTGGGAGCGGTGTTTCTCTCAGAAGGCATTCAGAAGTTTCTCTTTCCGAATGATCTCGGGGTAGGCCGGTTTATCAAGATAGGAATTCCCGCGCCGCAAGTAATGGCTACCTTTGTAGGCATGGTCGAGATCGTTTGCGGAACCCTGATCATCTTTGGCCTGTTAACAAGATTGGCAGCGATTCCGCTGATCATTGACATGCTGGTCGCCATTGTGACGACGAAGATTCCCATACTGCTCAAGAGTGGGTTCTGGGCGATGGCTCATGAAGCGCGCGTTGATTATGCAATGCTGCTCGGTTCGATATTCCTGCTTGTCGTTGGAGCCGGCAGGTTGTCGATCGATTGGCGCCTGGGGTCAAGAGCAAGCCGTACCGTAGCTTGAGCAGGATAAGTACATATCATCCGATCGCGCCGCTCTCGTATTGACATGCCACGACAATCGCGTTGGTTCTGATAGGCGCGCTCACACTCTTTCGCTTTCGCCTAAACTCCGGGCGGTTGCATTCGCGGCGGAATAGCGGCTGGACCAGTGGACACATGAACCAACACAAGGGAAAAGTCGCAAAAGCCGCATTTGGATTTGTCCTCATCATCGGTATCGTTAATCTCTTCGCCGATATGACGTACGAGGGTGCTCGCAGCATCACCGGTCCCTTTCTTGGATCGCTTGGTGCAAGCGCCACTGTAGTCGGTATCGTGGCGGGCACGGGCGAACTTTTTGGCTATGGTCTCCGTTCTGTCGCGGGTTATTTTGCTGACAAGACGCAGCGGTACTGGCTGATTGTGTTTGTTGGGTACGTAATCAATATGCTCGCCGTTCCGGCGCTGGCGCTTGCCGGCAATTGGCCCGTGGCGGCGGCGCTGATAGTAGCCGAGCGGACTGGACGTGCGATTAGAAAGCCTGCAGTAGATGCGATGGTCTCTTATGCGGGCAAATCTATTGGGCGCGGATGGGTGTTTGGGCTAAATGAGGGACTCGATCAAGCCGGCGCAACTGTTGGCCCTCTCATTGTCGCGTTGGTTCTCTATTTGAAAGGCGGATATCGCAGCGGTTTTGGGGTGCTTCTCGTTTCTGCCCTTTTCTGTTTGGCTACGCTGGTAGTCGCGCACAGCTGGTATCCGCGTCCTCACGAATTAGAGAAAGAATCGTCGACTTCCTTGAAGGCACAAGGCTTTGCCAAAGCATACTGGATCTATTTGGTGGCAGGAGCACTGATTGCCGCCGGCTTTGCTGATTTTTCGTTGATCTCATTTCACTTTCAGAAAGCCCAGATCATTTCGCAGACTACTATTCCTCTGTTCTATGCGGTGGCGATGGGAGCTGGAGCGCTGACTAATCTGCTATTGGGACGTCTCTTCGACCGCCTCGGATTCCCTATAGTTGTTGTTGCTTTCTTCGTCGGCGCACTCTTCGCCCCGCTGGTTTTCCTGGGCCGGTACTGGCTTACGTTGATCGGCATTGCTCTTTGGGGAATTGGGATGGGCGCGCAGAACTCTTTGCTAAAGGCAATGTTGACAAGCGTCCTGCCTGTCGCGAAGCGAAGCACGGGATTCGGCCTCTTCTACGCAGGCTATGGAATTGCCTGGTTTCTTGGCAGCGCGGCAATGGGTTTATTGTATGAGAGATCTATTCCGGGTCTGATTATCTTTTCCGTCGTCTTACAATTCTTAGCATTACCCGTCTTCTTTTTGGCAAGACATGGATTCGAAGGGAATACTTCCACATGATGGTCCTTTGTTGAAATTCGCGGTGCTTGCTTGTCATCTTCTTCGCAGCTTTCAGGGCCGGAAGGGTAAAATATCATCATAGCCAGCAAGGGTAAGGAGGATGGCGAGGCGGATCTGGATATTAGCTGTATTGCAGCTCCTCGCTTTTGTCGGCAATTTGTGGTCGCTGGTTGAGGTTTTGCGATCTGTAAAGCCTTAACTAATCTCGCCGGCTCGGCATCTGCCGGATTCAGCAGTCGGCCGCGGCCAACTCAAGGGCGACTTGAAGCTTCTCTAAAGGTGGCTGGATAATTTCACGAAACGGGGGTACGTCTTCATGCTGCATAAGATTCTTTTTCTCTTTTTACTTCCAGTCTTCATGTTTTGTGCATCGCGGCCAATGGCGACTGATATAAAAGTCGCCATTCGAGAATACGATGTGCCGACGCCGAATTCGCGTCCGCATGATCCCGCAATCGCACCGGATGGCGCGTTGTGGTACACCGGTCAGTTAGCAAATAAACTGGGTCGGCTGGATCCGAAAACTGGTGAGATTAAGGAATATTCGTTAAAGATGCCCAACTCCGGCCCGCACGGTCTCGCCGCTGATAAAGACGGCAACATTTGGTTCACGGCGAATTTCAAAGCGTATATTGGCAAGCTCGATCCGCGCACCGGCGATGTAACGGAATACCCGATGCCCGATCCGCGCGCACGTGATCCGCACAGCCTCGTTTTTGATCGAGAAGGGATGATCTTCTTCACTGCTCAAGACAGTAACTTTGTGGGCAAACTGGATCCCAGGAACGGCAAGATCATGCTCAAAGAAGTGGCAACGCCACAGGCGCTGCCCTATGGAATTATCATTGGACCAGACAACGCCGCCTACTTTTGCGAGTTTGGCAGTAACAAGATCGGAAAGATCGATCCCAAAACGCTCAACATCACCGAAATTGTCTTGCCGGACGAGGGAGCACGGCCGCGGAGAATCACAAACACTCCTGACGGCTCAATCTACTACAGCGACTTTGCGCGCGGCTTCATTGGAAGATTCGATCCGAAGACCGGCAAGGTCGACGAGTGGCCTTCGCCCGCTGGGCCAACCTCGCATCCTTACGGGATTGCGTCGACTTCAGACGGCACGGTGTGGTACAGCGAATCAGGTGTGAAGCCGAATACACTCGTTGCCTTCAATCCGAAAACGAAATCATTTCAGTCCTGGCCCATTTCTTCGGGCGGAGGTGTGGTACGCAACATGGTTGCCACGCCTGATGACAAGCTTTACCTGGCTTGCAGTGGCGTAAACAAAGTCGCGATAGCGGAAGTGAAACATTGAGATACTCGCGCGATCGCTATGAAACAGAATTACCACCACTCCTGTCGCAGCAATAACAATCGCTTTCCGTCCCAATCAAGCCTGGAAAACTCATGAGAGCACCAGAGCCATCACTAACGGATAAAGATTTAGCCCGTCTCGAACGCGATACCTTCAAGTACTTCGCCAACGAGATGAATCAAGAGAACGGACTCTTCCCAGACAATACGCGTCAGGGAGCACCAAGTTCGATTGCTGTAGCTGGGTTCGCGCTTACGGCCTATCCGGTTGGCGTCGAGCGTGGTTACATAACCCGCGCCGAAGCTATCAAGCGTTCCCTGCTCACTCTACGGTTTTTCCACGATGGGCCTCAGGGAACTGGGCCCGACGCCATCGGCTATAAAGGCTTCTATTATCACTTCCTCGACATGAAAACGGGTCGGCGGGTCTGGAAGTCTGAAATTTCAACGATCGATACTACGTACGTCCTCGCCGGAGCACTGGCGGCTGCAATGTATTTCGATCGCGAGACACGAGAGGAGCGTGAGATTCGCAGACTTGCAGAGGCACTTTATCGCCGTGCTGATTGGCATTGGGCGCAGAATAGCGGTCTCACAGTCACGCACGGATGGAAACCGGAGAGAGGGTTTATCAAGTATCGTTGGACCGGATACAGCGAGGCGTTGATCCTTTACGTGCTTGGCCTTGCTTCGCCTACTTTCCCCCTTCCCGAGGAGAGTTACCATGCATGGACCAGGACTTACAAATGGAAGAAACTTTACGGCCGCGAGTTTCTCTATGCTGGTCCGCTATTCGTCCACCAGCTATCACATATGTGGATCGATTTCCGCGGCATCCAGGACGAGTACATGAGCGGCAGGGCGATTGACTACTTCGAGAACAGCCGCCGCGCCGTCTATGCCCAACAGTCATATGCCATGCGTAATCCCAAACGCCTGTCCGGTTACGATCGTTATTGTTGGGGAATCACCGCGAGTGATGGTCCTGGCCCAGCCATTCGCCGAGTGAATGGTAAAACTCTACGATTTTACGATTATCGCGCACGCAGCATTCCGTACGGTCCCGACGACGGCACTCTTGCCCCCTGGGCCGTTGCAGCCTCTCTGCCATTTGCGCCCGAACTGGTTCTGCCATCACTCGAACGTATTAATAAGGATTATCCGGAGGTGACCAGCAAGTATGGATTCAAGTGCAGCTACAACCCAACGTTTGTTTCAACCGATCGAAAACAGAAAGGCTGGATTTCTCAAGGATATTATGGCCTCGACCAGGGCCCGATTGTGATGATGATCGAAAACTACCGAACAGGTTTGCTGTGGCATTTGATGAGGCAATGTCCATATGTCGTCACGGGGCTGAGGCGCGCCGGATTTCGCGGGGGCTGGTTGGGGACGGATACGTGAGTTTGTCTCTGGACTTACGCGAATTCACGTTGAAAGTGCAACGCAAGTGTTTTTTCTCAGATGAAGCTGTTAACTCTCATTAACACCTGGCTTCAGCCAGGTGATCGCAGCCTAAGCAGGAGTGAAACCGTTTAAACGGTTTCAGAATTAGTTGCGTCTTCTGTTCACCTGGCTGAAGCCAGGGGTTAATAAGAGGAGTACCACAACCTTTCCGATGAATATGCAGTTGCCCTTCAAACTTGAATACACCTTATTCAAGCGCCTTTCAAAGGCATGGCTCGCTGATGTGTAGTTGGAAAGGCGAAAGTAACCAAATTGTAAGTACTGATGCAGTTTGACTAGCAGCACGATTAGCGAACGCTGATCATCGTTCGTCGCAGTGACATGAGGTCAGTACCACCTCGCGGTAGCGGGTGGGTTCCGCCTGCCAGCAGGCGATTTCACGGCCGCAATGCTCG
>WNGE01010371.1_pt1 | contig 10913 bp, 11 predicted proteins | sample 5400651 | NCBI WGS metagenome assembly WNGE01 (sample SAMN13153370, study PRJNA577476) | soil metagenome | isolation source: 60 cm soil or saprolite under grassland replicate 2 | place: USA:California | collected 2016-06-15
CGCCCGGCGTCCCTGGCGGGAAGGATCGGATGACGCAGCCAGCTGAGGCTCGGCGAGGCCCGCGGAATCGGTCGGGGGCACGCCGTCTCTCCATGGGCATCTGGCGCCACCCGGATTTCCGCCGGCTATGGCTGGCCGGCGCCGTCTCGAGGTTCGGCACCGAGGTCAGCAACCTCGCCATCCCGCTGACGGCGATCCTCACGCTCGGCGCAGGCCCGATCGTGTTGGGCATCCTGTACGCGAGCCGGGACGCCCCCATCCCTTCTGCTGGGCCTGTTTGCCGGGCCGTGGGTGGACCGCCTTCGCCGGCGACCGGTCCTGATCTGGTGCGACCTCGCGCGGGCGGCCGTCCTCATCTCGATCCCCCTCGCCTGGATCGCCGGCCTGCTCAGCCTCGCCCATCTGGTGATCGCCACATTCCTCGTCGGGGCGCTGACCGTCTTCTTCGACGTCGCCCATGCCTCCTACCTGCCGACGGTTCTGCGATCGGACGAGCTCATCGAGGGCAACAGCAAGATCGAGGTCGGCGAATCGCTGACCCAGTTCGTGGGCCCCGGCATTGGCGGGCTCGCGATCCAGGTGCTCAGCGCACCCCTGGCCGTCGCCTTCGACGCGGTCTCGTTCGTCGGGTCCGCCCTGTTCCTGGGTCGGATCCGGGCGACGGAGACGGATGGACTTCGCGACGCACCACGTCCGGGGATCCTGACCGAGGCGTGGCAGGGCCTGCGATTCGTCCTCTCACATCCGCTCCTGCGACCGCTCGTCGGATACGCGGCGACCAAGCAGTTCTGCATGTCCGCTGTGCTGGCGCTCTATGTCCTCTACGCGATCGGCGAGCTCGGGCTCAGCCCGGCGGTCGTGGGGATCACGTTCATGGGCGCAGCGCCCGGGACCATCCTGGGCGCGATCTGGGCGGGGCCACTCGTGCGGCGGCTCGGCCTGGGAAGGGCGATGGCGCTGGCGGCCTTCCTGCCCGGACTGGGCGTGCTGCTCATGGGCTGGGCGACGGCCGGACCCATCGGGCCGGAGTTCCTGCTGATCGTCGCCTGGTTCGTGCTCGCTCTCGGCGCCGCCTACGACATCGGCGAGGTGAGCGTCCGCCAGGCGATCACGCCCGATCAGCTGCGCGGCAGAGTCAACGCCTCGTTCCACTTCGCCTTCTACGGGATCATGCCGGTCGGTGCGCTGTTCGGGGGCCTGCTCGGCGCCGGTCTCGGCATCCGCTCGACCCTGCTGCTGGCGGCGCTCGGCCTGCTCGTCGCTCCGCTGTGGATCGGGCTCACGGCGGTTCGACGGCTGACGGAACCGCCGTCGGCCGGCGATGAGGCCTAGAAGGCGATGTCGAGCGGTTCGAAGCCTTCGACTGCCGGCTCGACCCGGAGATGCTCGAAGTGCCAGACCTCGGTGGCTTCCACCGGACGGTCGATCCAGACCGAGTACTCCTCCTGCACTTTCTGTCCGAGCAACGCCCGATACTCGACCATGACCTGCAGCCAGGGATACGTGAAGATGTCCCGCCCGGCGGTGCCTTCGCTCGTCGCCGGCTTGGCGGTCCGGAAGGCGCTCAGGTCCAGCGTCGCCTGGCTCGAGCCGAGGTTGGGCACCATCGCGAGGCTCGTCTGCGCCGAGTTGGACGACGGAGCCGCGCGCCGATCGTCGCGGCCTCGCACGACCAGGTTGATCTCCAGGACCGGGTGGGGTGAGGGATTCTCGATCTCGAAGACCGCGACGACCTTTCCGGCCACCGTCTCCCAGCCCCGGAACGTCACCCTCAGGATCGGCGTGGCGCGGACCAGCTCCTCCCAACGGAGACGCTGCTGGACCTTCGCCTGAGCCTCGCCGGCACGGCGGACATCTCGGCGCAGCCCCAGGAGCACGACGATCGCCGCAGCCAGCAGGACGACCCCGACGCCCAGGACAGCCGAGCCGAAGGCGCCGAGGGCATCCGCCCGGATGTAGCCACTCGCGAGTGAGCGGTCGACGACGAAATAGAGGACCGGCAGGAGGCCGATCGCCACCACCGCCAGGATGGCCATCGCCACGAATCGAACGACTCGCATCCTCACTCCCGTGCTGCATTCCCGGTGCGCAGAAACGTACCGGCATTGTGACCGGCCAAGCCGCCGCCGGTGGGCTCATCTCACCGGACCGGTGATGATCGCTTTCAGGCGATGATCGCCCTCGCCGAGAGGACGTGGCTCCCTAACGACTCGTCTCCTCCGATATGGGCCCGGGTTCGAGCCTCGGCCGGATCGATCGCCTTGGTGTAGACACGCCACAGCGTCTCCACGTCGATCGTTACGACCGCCGACGGCTGTCGCGGACTCGGTTCGGTGGTGAGTCGCCAGTCGCCGCTTCGGCGAGCAACCGTCCAGCGGCCGCCCCCCTTCCCCGTCGCCTCGACCACGACGGCCGTCTCGTCAGGTGCGTGGATACCGCCAAGGGCGATCGGCAGCGAGTGGGCGAACGTGTCGAGGAGCGGCTTGACCCAGCGGCCCTGGCGGAGGCCGGGCCTGCCGGTCGCGTCGCGGATCTGCTGCTGGTGCACCCAGCGTTCCGTGTACTCGCGGGCCATCCGCAGCCAGTTCGGTGCCGGCCGGTCGCCGGCCCAGCTGACCGGCGGGCCGAGCTCTTCGGCATCCAGGCTTCGATAGTGATCCCGAAGGGCCGGGCCGCTCAGGGCGAGCAGCTCGACGAGGAGCCGCGGGCTGGACCGCCGCCAGGCGACGACCCAGGCCTCGTTCCGCTCGTTCACGAACCGCACGACGTCAGCCCAGGACGACGAACGAGGCGAATCGGCCGCCCGGAAGCCGTCTCGCTCACGGGCAAGAATCCCGTAGTCGTCGCCCAGGACATGAGCGACGATGTCCTTCACCGACCAGCCCGGGCAGACGGTGGCGCCCGTCCAGGCGTCGGGCTGTAGCGCCTCGAGCAATTTGAGCAGCTCGGCCCGTTCACCCTCGAGCAGCCCGAGAACCGAGTCGTAGCTCGCCGCGTCCATGAACCGAGCATAGCGAGAACCGCGTTGCCCTCGCCGGGCGGTCAGCCCTCCTCGGCCCCGATCGACGCCTCCTCGACGGTCGGTCCCGCCTCCGGCACCACGACGTGGCTCGCTTCCACGATCGTGGGCTGCCCGTCGCGATCCTTCCAACGAGTCTGCAGGCGCAGGTCATCGCTCTCACCGACGAGGTGCAGGACGGCGAGATAACCGGAGCCCGTCCTGTTGACCGACTCGACGCTGGCTTCGGTCAACGGGAGCGGCAGGAGCACGAGGACGTGACCCAGGTTCGACCGCAGCTCGTTGCTGAGCTGGGTGGTGGCGCGGTCGATGTCCCCGGCGACGAGCGCGTCGCAGAACGCCTGGGTGTGCTCGCGGACGGCCTGTTCGTCCATCGTGTGGTCCTTCCTGTCTCGCTCGTGTTTCGGGTCACTCTATCCGGGTCCCGGACGACCCGGTGTAACGCCCGCCCGTTCCAGGCGTCGATACCGCAGTCCTCCCGCAGCAGAACGAAGGGGGGTGCTGGCAGGGTGGCCGTCACGGCGATCGCCCAAGGAGCATTCGATGATCTACCTCTCAGTCCAGCCGGGGTCCGAGCCCGATCACGCTGCCGAGCGCCGCGCGACGATCAGGCGCTACTTTGCGGCCGTCCAGGATGGCGACTACTCGTCCCTTCTGGAGCTGCTCACGCCGGATGCGATCACGCGCTGGCCCCAATCGAGCGAGCGCATCACCCGTGCGCTGAGCTGTGTCCAGGTCCACCGGAACTACCCCGGCGGTCCACCGACCTACCGCGTGGACCGCATCTCGGGCGAGGGCAACGCCTGGGTCGCCGAGCTCGTCGCCGAGTATGGCGAGGACCGCTGGCATATCGTCAGCCTGATCGAGTTCGACGGGCCGCGCATCGCCCGCATCACGGATTACTTCGGTCCGAGCGTTCCGGCCCCGGAGTGGCGCCAGGAATGGGTGGAGTACGAGGCCGCCAACGCCTAGACACCCGCCGGACCCATGACGCGGTCCCTTGCGGGCGCTGGGGTCGTCAGCATGATCGACGGGCAGTCAACCCTACCGTGGGGAGCGTCGCTCTGAAGCGATACGCATTGACCATGATCGTTCTCCTGGGACTCCTGCCCGGAGCGTTGGCGGCATGCGGCCGCGGCCGGACGCCGATCCCGGCCGGCGCCCAGGTGGTCCATGTCGCGGTGATCGAGTCCGAATTGCGGCTCGATCGGGCCACGGTCCGCGCCGGTGACGTCCACGTCGTGCTCGACACGCCCGGGTCCAGCGTGGGCTTCGCGTCGCGGACACGCGGCACCGTGGAGACCGGCTCGCTCAGCGACGATGACATCGCTCGGCTGGCACATGGTGACACGCAGGGCTCGTGATCGGCGGGTTCGACGTGTCCGGCTTCAGCCGGGAACAACGGGCCGAGGATCTCGGCCTGATGGGCCCATGCGGGAATGTCTTCAAGGTGGCCCTCGTCGAAGGTGTGTATTTCTTCCTCGGGCCAGGCTGGACCGAGCAGCAGTCGCAGCCCGTGGTGGCTCCGACCGTGGGCCCGCCGGGTCTCCTGCCGCGGTCGATAGCCGTCCTGCGGGTGCTGCCCTGACGCGCACGGCGCTAGGCGCGGACCTCCTGACGCAGGAACAGGACGTAGGCCGCCGAGAAGGAAATCACCGTCAGGGCGACGATCGCCACGATCTGTGGCCAGACGAGGAGCATGCTCTGGTCGATCGACAGCAGGGAGGGGACGCCGCCCGTCTGCAGCTGGGCCGCCTGCGACGGGAGAATCACGCCAACGGTCCGAATCGATGGGTTGAAGAGGACGACCGTCGCCTCCTGGTACAGATACGAGGGCGACAGCTGTGACAGCAACTGTGACCAGTTGGCGTTCGCCACCAGGTCCTCGGTAGAGGCGTTCGCTCCGGCCGGGGCCACGAAGCTGGCAACGGCCGAGACGAGGAACTCGGCAAACAGCGTCACCCCCAGCCACAGGCCGATCGACACAAGGACCGAGCTCGCCGCCCGGCGGAACGCCACCGAGCAGAGGGTCGCGAACGAGAGCCAGAAGGCGACGTACACGATGGACACGACGAGCCAGGAGATGAGGCGCAGGACGTCCTCGGCCGAGGGCGTGATGCCGAGCCGGATGATCCCGATCCCTGCGACGAGCGCGGTCAGCGCCACGAGGATCGTGGCGATGACGGCCAGGCCGGCGGCGACCTTGCCGTTGATCACGTCGTCGCGATGGATGGGCTGGGAGAGGAGCCTGGGCAGCGTGCCCTGAGCGCGCTCGCCGTTGATCGCGTCGAAGCCGAAGGCGATGCCGATGAGCGGCAGCAGGAAGCCGATGAGGCTGTAGAACGGCGGGATGGGGCTGTTCTGCTGGCCCAGGAGGAACATGAGCAGGAACAGCGACGGCGTGCCCGAAGCCTGGCTCGCGCTGGACCGGATGGCGTCGGAGCTGAAGTAGATCGTCCCCGCGCCAACCAGCCCGAGTATCGCGATGAGGACGTAGAACCGAGCGTTGAGCAGGTCGTCGGCCAGCTCCTTCGCCGCCACGATGGACCAGCCCGCCCCCGGGGCGCGCGGCCCGGCCGGCCCGCGGCGGGCCGGAGCCGGCCGACGGAGGCGATCCGTGACCGGTCGACGGAGGCGATCGAGCGCGCTCATGGACGCGTCTCGGGTCCGGCTCCGGGACCTCGCTGCGGCCGGTGGCGCGACTTGACGCGCGACGGCATTCCGGTGCTCTTGCGGGGGCGCGTATCGGCGGATGCAGGTCGAGGGGAAGGCCCGGTGGCGTCGCCCGCGCGGCGAGGATCGCCGACGTCGGCGTGCTCGCGACCGCCGCGCGAGTCAGTGGCGCCTCGCCTCGAAGTCGCAGTCGCGCCGGCGGGCTTGCCCACGTCGGCCGCCGATCGGGCCGCCTGGGCACCATCGAGCCGCGCCCGGGCGACGGCTCGTCGATAGATGTCCTCCAGCGACGGCGGCTGACGCGACAGGTCGGCGAGGCGGAGGGAGCTGTCGGCCAGCATTCGAAGGATCGCGCCTCGCACGGCGGGCTCGGGCGCTCCGGCCCGTACCCGGATGTGCCACGTCCATTCGTTGTCCTGGACGGTTGAGACGCGGGTCGCGCGGGCGACGCCGTCGATGGCCTGCAGCCGCGCCTCGACCGCGCTCGGATCCGTGGCTCGGTCGGCCTCGACGCCGACCGTCAGCTCGGCCGCCTCCTCGCCGAACTGGCGAGCCAGCTGGTCCAGGCTGCCGCGTCCGATCAACTGCCCCGCGGCGAAGATCCCGATCCGATCGCAGACCGACTGGACCTGGCCCAGCAGATGCGACGAGAGCAGCACGGCCAGTCCATGCTCGCGCACGAGGCGGCGCAGGAGATCGAGGATCTCGACGACGCCGATCGGGTCGATGGCGGTCGTCGGCTCGTCGAGGATCAGCAGCGCCGGGTCCTTCACGAGCGCGTCCGCGATGCCGAGACGCTGGAGCATGCCCCGGGAGTAGGTGTCGGTGCGCGTGTCGGCACGGTTCGTCAGGTCCACCTGGCCGAGCACTTCGACGATTCGCGCGTCTGCCTCGGCCCGGTCGATCCCGTTGAGCCGGGCGGTATAGCGAAGGTTCTCGCGGCCGGTGAGGTCGCCGTAGAAGCCCACCGAGTCCGGCAGGTAGCCGACCCGCCGCTTGACTTCGAGGGGATTGCGGGCGGGATCGAGGCCGACTACCCGGGCCTCGCCCGAGGTCGGCTCGGTCAGCCCCAGCAGCATCAGGATCGTGGTGGTCTTGCCCGCCCCGTTCTGGCCGAGCAGGCCGAAGATCTCGCCCGGCCGGACCTCGAGGTCCAGCCCGTCGACGGCGACCAGGTCGTCGTAGCGCTTGGTCAGGTTGCGCGTTCGAACCAGCGGCTCCACGGGCGACGCAGATCCCGAAGCAGATCTTCCTGCACGGGTCCGCGCCACAGCCGCGCCGCCGCTCATCGGCGGCCGTACGTCCGGAAGACCCAGAACAGGCCGGCGAGCACGGCGGCGATGAGCAGCAGACCGACGAGTCCCCAGACGAGGGACGTCTCCACCGTGACCCGGATGTCCTGAGACGCCGTGGCGGCGCTGCCCGTCGAGCCCTCGCTCGTTGCAGATGCTGAGAAGGCCACGACGTAGTCGCCGGCAACGGCGTCCCCAGACGGCGTGATGAGCGCCGTGACCTGGCCGTCCTGACCGGGCGCGATCTGATCGATCGTGTCGGAAGGCGTGAACGTCACCTTCCAGCCGTTCGGCGGTGTCGCGGAGACCTTGACGCCGTTGAGCGGCGCCGAGCCATCGTTGCGCACGCTGAGCGACCGGCTGATCTGGCTGCCCGCCGTGCCATTCGCGTTGAGCCGGGCGTCGGGTGTGGTCAGCGTGAGCTTGTAATCGCCGACGATCGTCACGCCCAGCTTCGCGTCCACCGTCTGCGGCCCGGAGCTGGCGGTCACCATGATCGGGTAGTCGCCGGCCGTGACCGCGTCGGGCGGGTTGGCGCTGACCGAGATCGTCGTGTTCGACCCGGCGTTCACGGTGGTCGAGGACGCCTGCTCCTGGGACGACGGGTGCGCGGTGACGGTCCAGCCGGCCGGGCCCTGGGCGCTCAGGGCGAAGGTCAGGTCCTGGGGCGTGTTGTTCGACAGTGTCAAGCTGAAGCTGAACGTGCCCGACGCGGGACCCTGGAGCGCCGGGAAGTCGGTCTTGAGGTCGACCGAGCCGCCGGCCTCCGTGTTCACGCTCACCGTCAGATCCAGCCGGTCGGAGAGCGAACCGGACGACCCCGTCACCGCGATGCGGGCGGTCTTCGTCGCCGTCTCGGCAGGGACGGTCACGTCGAGCCGGACCTCCGGGGAGGAGGCCGATGGGTCGGCGGTAACCGCATCGATGACGTAGCCGCCCCCGTACAGGGTTGCCGACCATCCGGTCGGAATGCCGCTGACCGCGAGCGCCACCTGTCGCCGGACGTTGGACTTCACGGTCAGCGTGAAGCTGACCTTGGACCCCGGCGCGACGGACACGGCCGGATACGGCGTGAACACGGTCAGAGGCTCGGCGGCCGCTGCGCGTGCGGGACCGAGGGCCGCGCCGGTCACGGACGCGGCCAGGGCTGCCCCGAGACCGATGGCAATCGCCAGCCGGCTTCGGGCACTCGGCTTCCGACCGGCTCGAACGTTGTCGACGCGATCGTCTCGCGAACGATCGTGTTCCGTGGTCGCCATTGCTCCTCCTCCCGGCGATCGCGAACGCGAATCCCCAGCACGGTGATCGTAAGCCGGACGCCTGCCTCGCCGCTCGGCGGGAAACTGGCGCCCGGAAACGCGGCGTGACGCCACGTCGTTGGCGCGGAATCCTGCGGCATGGACGGCCGACGGCGCAACCAAGGCGCGATGAACGTTCGGCGGCGATTCCTCAACCCGCGATCCGATCGCCCCCGACCCCGCTGGGTCCCATCCTGGCCGACGCGCAGGGACGCTGCGCTCGGATCTGTCCTGACCGCGCCTTGACGCTTGGGCCACGACTGCCCGTCCTGTTCATGTGGCATCCCGGGCAGGAATTCGTGGCGTCCCCGGCAGGATTCGAACCTGCGACCTTCCGCTTAGAAGGCGGTTGCTCTGTCCACTGAGCTACGGGGACGCGGTCAGTCGCGCCGGGCTCGGCGGATTGTAGTCGCAACCCGTTGTTGGTCTCCTGCTCAGAACTGGGTGTCGGTGTATCGTCGAGGCGAAATCCCCGGCCTCAGCGCCGCTCCACCGGCCAATGCCCAGCCACGAGGAGCCTCCGATGCCGACGCTCGACCTGCGCCCGCGCGCGCGAGCCGCCGCCCTGCGGTTCGGCCTCTCGATCGCCCTTGCGTTGCCCTCCATCGGCGCGCCGGCCTCCGTGTCGGCGGCGACGATCTCCACGTTCGTTCCGATCGGCGCCGGCTACGCCGCCGACACCCTCGAACAGTTCGCGGCCGAGGCCGCGGCGGTCGACGCGTCCGGTGATGTCTCGATCCTCGTCCTGCCGATCGCCTACGGCGTCGATCCCCTGTCGATGTCAAACGGCCTGCGGAACCAGAACCTCACGTTCGCCGACGGCAGGCGCGGCCAGATCGAGGCCGCCTGCCTTGCGGTCATTCCTGCCGGCGAGACCTGTGATGTCGTCCTGGCTCCGGTGCTCGTTCGCGCCGACGCGTTCGATCCGGCAAACGTCGCCCTCGTGACGCCCGGCCTCGACGGGATCTTCGTCCTCGGCGGCGACCAGGTCGTAGCCATGCAGGTCGTCGCCAACACGCCGTTCGAGACCGCCCTCGCGACCGCGCAGGCCGCCGGTGCCGTGACGAGCGGCAACAGCGCGGGCGCCGCGGTCGAATCCGCCGACATGATCGCGGGTTACACCGGCAACAACGGGCCCGAGCAGGGTTTCGAGCAGGGCGCCGTCGATCTCTGGCTCTACAACGGCTCGGATGACGACACACGCGGCCTGGTCTTCGGCCTCCAGGACGTCCTGCTCGATCAACACGTCCTGCAGCGTGGCCGGATCGCCCGGCTCACCAGCGCGTCGTTCACGACCGGGGAGCTCGGGATCGGGGTCGATGCGGAGACGGCGGCGACGATCGAGGACGGGACGAACCTGACCGAGATCGGCGGGGCATCGGCTGTGTCCCACGTCCTGCCGGCCGGCGACGGCTATGACATGAGCCTCCGGCGGCCGATCGTGGACGGGTCGGCTGTCACGGCACCGGACATCACCTACCGCCCGTTCCCCAACCTCGCGACCCCGGCGGGCAGCGGCCCGCTCCTGCTCGCAGGAGGATCGCCCCCCACGGCGGTGCTCGATCGACTCGTCGCGGCATCGGGTGGGAGCGGCAGCCGGATCGTCGTCCTCGCCGCCGGATATGCGAAGGCGGAGCTCGCGACGAAGGATGCCAAGGCCTACGCGTCAGCGCTCACGGCCCAGGGTGCCTTGGCGACCTGGTTCCTGCTGAATTCCAGGACAAGGGCCACTGACGTTACCGCGGCCCTCGCCTCGGCCGACGGCGTGCTGCTCACCGCGCCCGACCCGGCGACCGTCCTGGCCAGCTTGAACGAGGCCTCTGCCGTAACCGCCGCAATCGAGGACGCGTGGAAGAACGGGGCGGCGGTCCTGGCCAACGACGCAGCGGCTTCGGCGCTGGGCACGGCCTTCACGGCCGATCCGCGTCCGGGCGACACGACCGGTCAGATCGAATCGGCGGCGATCGCCGAGTTCCGGCCGGGCAGCGTGACCCCGGTCGCCGGCCTCGGCTGGGCGAACGCCGCCGTGGAGCCGGGCATCGTCTCGAACCGGCATTGGGGCCGGCTCTACAACCTCGTCGCGGCACAGGCCGGGGCAGGTCGCCTCGCGTTCGGCATCGACGCCGGCACGGCCGTCGAGTTCCGCCCGGACCTGGCGGCGCCTCGGGTCGTCGGGGAGAGCGCCGCCGTCGCGCTGGATGGACGGTTCGGATCGTTTGGGGTCGGCTCGAATGGCGCCCTCGCGGCCCACTGGGTGATCCTCGACACCTTCGTCGGCGGCCAGGGGATCGCTCCCTAGTGCTTCGCCTTCGGACGGATCGCGCATGCACAGCCATCGTCGGACTGCCGATGACCTGGGCGTCGATGGCGTGATCCGCGTCGCGATCCTGAGCTTCTGGCATGTTCACTCGGACGACTACGCGCGTGATGCCCAGGCACACCCGGGGACCGAGGTCGTCGCAGCCTGGGACGAGAACGCGGCGCGCGGCCGCGCAAAGGCGGCGGAGCTGGGCGTCTCGTTCCACGAAGACATCCAGGAGCTGCTCGCTTTGGAGGACGTGGACGGCGTCGTGGTCACGACACCCACGAACGCGCATCGCGACGTGATCGTGGCCGCGGCCCGGGCCGGCA
>WNGE01008539.1_pt1 | contig 10910 bp, 5 predicted proteins | sample 5400651 | NCBI WGS metagenome assembly WNGE01 (sample SAMN13153370, study PRJNA577476) | soil metagenome | isolation source: 60 cm soil or saprolite under grassland replicate 2 | place: USA:California | collected 2016-06-15
TCACGGTCCACTCGCTCGAGTCGTCCTTCTCGGTCGACCGGGAGCTGCTGCCGGAGGGCGAGGCGCCCTTCCGCTACGACCCGGTCGCGGTGCCGACCACCACGACCGTGGCCACGACCGCGACCACCAGCGTCCCGGGTGGCTCCCAGCCCGCCCAGGTGCTGCCGACCCAGCCCGGCAACGAGCGCGCCGGCCTCGGTCTTGGCCGCGGCCGCGGCGCGCCCGCGGTGACGCAGTCGACCCGCAGGTGACGCGCCCCGGGGGAGGCGCCCCGGTTCACCCCGGTTCGCTCATCCCGGTTCAGTCGTCGATCGCCTGGTAGGCCGAGGTCCAGAAATCGAGGCAGACGTCCGGGGGGCTGGCGGAAGTCCAGCCGCGCTGGGTCATCAGGATCATGACCATCTCCTCTAGCGCGCCCCACCGACACCGACGCCCTGCGCGCCCGCCTGGTCCGCCCGCCTATCGTCTACGGGAAGGCCGCACGGTCTCGCCGCCTTGATTGCTTTAAGCCGTTACGCCTAGACATTGCCATATCGACCTCGTACGGTGGCTTGTGCATACTGCCCGCTGTCCGACCCGGTGACCGATGAGGGCTGTGGGTATGGGACGGAGGAGGCACCGTGGGCAGCCCCTACCGAGCCGCCAGCCTGGCGGCAACGGTCCATCCCGTGTCCCGGGCGCTGCTCGCCGTCCCCAGTATGCAACAGGCAACGATGCTCGCCCGCGCCCTGCTCGCCGTGCGGCTGCTGCCGACGCTGGCGTTCAAAGGCAGCGACGTGCACGCCTACCTGGAGGTCGACAGCTTCGCCGTGCTCGTCCTGCACCTGTGCCTTGACGAGCTCGACCCGAGTCTGCTGGTCGCCGGAGTGCGGCGCCGCAGCCACGTCCCGATCCTCGGGCTTGGCGCCCAGCGGCTCCCCGGCGAGCGGATCTACCGCCTGCACTGCGACGGGTACGTACCCGACACCCTCCCGCCGGCCGCCGTGGCCCGCCGCGCGGCGGAGCTCACCTGCCCGTCGCCCGTACAGCCGGATGTCAGCCCCTGGCAGGTGCATGCCTGGGGGGCCTTGCGGCTGGACCCCAGCCGTCGCCTGGCGTCCTGGCAGGACCGGCCGATCAGCCTGACCTCGATGCAGTTTCGCCTGCTGTTGGTCCTGGTGCAGGCAGCAGGGGCGGTCGTCTCCCCGGTCGAGCTGTCGCGGCGCGTGTGGGGCACGGACCTCGCGCACGACACCGAGCGGGTCGTCGCGCACGTGCGCCGCATCCGCAAGCTGCTTGAGCCCGACCCGACGCACCCGCGGTTCCTGCTCACCGTCCGTGGCGAGGGCTTCCGTATTGCCGACGACTCGGACTCGACGCTCGCCGGGGGCGGGCTGCCTGCGGTCCCGTCCAGCAGCAGCGAGACGCCGTGCATGTCGTAGCCGTAGCTGTAGCTGTATGACCTGTCATCGCAAAGGTTGACAGGCTCGGACGTGGTTCACACCCTCGCGTGAACGTCGACTCAAGCGTCACAGCTTTTCCTGCAGGATTGGCGAAAGGAGGCGTCATGAAAGTCGTGCTCGCTGGTGGATCCGGCACACTGGGGAGACGGATCGCCGCCGACCTGTCGGGGCGGGGCGACGAGGTCGTCGTCCTCACCCGCTCTCCGCGGCCCGGTGGCCCTCACAGGCAGGTGGCCTGGGACGGCGCCGCTGTGGGTCCGTGGGCCACGGAGCTGGCAGGGGCCGCGCTGGTGAACCTGGCCGGTGAGCTCGTGGACCGGAGACCCACAGCGGCCAACATCGACCTGCTCACCCGGTCACGGGTCGACCCGACCAGAGCGCTTGCCGCCGCCGCACGAGTGAGCCAGCCACCGGCCACCTGGGTGCAGATGAGCACGTTGGCGATCTACGGTGACGGCGGCGACCAGGTCCTCGACGAGCATGCTCCTCCCGCCGAGGGACCGCCGCAGATGGCCGGGGTGGCCCGCGCCTGGGAGGAGGCCGCAGCCGCAGCGCTGGCGGAACGCCAGGTGGTACTCCGCACTGCGATTGTCCTCGACCGCGACACCCACGTGCTGAACCGGCTGGTCGGGCTGGTCCGCTGGGGTGTGGGCGGGCGGGTCGGCACGGGCCGGCAGTGGGTGAGCTGGCTGCACGTCGCTGATCTGCTCGCTGTCGTACGCCGGTCACTGGACGACGCGGCCCTGGCCGGCGTGGTGCATGCCACAAGCCCCAACCCGGTCCGCAACGCCGAGCTCATGGCGGTCTTGCGGCGCGTGCTGCGCCGCCCGCCGGCACCTCCGACCCCGGCACCGCTGGTTCGGGCAGGGGCCATCCTGCTGCGCACCGACCCAGCGCTGGCGTTGCTTGGTCGTCGCTGCGTCCCCTCGCGCCTCCTCGACGCAGGCTTCCGGTTCGCATACCCACAGCTGGCGCCAGCCCTTGAGGACCTGCTGCGCACGAGCAGATGACCTCGAGGCAGGCGCACGTACCCGTTGGGTGGGTGAGCGCGCCGTGGCGATGCGGGCTGGTCCGGGCTATGGGCGCTTGAGGATCAGCGCCCGGGCGGCCTCGCGCGCCTGTGCCGGTCCCGAGCCGATGACGGTGAGCAGGGTCCGCCGATCGGGCTCCCATGCGGCCACCGCCTCGCCGGTGGTCGCCCCCTCCACCAGCACCACAGCACCCACGCGAATAGTGCGCAGCACCCCGTATGACCGCGCAAGCGCACCGTACAGAGTCCGGCGGAAGGCCAGCTCGGCTCGCTCGTTCCGCAAGCGCCAAACATACAGGGTAAGCGGCTCCGGCCAGCCTGGGCGACGCACGACGAGCGCGCGCTTCTGCTCCAGCTCGTCCTGGAAGCCCGTGGTGAACCGCGCTTGCGCCTCGCGCACTGCTTGCGGCGCAGGCGACGTCTCGAACGGTGCCGGCACGGCCAGCAGGGCGCCGAACGGGCCCGGCGTTCCGGTGGGACGGGGAATAACCACGCTGGTGCTGCCCTCGGTCGTGGTCGGGGCCGCCGGCGCAGTGGTGGCCGGAGCCTTGGTGGCGGCCGGGACTGGCTGGTGAGGCGTGCCGTTGCCGCAGCTTGCGGCGAGGAGGACGGAACCGACCACCACGACCATCCGGAAGGTCATGGCGGCGACTCCCTTCCTGGTGATGGCGACCGTGCAGGATGGGGCTCCTGTGACCGAGCGCCCGGGATGCCCGCAAGCCGCCACTGTAGCGCGAGCGCATATGAAAGCGGCGGCCCGAGCCACAGCAACAGCAGCTCCCACGGTGGGTCCGGCGTCCAGAACCCGTACAGCATCGGCAACCCCAGGACCGGGCTCAGCAGCAAGGCCAACGCCCGCCGGGTCCCCAGCCGCAGCCGACGTCCCGGCCAGGCCAACACCAGCAGGTACAGCCCGACACCAGGAGCCATCAGCATCGCCAGAAACAGCGCGGTGAATGTTAGCTCCGCCAGCGCCTCACCCCATGTGTAGTGCCCCTCGGGGGGGAGCACCATCGTCGTGACCGTGAAGAACAACAGATTGGTCGCCGGCAGCAGCAGCAGGCTCCAGGCGATCCATCTGATCCTCGCCTTCCACGTCGTGTTGGTCATCGGTCCGCTTGCTGCCGCTGTTGCGCGGCCTTCCCGTAAGAGGTAGCAGGAGAAAGCACCCAACTGTTCCTACCCGAATGGTGTGATCCCAAGCAATGGGTTGCTCTCATAGGGTGGAAATAGCGCGTAGGGCGACTTCTGGCTGCGCTGGTACAGCTCCCGGGTGCCGCGGGGGGTGTCCTGGTAGATCTCGTACGAGGGGTAGCCGTCCGCATACACCGACGCCTCGAACGAGCCGGTGCTGGTGCGATCGAGGAAGATCCGGCCGTTGATCGCGGGCAGGGCACGAGCGATCGGCTTGTACAGCGCTATCTTGAACTTGAAGTCGATGCGCAGGTCGCCTCGCGCGTCCTGGCTGACCTTGATGTCGTTGTTGGTCCCAAACCCCCAGGCGTCGTTGCAGCGGCGGCGGTCCGCTGGGCAGCTCGGGTTGGCTTGCGCGTAGACCCGGTCGCGGGTGAAGTCCGCCTCGATGTACGCGCGGGTGCGCTCCGGGCTGAACTGCGGGTCGAAGTCCCGGTCATCCCCCCGGGCGCGGAACCGCCTCAACCACGGCACCATTCCGGCGGTGTCGCCCTTGATGAAGAGACCGACGCGGACGCGCTCGCCGTCCAGGTTCATCGGGTCCTTGATGGGGATCTCCTTCGTGGTCGACCGCGCCTCGCCGTAGAGGTCCCGGTGCTCGGCCTGCCGCCGGACAGGGTCCCGCCAGGAGCGGTAGTCCGTGCTTGGCTGGGTGCTGCTCCAGCTGGCGCCGGCTTCCCGAGAGGCGGCATAGGCGCCCGAGCTCGGGCTCGACGTCGGCGCCGACGGCGCAGTGGGCGATGTGGCGCTGCCGCCGCCGGTGGCGGTGCCGCCGCCGTCGATGATCATGTGCCCGTCGACCTCGACGTAGCTGACGGGGTTGCCGCCGGCCAGGGCGTAGCGGTTGCCGGTGAGCGGGTCGGCGGCCAGGTCGAGGTCGCTCAGGGCGGAATCGAGCAGATCCTGCTGCAGGAACCGGTTGGTGTCGGGGCCGAAGCGGCGGGCGCCCATGTCGAGGTCCTTGGCGCCGGTGTCGTAGCGCTTGGCGGTGTAGCGGTAGGGGTTGACGGGGGAGCGGGTGTCGGTGTCGCCCTTGGTCAGGACGCTGTCGCCGTCGCCGTAGGGGGTGTAGCCGTAGCTGGCGGCGGCACTGCCGGTGGTCTCGTCCAACAGCAGCGAGACGCTGCCGTGGGGGTCGTAGCCGTAGGTGTAGCGGCTGGTGGTGGTGCCGGTGCTGGTGGGGCTGGTGGAGGCCAGGGTGAGGCGGTGGCTGTAGACGTCGTAGCCGTAGGTGTTGTCGCGTTGCAGGGCGCCGGTGCTGTCTTTGCGGGTCTCGCGGGTGGCGAGGTTGGTCAGGCCCAGGTAGGCGAAAGTGGTGGTGCGGCTGCGGGCGAACCCGAAGTGGTTCTCCCACTCGCTGACAAGGCGGTCCAGCGGGTCGTAGGTGTAGCGGGCGTTGCTGGAGGGGTAGGTCTGGCCGCGGGCGGTGACCAGCCGGTCGAGCTGGTCGTAGCCGTAGTCGCTGATCAGGTTGGCCGAGGGGGTGGTCTGGGTGCTTGGGGAGCAGTCGTCCTGGGTGCCGGCCGCGGTGGTGACGCAGTCGAGGCTGCCGTCGTCGTCGTACCAGTACCTGCCGCCGACCCCGCTGGCGGTGCTGACCTCGCTGAGCTGGTTGCCGACATAGTGCAGGAAGCGGGTGCCGTTGCGGGGGTCGGTCTGGGTGGTGACGTTGCCGGCGCGGATCAGCGGGTCGGACTGGCGGGTCGGCTCGTCAAGGGTGTAGCTGCTGCTGGTGCCGTGGCCGTCGTCGTTGCGCACCAGCCGGTCGCGGGGGTCGTAGGTCCAGGTCGCGGTGCACGGCGAGCTGGCGCAGGCGGTGGCGCCGGGGCCTTGGAGGGTGTAGGTGTCGCTGGTGCGGTTGCCGTTGACGTAGACGCCGGCGGGGTCGGCGTAGCCCAGCGCGTGGGACTCCTGCACCGTCCCGGACCCGTTCTTGGTGGTGAGCGTCTTGAGCTTGGCGTTGGAGAACCAGTCCCAGGTGGTCGCCTGCTTGGTCGTCCAGGCCGGCGAGGACTCGGTGCAGGCGCTGGTGCCCTTGGCGAGGGTGCGGCTGGCCTCCTGGCCGATGGGGGTGAACGCTGTGGTGATCTTCTGGTCGTCGGCGCAGCTGGTGGCGTCGGTGCCCCAGTCGTACTGGGTGGTGAGCCAGTCGGCCTGGTCGTAGGCGAAGGTGTTGCGCTTGGGGGTGGTGACCAGGGTGCCGCTGGTGGTCTCCTGGCCGTTGTCGAGCCGCTCGGTGACGTTGCTGTTCAGGTCGTAGGTCTTGTACTGGGTGAAGGTCCAGTTGGTGTCGGTGGCCTTCTTGTGGCGGACCTTGGCGAGCTGGTCGAAGCCGTTATAGGTCACCTCGACCTGCGTGCGGGCCTGGCCGGGGTCATCGACCCCGTGACCCTCCGTTGCGGTGAGCAGGTTGTTGTTCGCGTCATAGGTGTAGCTGCTCGGCTTGCCGTCGCGGCCGATGACGGTCTTGAGCTGCAGATCGGGGAAGTACTCCCAGCGGATGGCGCGGCTGCGGTCGGGCGTGCCCGGCGAGCCCTTGACCTCGGGAGTGCGGCTGGCCTGCCAGCCCTCTGGGGTGTAGTCGAAGGCCACGCGGGGGTTGGCGGGGTCCTTGGCGGTCCGGACCCAGCCCGGGTCGAAGTAGCTCATGACCGTCCGGGCGGTCGAAGAGTTGGCGATGTCGGCCGCGTTCTGGGTGGCGACCGGCAGCGAGACCCATTCGAGGTTGCCGACCGCGTCGTACGCGCGGTGGATCGACTGCCGCTCGGTCTCGCTCGCGCTCTTGGGCAGGTCGGTGCGGATTAACTGGTCGACCTCGTCGTAGACATAATCGGTCACATACTCGGTCCACGGCCCGCTGGGACCGCCGGCGTCGAAGGCGCGCTGGCTGATCAGCTTGCTGCGGTTGCCGGCCGCGTCGTAGGCGAAGCGGGTGGCCACGGTGCGCCCGCTGGCTGGGTCGAACGGCTGGGTGACCTGCACCGGCAGGTCGCGCTGGTCGTAGGTGATAGTGGTGGTGGTGGTGGTGGTGTTGGCGTTGGTGGTGCTGTCGACGTTGCCGTTGGCGTCGTAGTGGCGGGCCTGCCGGTGGCCGAGCGCGTCAGTGGTGGCCAGCGGGCGGTGGGCCTTGTCGTAGTCGTAGGTCGAGGTAAAACCGACCCCGGTGGCCGGGCCGGTGCCCGGGCAGGCCACGGTGGCCAGGTTGGCGTTGGGTCGGGTGATGGAGCGCAGGTCGCCGGCCAGGTCGTAGCAGAAGTGGGTGGTCCGGGTGGCGGTGATCGCGCCGGTCGCGTCGACCGTGTGCCGCTTCTGACGGATGATCCGGTCGAGGGTGTCGTAGTCGTAGAGGGTGGCGAAGTCCTTGTCGACCGCGCCGCCGGTGAGCACCCCCTTGGGGCTGGTCACCTGCGTCGCGCGACCGGCCTGGTCGTAGTCGACCCTGGTCTGCTCGCCCTGGGGGTTGCTGAGCAGCGTCCGCCGGTCCATAGCGTTGTAGGTGAAGGTGGTCGTAGGCCCGGTGCCAGGGTCACTGGCGCCGTAGCGCGCGTCGACCATTTTGATCATGTTGTCGTTGGCGTCGTAGGCGGCGCTGGACCAGATGAGTTGGCCACGGTCGAAGCGGGTCGATTTTGGGGCGCTCTGGCGGCCGAGCCGGTGGAAGCTGTCGTAGTCGAAGTACTGGCGGTAGCTGCGGATGTCGCTGCCGGTGTCGCCGGCATGCAGGGGATCCTGCAGCCACACCAGCAACCCGTCGGGGTCGTAGTTGATCTGGGTCACCTGGCCCTTGGCGTCGGTGATCCGAGTGGGCAGGCCACTTAGGTCGTAGCTGTTGTAGGTGGTGCTGTGGCCGTTGGCGTCGGTGGTGGTGGCGAGCGTGCCGTCGGCGTTCCACACGGCGCGGGTGGTGTTGTGCTCGGGGTCGGTGACGCTGGTGAGGTTGCCCGCGGCGTCGTAGCCGAAGGTCGACTGGTAGTCGTCGGGGATGGCGGTGGTGGCCACCCCCTTGGGGTTGGTGCGGCTGGTGAGCAGACTCAGGTGTCCGGCGGTGTCGGCCGCGTCGACCGGGTCGTTGCGGTAGGTGAGCACCGTGTGGTTGCCCTCGGCGTCGGTGACGTCGCTGAGGTAGCCGTTGGCGTTGTAGCCGTAGGTGGTGAACGCCCCAGTCGGCTCGGTGACCTGGGTCACCTTGAAGTCGGCGCTCCACTGCACCCCGGTGGTCTGGCTGAGCGGGTTGCTGATCTGGGTGACCTTGCCGTCGGTGTCGTAGGTGTAAGTGGTCGTCCGCGACATGGGCGCGGTGACCGTGGTGGTCTGGGCGACCGGGTCGTAGGCGAAGGTGGTCTTGTTGTTCAGGCGGTTGGTGCGGTCCTTGAGCCGCCAGCGCAGTTCCGGGCCGGCTGAGGGGCCGAAATAGGTGAACAGGGTGGTAGCCCCGCGGGGGTCGCGCACGCTGTACAGGCGGGTCGACTGGCTGGGGGTCCTGGGGTCGGGGTTGGCCAGGTCGGTCGAGGCGCCGGCCTCGCCGGTGTTGTCGGTGTAGGTGAACACGAAGCTGCGGTCGGCCAGGAACGTGCCGTCGGCGTTGACCCCGCCGCGCTGGGTGATGCGCAGCAGGTTGCCGTCCTCGTAGTAGTCGAAGTCCAGCGCGTGCCCGGTGTGGTCGGTGATGCGCCTGACCTTGCCGCGCACCTGCGGCTTCTTGACGTCGGCCTTGGTGTAGTAGACGACCGTGAACGCCCGCCCGCCCGCGTCGGTGACCGCGGTGACGTGCTTCTTCGGCCCGCCCGGGTCGTCGCCCGCGGCCACGTCGGTCAGGGTGAACGACAGCGTGTTGTTGTTGCGGTCGGTGACCGCGGTCGGGTAGCCGTCGGTGTCGAAGAAGAAGGTGACCTTGTCGGGGCGGGTCAGCGCCCAGCGGCGCTCGGGCGGGTTGGCGGCGATGCTGCGCAGGTACAGGTTGACCCCCGCCGGCTCGGTCCAGCGGGTCGACCCGTCCGGCTGGGTGGCGCCGGTGAAGCGGTGCGGGGTGCCGTCGCCGTCGACGAACGCCACCCACTTGTTGGCGTTGCCGGAGATCTGGTCGGCCTGGTTGGGGTGGATGTCCAAGCCCATGCCAAAGCGGGTGAGGCCGGAGATGGCCAGGGAGAAGTTGTTGCCGACCGGCGACTCGGAGTGGTCCTCCAGCGCGTTGTAGGTCAGGTCCAGTACGGTGGACAGCCCCCGCCCGGGGTCGCTGAACGGCGTCCAGCGCAGCAGCATGTTGCCGTTGGCGACGTTGGTGAGCGTGCTCATGCCCGCGCCGGCCGGCTCGCCCTCGTACTGCCAGAAGCGCTCCAGCCCGAGCGCGTCCCGCAGCGTCCTGGCGACCAGGACCGGGTTGTCGATGGGCGGGTTGCCGCCCTCCGAGAACCAACTGCCGGTGACCAGGTCGTACAGGTCCAGCCGCAGCCGGTACTGGCCGAGGTCGGCGCCGGGCGGCAGGGCGGGCGGGTTGATCACCAGCGCCAGGGTCTTGGACGCGCCCGGCTGCACGGTCTGGGGGAAGTTGTCGCTGGCGGGGCCCTCGTAGAGCACCACCCCGTTGGGCGCGTACCAGCGGTACCACACGCGCAGGTCGGTGCCGGTGCTGTTCTTCCACGCCACGGTGCTGGTGTTGGTCACTGTGACCGTCGGGCAGTACGAGTCGGTCGGGCAGGTCGTGGCCGTCGTGGTACCGGCCGCCTGGGCCAGCGCGGCGCCGGTGGTGGAATCGGTCGGCGCTGAGGTCAATGTGCGGGTGGGCGTCGGCGAGGCGTAGGGCTCCTGCACGGCCGCGACGGGGTTGGCGGTCATGAGCTGCGGCACGACGTCGTCACTGCTGCCGGCCGCGTTCAGCTCGAAGCTGGCCCGGTACTCGCTGCCGGTGGCGTTGGCCACGGCGACCGCCAGCCCGGCGGAGGTGGTCACCTGCCCGCTGGTGTCGTAGGCCCTGGTGGTCAAGGTGTGGCCGCCGTCGTAGGCGGTGGCCAGCGGGTCCAGGGTGTCCCAGGTCGCGGCGTAGGGGGCGGTGGTGTCCTCGGCGAACTTGGCCTGGTCGGCGTAGAACTCGACCTTGGTCACGCCCTTGTCGTCGGAGGCGGTGGCGGTCACGTCCCACTTGGACGGGTCAGCGCTGCTCGGGGTGGCCGAGCTGACCGCGGTGGTCGGTGCGACGGTATTGTCGACCGTGACGCTGGTCGCGGCGGAGGTGGTGACGTTGCCGGCATCGTCATAGGCCTTGGCGGTGACCGCGTGGGTGGTGCCGGTGGCGACGCTGGTGGAGTCCCAGGTGGTCTCGTAGGGCGTGGCCGTATCGGTCGCCTTCAGGGCCCCGTCCACGTACAGCTCGACTTTGTCGACGCGGCGGTCGTCGCTCGCCGTCGCGGCCAGGCGCACCGTGCCGCTGACCGTTGCGGCCGGGCCGGGCGCGGCGACCGCCACGGTGGGGGCCACGCTGGCGCTGCCGTCGGTGTACTGCACCGTCAATTGCGGCCGGTGCGTCGGGTCAGTGGTCTCGTCGTCGCCTCGGTAGTCGAACCAGTGGGAGATGCCCGAGGCGGGGATGGCTTCGCTGTTGAGCCTGAGCAGCGCCCCGTGGTTGGGCGCTGTGCCGTTGACCCACTGGCCCACCAGCGAGGTGATGGTGAAGTTGTCCCACCCTGCCGGGACGGTGCTGTCGGTGACCGAGGCGGCGATGGCGCTGTCGTAGTCGCCGCCGGCCGTGGTCCATGGCAGGTCCGGCTGGGCCTCCTGCCAGATCGCCCCGGTCTGCTGGCAGGCGTTGATGCCGCCGCCCTCCTGCCAGGCGCGGGTCACCCGGTGCAGGTCGATCTTCCCGGGCGTGGCCGAGCTGGTCGCGCTGTGGTACAGGCTGAGCGTGGCGCTTGTGACGCTGGCGCTTGGGGGGATGTCGCGCAGGTCGAAACGGAGCAGTGGGCGGTGCAGGGCGCCGCTGCTGGCCGCGCCGACACGCAGGTAGGCCGCGGCGCCGTAGTCCAGGCACTCGTCCCCGGTGGAGCCGGCGATGTCGTTGCGCAAGTAGGTGACCTGCCCCTCGGCCGGGCCGGGCTGCAGCACCTTCTTGGAGGTGTTGGCCGCGGGCAGGGCCACGGCGCGCTCGTTGGAGGCCGAGGCGTTGGCGACCACTTTGTAGTAGAAGGTCTTCGACGGGGCCGCGGTGGTGTCCCGCCAGGCGGTGGTGTCCTGGTCGCGGATGGTGGTCAGCA
>WNGE01018964.1_pt1 | contig 10910 bp, 10 predicted proteins | sample 5400651 | NCBI WGS metagenome assembly WNGE01 (sample SAMN13153370, study PRJNA577476) | soil metagenome | isolation source: 60 cm soil or saprolite under grassland replicate 2 | place: USA:California | collected 2016-06-15
GCCAATCCCGGCACAACCGCGGCGCCGCCGCGGTCGGCCACCAAAAACTGGAGCAACCGATCACCCAGCCTGCTGATCATCGGAACCCGCCAGCTGGGGAATTTTACTTCGGCACAAGTGGGGAAAATTGAGTCGGCATCGACACTTGGCGACCGCGATTTCACCCTCGCGCGAGAGCAACTCGACCGAGCCCATCTCGCGCAGATACAAGCGCACGGGGTCGTCAGTGCGCTCGGACGGTTCTGCCTTCTCGACCTTGGCCGGCGCTGTGCGCTGCACATCGACGAGTTCGCCGCCCTCGCTCTCCTCCTCGGGCTCCTCGCGCGCCTCGGCCTCCTTCTCCGGCTCAACTTCCTCGGATTCGACACTCGGGGGTTTTCTTCTCTGGCGCCTCTTCCCTGTCCTCCGGTTGTGCTGCCTTGGTCTTGCTTGTCATGAATCTCTCCACAGCCGGCCTGAGTTCGCGCCGGGTCGCGGCTTGTCGCGTAATGGGCGCGCATGCCCCACGCCCGTAGAGCTGGTCGCAATCGCCGCCCGACGCAAGCGCATTAAGTTGATGCTATCCCAAGTTCGATGGCCTCTTGAGAGCTTCGGGAGCCTTGTCTTCGTTCGTGAAGATCGGATTTTGGAGATGGGTCATGCGGAAATCTCTTTGTCGGAGCGTTTACGCGAACTGGTTACGCTCTGCGAGGAAAGCATCGAGGTCGGCGCATTGGTCTGCGAGTTTCTTGATGAGAGCCCGGTTATGGGGGGTTCTGAGATCGATCATGTGACGACAGCCCGGAGTGACACAGGGTAGATAATAGTTTGTGGTAAGACTAGCGATAGCTCGCTCGGTTGCCTTGCGACAGCAAGGGCAAGTCATCCGGTAAATAAGACGTTCGGCGGACGTGAGCGACATGGCAAGTCCCGCGATGCTGGGCATATAGCACTTGTTCCGGGCCGCGAAAGGGAGCTAGTGCGGCTTGTCCCGAGCGCCCCTGAGCTCGGCGAAGCTGAGCGCCGTTCACCAGGTCGATGTACTCGTTCGCCATCTTCACAAGTTCCTCGCGAACGCGGCGTACAGGAGGCTCACCGCACGGTCGCTCCACTGCCCGTGCGTTCGCGGGCGGCTTAGCAGTTTGCTGAAGAACCTGGAAAGTGGCGCATTTTCCGTCTTTTTGACGGGTCTTAGGCTTGGGCGGTTGGGGTGTGTTTTCGCTTGCTGGGAACAGTTTCTCGCGTTGTGAGCGGACGCGAGCTACGCCGCCAGCAGTTTGGGAATGCGGATCAGATTGTAGGCGATCAGATTGAGCAGAAAAATCGGTAGCGACACTGGCCATGCCGCGATGTTTTGTCTTGCGCATCGTGCCATGCTGTTTGCCCCAGCCGAAGATGCATTCGGTCATCGCCCGGCGCGATTGCGACATGCCGTGGCCTTCGTGCCGCGTGGTGCGTCCGTCGATGGCGCTCTGGCGGCGCTTGCCGGTCGAGGTGATGCTGTCGTTCAGGTAAACACCTCGCCGTTCTGCAGTCGAAGGAGGTCGGGTCCCAGATCGGGTCGTCGGGCGAAAGCCCCACGAACCAGCGATACAAGAGATTGTAGTCCAATTGCTCCATCAGCTGGCGTTCCGACCGGATGCCGTAGAACACCTGGAGCAGCAACGCGCTCAGCAACTGTTCCGGCGGAATTGAGGGACGGCCTTCGCTCGCGTAGAGCCTCCCCAGGCTACGGTTCAGCTCGCCCAGCACATCGCGCACAAGCTCCCGGATCTTCCGCAGCGGGTGGTTCGCCGGCACCCGCGCCTCGGGCGCGATGTACGAAAACAGCCCACCCTGATCCACAAATCCGCCCCGCATGCCAGCCCCCGTCGATTCGTGATAACAAAACTGAATCACGACACACCTGCTATGGCCAGGTTTTTTCAGCAGACTGTTAGTGCAGAACAAAGCGGCTCAAACTCGAGTCCGGGCATAGCATGCATACTCACGCATATCGCGGAACGAGACGAGCCGACCTCAAGCCTCATCCCAAAGCACCAACCGGACGCACTTGAGGCTCTCAATGAGCGTGAGCCGACCGGTCGCAGCGAGTTCCGGATGATCCTGCAGTACACGAGGCAGGCGGTAGTACGGGATTCGGCTGCACAGGTGATGAACATGATGCACGCCGATATTGGCGGTGAACCAGCGCAGAATACCCGGTAAATCATAGTGTGAGCTGCCGTGAAACGCCGCTTCGTGCTGATTCCAGGTTTCGTCATGGGCCCAGAGCGTGTCTTCGAACTGATGCTGGACATAGAAAAGCCAGACGCCGATCGATGCCCCCAGCAGCGTGATCGGCAGTTCGACCAGCAGAAACGCACGCACCCCATGAACCGTATGACCGTGGCCATGAGGATCGCGATTGCCAGATTCGTGCCCATGGTGCTCAACCACGGCTGCCATCCGGCGCGCACCAGCCCGAGCGGCAGGCGGTACTGCAAGATGAACAAATAGGCCGGCCCCACGCCGAACATGATGATTGGATGCCGGTAAAGGCGATAGCGCAGCCGGCCCCATTTGGACCGCGCCAGATATTCGTTCACCGTCAGTGTATCGACGTCGCCAATCCCACGACGTTCGAGATTGCCCGACGTCGCGTGGTGGATGGCGTGAGTGCGTCGCCAGAAATCATACGGCGTCAAGGTGAGCACGCCGATCACCCGTCCGAGCCAGTCGTTCGCGACACGGTGGGGAAAAAACGCGCCATGGCCGCAATCGTGCTCCGGACCTCGACCTTGACGTTCTGGTCCGCGACGTAGCCGGTTGCGCTCAAACCTTGCCGAAACGCGGTCAACCGGTTCGCGTACGTCTCGGGCCAACCAATATTCATGAACCCGATCACCGGCATCGCGGTCTCTTGCGCGCGCGCGGCCAACGACCGGGCAGCAACCGCCGCGCCGCCAAGGAGCCTGATGAACTCGCGACGCTTCATTCGATAACCTCTGAAACGGGCAATCGAAGGGATAGCACATTTCGATATTGCAGGAGAGGGACCGCTGCGTTGCGGGACATCGACCGCGCTTATGTCGCCAACGGGTCTTGGCCGTGTGAAAACGCTTTGGCGGAAGCAATAGATGCGTCGCGATCTCGGCGAGGGGGCCATGCACGGTCATTTTTCCGGGTTTTGGAGGTGCTCTTGAAGCGGATTGGGCCATGTCCTGCCGGGAAAGAATGTCGCCACCTGAATGGGAAAGCCGCCGACAACGGAGTTTGGAACCTTTGTTGGGGAACCCGGATTGAAAATTGTCAGGATAAGGTGCTTCACGGACAGACTAGGCTAACGAATTGGAATGTTCTTATCGATATTCCAGCCATGACGGCCCAGGGATTGTCTCAAGCGGAAATCGGCAGGAGGCTCGGTATAGCTGCAAGGACGGTCTCGGATGTGTTCTCCGGTAAAAATTGGCGGTGGCTCCAATCCGAACCTATCTCTGTCATAACACCCGAAACTTACCGCAAGTATCTGCCGCAGTTCAATATGATAATCGATACACCTACAACCAACACACCGATATATCATCAAATAGAACGAAAGCCAAAAGATACAGCTCCGGGAGTTTGTTGGGATAAGCACAAAAAACGCTGGGTCGTACAACCTCGTATCAACGGGCAACGGGTATATCTCGGAAGATTTGTCAACAGGAATGAAGCGATATTTGTTCGTGAGATGTTTTTACGACAACTCAAGTGAATAGACCTATCGTTACGGATACTAAATCAAGGTGCCATTGTAACCTTTTATCATCAGCCGTTACGGGAGAAGATTAAGAAATGCATAATCGTTCCTGCCTGCACTCTGACCTGAATGATCCGCACGCCATCATTCTCGCAACCGGTTCTAATTGGCAAGCCGTTTGTGACGATTGTGCAGACCGTCAAATTTCCTATACCTACGGCGCTGCACATACACCCCTTCTGGACATTGATAGGCCCATGCAAAATCTGTGGTCGGCGCCTCTATCGGGCAACATCAACCATGCATCATTACGGCACCGAAGGCTGTGTTTGTACTCCTTGCATTCCCATAGCCCGCAACAGCCGCAAGAAAGCCGAACGTCAAGCTGCTCGTGGAACCGTCATCTGTGTATGTTGCGGTAATTCTTTCATCCCGACCCGTACCGATGCGACAACCTGCTCCAATGCCTGTCGACAAAAACAATTCCGCCACCGTCGCAAAGAGAACGATAAACGAGCCGATGAATATGTTGAGCAGCAATTACATAACAGCAAGATACTCAATTCCTGCTCCCGCCACCGCACGGTCCGCTCCAAGGGATGCCTGTCGAACAAGACCGCGCTCGCCTTGATCTTCAAACTAGCCGAGGCCGCCGAGAAAAGCTGGCGTCGCCTCGATGGCCACAACCAGTTGCCGAAAGTCATCCTCGGTGTAAAGTTCGCTGACGGAGTCGAGGTTATCAGATCGCAAGCTCAAGCCGCTGCCGCCTGACCCCTTCCGTCACCAAGATTCGGCGATAGCTCGAACCAACACGGTAGCCTATAGGCTCAAGGAGTCTGTATAAAATTGAACATGTCACCCCACATCTCAATTCGAGCGAAAAGCGCTATTTGGCTATTGCCGCCTGGGCTGCCGCGATTTTCGCCTTCACGGCATCGAGATTGAAGCTCGCGCCCTTCTGCATCGGCGGGAACTCGATCGCAGTCATGGCCAGTTTCTCCACCTGCTGCTGGACAAACACGAAGCGCCAGAATTCGTATTTGAACCAGTCGAAGTATTGTTGCGCCCCGAATTTAGTCCCGCTATCGGGCCAGCCCGTGCGTTCGAATGGATCAAGACGCAGGTTGGTCAGGGTAGGCACGTCGAGCTTGGTTTTTTCACCCAGCCAGCCGCCCGGTTGGTCGATGAAACGATATTTGAAGTCGTCGATGCGCACGGCGCCCAGTTCACTTTCCCCGAAATACCAGATTTCGTGACGGTTCGACGGTCCCTTGCCGGTGATCATGTCCATCTGGTTGTAGCCGTCCAGATGTACCTTGTAGGTGCGATCGCCGATCTGCTTACCTTTCTTCAGCTCTTCGACGATGTTGGGGTTGCCGGCCGCCGCAAGGAAAGTCGGAAACCAGTCGAGTCCCGAGATGATGCCGTTTTCGACCTTGCCGACCGGCACCTTGCCCGGCCAGCGGATCATCGCCGGCACGCGGAAGCCGCCTTCCAGGATCGTGCCCTTGCTCTGCGCAAACGGGGTCTGTCCACCGTCCGGCCAGGTGAAGACCTCGGTGCCGTTGTCGGTGGTGAAGACGACGATGGTGTTGTCGTCGACGCCCATGTCCTTGAGCTTCTTCATCACGATGCCGACGTCGTCGTCGAGCTGCATCATGCCGGCTTCATGGATGGACCAGCCGTTCTTGGAGTTGCGCATCGCTTCATACTTCGGCGACAGGTGCGTGACGATGTGCATGCGGGTCGGATTGAGCCAGAGGAAGAACGGCTTGTTGTCGACCTTGGCCTTGTCGATGAACGCGAGCGCCAGGTCGCGGATTTCGTCGTCGACGGTTTCCATCCGCTTGGGATAGAGTGTTCCGGCATCCTCGATCCTCTGCTTGCCGACCTTGCCCCAGCGCGGGTCCACGGTGGGGTCTTCCACGTTGGTCGCCCATGAGTGAATCATGTTGCGCGGACCAACCGTGCTCAGCAGCTCCTGCGGATAGGCGGGGTGTGCTGGGTCTTCCATCGCGTCGAGGTGATATAGATAGCCGAAGAATTCATCGAAGCCGTGCACCGTCGGCAGGAACTCGTTCTTGTCGCCAAGGTGGTTCTTGCCGAACTGGCCGGTGGCGTAACCCATTCCCTTGAGTGCGGTGGCAATCGTCACGGCCTCCGCCGGCAGGCCGGTAGGTGCGCCGGCCTGACCTACGGTGGTCATGCCGGTGCGGATGGGCAGCTCGCCGGTAATGAAGTTGGCGCGACCCGCCGTGCAGCTCGCCTCCGCGTAGTAGTCTGTGAACAGCATGCCCTCGGCGGCAAGCTTGTCGAGGTTCGGCGTCCGCCCGGCCATCATGCCGCGGTGGTAGGCGCCGAGATTCCAGATGCCGATGTCGTCGCCCATGATGACGACGATGTTCGGCCGCTGGCCGGCCGCTGGCTGCGCCTGCGCCGTGTTCACAGGGCTGACTGCTGGCAGCATTGACGCGGCCAGCAGCGAACTGCCGCTCAGCAGCAGATCGCGCCGCTTCATTCCGCCGCTCGATTGCGGCGTGCTGTTGTGGGAACCTCCAGGCGGATGCTTATTACTCATGACGTGCTCCTCTTTGTTGCGATGTATCTGGCTCTGTTCGCTTGATGCATCTGAAGCCGACGTGGCTCATTGACGTGTCAACCGGTTGCGCATGGCGAGCAGCCGGGCGATAGCGGCGACAGTAATTGGGCGCGCAGAGGTGTGAGCCGCCCTTGGCGACCTTGCGAGGAATCCTGATCTGCGGCTGGCATGGGTCGTAGCTGCCGGCCTCGGGCCCGCCACGCGGGTTCTCCGGAATGCAGCATGCCTTTGGCGCGTGGCCAACGTGCTTCGTTGAATACCAGTCGGTGGTCCACTCCCAGACATTGCCGATCATGTCGAACAGGCCGAAACCGTTCGGCGGGAATGCATCGACCGGTGAGGTGCGCTCGTAACCGTCGCTCGCGAGATTCTCGTGAGGAAAGTCGCCCTGCCACGTGTTGGCCATTTGACGCCCGTCTGGCGTCAACTCATCGCCCCAGGCGAACTCGGCCTGATCAAGTCCGCCGCGGGCCGCAAACTCCCACTCAGCCTCGGTCGGCAGCTCCTTGCCGGCCCAAGCGGCGTAGGCTTCGGCGTCTCGGTACGCAATGTGCACTACGGGATGGTTGCTGAGACCGCGAATCGAACTGCCCTTGCCGTAGGGGCGACGCCAGTTGGCGCCGAACTTGAAACTCCACCAGTTCGCGAAATTACGAAGGTCGACTCGATGATTGGGCGGATTGAAGACGAGAGAACCAGCCTTCAGCATGTGCGGGAGCGCGCCGGGATAGTCCTTCGAATCCGGCGGAATTTCGGCAAAGGTGACATAGCCGGTTGCCCTGACGAATTCCTGGAACTGCCGGTTCGTGACGGGCGTGCGGTCCATCCAGAACTCATCCACCGTCACACCGTGGACCGGTGCCTCTTCCGGATAATGCTTGTCCGAGCCCATGCGGAAGGTGCCGCCGGGTATCGCGATCATGTCGTGGAGCGTGGTGGCGGAGCGTTCAAGCGTCGCGACATCCATCGCCACATCACCCAATTTACCGCGGCAATCTGAATGCAGCTCCGACGGCATCCGAGTGGCCCCGTTCGTTGCGCTCTCCTACCGGCGGATTCCCCTCCGCGGCACAACGACAGCGGCTCGGCCCACAGGATGCCTTACGACTGCGGAACCGCCTGTGGCGACACAGCCAGCCCGGTACACACCGCGAGCGCAGACGACGCCAGCACTCGCTTCCATAGTGCTCAAGGCGGTGAAGCCTGCTAACAGCAACACAGAGATGACTACACGGTGCATTACTCTTTCTCCTGGGTTGAGATGGACCCGCAATCTGGTCAACCCACTCAGCCCCGTCTGTTCAAAATTGCTCACTCCAAGCTCTTTTATGAGCAGAGCCAAGGTGACCGCCTTGGCCATGCTACCGAAGCCGGGAATTTGCGAAATCAGGGATTACCCTAAGTACCGAGCCCGATTCGCGTTCGTCGATACCAATGGATCGGAAACGCTGAGGTTGGGCAGGCCGCCGATCGAATGCAGCTGACGCCGCGGCTGCCGCAATTGTCCCCGATCACTCGCCCATGATGGCGCGTCTGCCGAAAATGCATAGACCACGAACTATTCTTATTCCATTCTGGTCCGACGGAGGGCTTTTTTATGCGGTCTTTTTTCTGACTGTCTGTTTGCTGGTAGGGATTTTTGCTTCCGCTCACGCAGAGCCGAGTCTCGGCATAAAGCTGCGGTTGTCGCAAACCCAACAAAATCAATTTCAACAAACGTTACAGACAAGCTGCACCAACCACTGCAATACTCAATCCCAAGTTTCTCAGAACACCTGCGCCATTGGAACCGGAGCTACAAAACGTGCGCCAAAGGCTGCGCCGCACAACTGTCGCTTTGTCAGCAATATTGTCCGATCCGCTAAAGGCGGATTTGTCAGGTCATGCCTGCCGTCCCTTGGGCTTCCTCCATCCGGGATTGTCTGAACCAGAATGTTGCCGATTTGCCACACCCACGGCGGATTCAGCAGCCTTCGTCACAAAGACCTTCTCCTGCCTTCAAGTTCCGCAGTTCACGACCTAAGGTCATCGAAGTCCGGCGAGCAGAGGAGCCCGCGGCCGAACATAGGGAAGGGGATGCGAAAGAGGCAAGCATCAGGAATCGTGTGGGCTACGATCTTTCTCGCCTTCGCCCAGCCCTCCCACGCTGCGGAATACGGTTGGGGCACCTATCTGCTCGGCGTTTCCATTCCGATGATGGGATTTACGCCGCCACCGGGCATTTACTTGTCCGACACCGTTTATGCCTATCAAGGCAACGCCAGCGCTGGCCGCGGCCTCACATTTCCGTTCGGAAATTTCATCTTGAGTGGGCGAATCAAGGAGAATTTCCTGGTCAACGTTTCGACCCTCAGTTGGATTACGGAAACCAAGATTCTTGGTGGAAATCTGGGATTTGCCGCAACAATTCCCATGCCCATCGGCACGGAGCGCACCTCGGCCAGTGCTGCCGTGACCGGTCCTCTGGGAAATACCGTCTCTGGTAGTCTTACTCAATCCGTTTGGGGCATTGGAGACACCGTGGTGGCGGCTCTGTTGGGCTGGCAGGAAGGCAATAGTCACTGGAACCTGGTCGCAACCGGCACCTTCCCGACCGGTGTTTACGACCCCAACATGATTGCGTTCCTCGGCTTGCACCGGCCTTCCCTGGACGTTAAAGGCGCCTACACCTACCTCAATCCGCAAACGGGCCTCGAGATATCGGGGGCGGTGGGTATAACGTTCAACTCCATCAACTCGGCGACGAATTACCAGACCGGAGATGAGCTCCACTTCGAATGGGATATCAATGAGCATTTTGCATCAGGTTGGTCCGCCGGGATCGGCGGATACGTATATGATCAGGTAACCGGCGACAGCAGCCCGCGCGGCCTTCTCGGCCCCTTTAAAGGGCGGGTAGTCGCGGCCGGGCCTTTGGTCGGCTACACCTTCAAGATCATGGAGGCAATACCGGTCCAACTGAACGTCCGGTATTTCCACGAGTTCGATGTTAAGAACCGGGTGACGGGCGACTCGATCTTCGGCACGATCAGCCTGCCACTCGTGAACCTTCCGCCGGCGCTCAGCGCGAAATATTGATCGCGGTTTCTCAACGTCCGCGAAAGCGGGCGAAGCGCGATCTGAGAGCGGCGGTTCAGCGGGGAAAGTGGATTGTGCCCACCCCCGCGCGCCCGGCGCACTTGCCCGTAAAAAATTCGCCGCGCGAGAAATACTGGGAAAATGTCCCTCGAACACCCACCCAGCTTTTGCGCGGCTGGTGCGTCAACGGCGGATAGCGACTCCCCTCCTCGGCGCGACGACGGCGGCCCGCGAGCCTTTCGCTGTCCTCACCGTTTTGCGGTGTTCTGTTTTGTACAGATTCGCATGGGACATGAGCATTAGGTTACGGGTGAAAACGACGGGAATAACCCGTGAGCGCCCCAGCTGAACAAGTCGCTTCGATAATGAAAGGAATAAGACATGTCGCGTCGAATCATGATCTCGCTGGCTGCCGCTGCACTCCTAGGGACTGCGTTTATTTCGAGTGACGCCTCGGCGCGAGTATACAGAGGGGCTGGCGCCCGCGTGGGGGTAGCCCACGGCGGAATGTACCGCGGTGCGGTGGTGCGTCGGGGTGCCGTGGTACGTCGGGGCGTCGGCATCGGGGTCGGGGCCGCAGCTGTTGGCGCAGCCGCTTACGGCGGCGCCTGCCGTTCCTGGCAGTGTGGACCGCGTGGCGCGTGCGGCTGGGTGTACACCTGCTGATTACTTCATATCTTACGGTGACGGCGCCCTTCCTGATCGAGGGGCGCCGTTTTTATTCAACCCACCGCCGATTGCTGTGCTTGTGCCTAGAACGATACTAGGGGAGAGATCCGAAGTTCTTTTGCAAAAGCCCTATCGGCCCATTGCTTCTCCATCTTCTCGACCTGCTCGCGGATACTCCGATCAATGCACTGCTTTGCGAGCGCGTGCATGCGTTCAGCCTGCCGACGGTAAAATTCAGCTTCTCTTCGAGGCATTTGACCCCCGCAATGGACTGGCAACGTCGCCCACTCATCGGGATGCCGGTCGGGAGTTGATACTCAGGGGTCTTTTATGCCGTCCCTGCCGAGACCGTGCGCTCTCCCCCGAAGGGAGACGAGTCATGTTAGGCGCGGCTTCTTGGCTTACGTCTCAGACGGCATGACGGGATCACATATAGCCCCGCCCCTCAACCGCTATGGTCCTTCGTCGCCCCTTCTTCATAAATTCCTTGCTGGCCTTTTATGTGCGGCTCGTCATGCCGAACGAAGTTCAACAATGAGCTATGGACTTCCAGTTTGCCGTTGTAATCAATAAAGCCCAATTTCCGGAATTTGTTCATGAAAGAGCTAACGCGAGATCGAGTGGTCCCGATCATTTCGGCGAGCGTCTCCTGACTGATCTTTGCAATTGACCGCCTCTGGCTTACCCGTTTTGCCGAAGTCTGCTAGTGGTCTGATTCATACGGACCAGACTCGTCGGCACTTTTCCTTCCGATTTGCTAAAAAGTTCTGCAAGTGCCTCCAGGACAGTTGTCGAGCATTGTTCGGTTCTATCCTGATGCACCACGGCGATGTCTGTCTCCTGGCCCACTCCAGGCGCCACTTC
>WNGE01011878.1_pt1 | contig 10908 bp, 10 predicted proteins | sample 5400651 | NCBI WGS metagenome assembly WNGE01 (sample SAMN13153370, study PRJNA577476) | soil metagenome | isolation source: 60 cm soil or saprolite under grassland replicate 2 | place: USA:California | collected 2016-06-15
AACCGATTCTTCACCGACTCTTATCTACGGTTGGCGGATGCCCGTGCTCGCGGCACTCGTCGCTGCCGCCTTCCTGCCCGGCTTCACGATCACCGCCATCGGCCCGCACGGCGGCGAGTTCTGGACGGGGGCGTTCCCCGGCACCGAGCGCCCCGGCGAGGTCTACCTCCCGCCCGCGTTCGACCCCGCGCAGCGCTACCCCGTCGTCTATCTCCTGCACGGCATGCCCGGCTCCCCGTCCGAGTACCTCTCCGGCACGAACCTGCTGAGCTGGGCCGACGAAGCCATCGTCGCCCACACCATCCGACCATTCATTGCAGTCGTGCCGGCGGCCGGGCCCGACCGAGGCTACGACGGCGAGTGGGCGGGGCCGTGGGAAGCGGCGCTCGTGGAAGACGTCGTCCCGTGGGTCGACGCGACGCTGCCGACGATCCGATCGGCGCGGGGCCGTGTCCTCGCCGGCCTCTCGGCCGGCGGCTTCGGCGCCGCGGACATCGGGCTGCGCCACCCCGGGCTGTTTGGGACGATCGAGAGCTGGAGCGGCTACTTCACGCCGCTGCACGACGGGCCGTTCAGAGACGCGACGCGGGCGACGCTCGATTTGAACGACCCGATGCGGCTCGCGCCGGCAGAGGCCGCGCGCCTGCGGCGGTTGCACACGCGCGTCTATCTCTCGAGCGGTCCGTACCACAGCCACTGGTTCCGCCCGGCGCAGACGATCACATTCGCGCGCGAGCTGGAGCAGCTCGGCGTGACGACCAAGCTGGACCTCCTGATCCAGGCGCGCGGCGAGTGGAGCGCGCAGCTCGACGCGGGACTCGACTGGGCATTCGCGACCTGACCCGTTAAGGTCGCCCGCCGCCGCCGCCGCCGCCTGACTGACACGTCATTCAAGTAGCCCCGTTTGCAGGTGCTTTTGCGCCGGGTAGACGACGGCATCTAGTCCATTCGTACGGGAGGCGACCTTGAAGGCATCACTGTGGCGTGCTGCCGGCGCTGCGGCGGCGGTGGCACTCGTGACCGGCGTCGCGTCGGCGTCGACGACCTCGGTCACGATCACGAGCCCGAAGGCGGGCTCGAGCATCTCGCTCAGAAAGAACCCCTACCTCGCGGTCGCGGGCAACGTCGGCTTCGCGCCGGCAACGGCGGGGACGACGCGCTTCTACCTCCGTCGCGACGGCTGCGGCACGAGCAACGACAACCCGCACCTGAGCGTCGCCTCCGGCACCGACGGCGGCGACGGCTGCGGCCTCGTCCTCAGCTCGGTCGTCGGCCTCGGCGGCGACGTCGACCAGGGCGCCGTCGTCGACTTCCCGACGACCGACGGCATGCCGCTGACCTTCGACTCGAGCCGCAACGTCACCGGCACGATCGATCTCGAGAGCATCGGCATCACCGACGGCACCGGCCTCGGCACCGGTCTGCTCGAGGTCGACGCCAGCCTCGAGGCGCTCGTGAGGGGCAACGGCGTCGACATCGGCTCGGACACGGAGTCCGTGCTGATCACGCCGACCGCCGCCGACTATCCGGTCAGCTTCACGATCCAGCCGAACGCCGCGCTCAACCAGGCCGATCTGAGCGGCGTCGATCTGCGCGTGCACGTGCACGGGCCGTTCGCGTTCAGCGGCTTCATCGGCAACTCCGGCAAGTCGTGGAGCGACCTGCCGTCGTACTCCGCGAGCCTGAACCGGTCGGTCGCGGTCTCCCTCGACGACCCGACGTTCGCGTCCAGCGTCGCGGCGCGCCTCTCCGGCTCCACGTGGAGCGTCGCGATCCCGACGCCCGCCGTCGGCAAGCACACGCTCTACGCCCGGTCGACGCAGGGGTTCGACACGTCGGCCACCGCCAGCCAGCCGTTCTCGGTCACGAGGTAGCGAGGAGGAGAGATGAGCAACCGCATGCTGCGACTTCTCGGCGTGACCGCAAGCCTGCTGGCCATCACGCTGACCGCCTGGGCGAGCACCGGCGCCGCCGATACTGCGACGCCCGCCCACTGGCCGATCTACATGCCGGACACGACCCACGTCGGCAGCTCGGCCTTGCAGCCGCCGCCGGTGTGCTGCTTCCCCGTCGGGCCGCCCGTCGCGGGCGAGCCGGCGCCGGTCAACATGGCCTACTTCGGCGGCCACGTGCAGGTGACGCCGAAGATCTACGTCGTCTTCTGGGGCTGGGGCCAGGCCGGCGCGTTCGACCACACGACCCCGGGCCTGCCGACCTACGACCCGGACGGGGCCGCCGCCCGCATGACGGCGTTCGTGCAGGCAATGGGTGGCACCAAGTGGGCCGGCGTCTCGACGCAGTACTACGAGACGGTCAACGGCCAGAACGTCTTCATCCAGAACCCATCGAACGTGTTCGGCGGCACGTGGTACGACAACACGAACCCGATCCACGACAACGTCAGCGGGCTCGAGCTGGCGCAGGAGGCGCAGCGCGCCGCCGCGCACTTCGGCGTCACCGACCTCGCGAACAGCCAGTTCGTGATCGCCCAGCCGCAGAAGTACAACGAAGCAGGCTTCAACGCAGGCGTCGGCTACTGCGCCTGGCACGACTACACCCAGCCGCAGTACTACCCCGGCGTCCAGGCCGGGCTCTCGTTCACGAACATGCCGTACGTCCTGAACGCGGGCGCGGGCTGCGGCCAGAACTCGGTCAACAGCGGCTACTACGCGGGCCGTCTCGACGGGTTCACGATCGTCGTCGGCCACGAGATCGAGGAGACGATCACCGATCCGGGCGCCGAGGACGTGATCAACGGCCAGAACCTGGGCGGTTGGTACGACTACGCCGCCTACGAGAACGGCGACAAGTGCGCCTGGGTCGGCTACACGGAGGGGATCGCCCCCGCGTCGACCGTCCCCGGCGGCCTGAACAACATCACCGGCAACGACGGCAAGCTCTATCCCGTGCAGAGCCTGTGGAGCAACAACTCCGCAGAAGGTGCGGGCTACTGCGCCGGCGCCGCCGACGACTTGCCCGTCACGGGCTAGGTCGTGGAGGTTCGGCAGTCAGCGCGCGCGGTTGACGAAGACACTGTCGAGCGCGGAGCGCAGCCCGACGGAAAGCGCACCCGTGAGCACCGCGGCATCGCCGAGGCTCGACGCCTCGATCCGCGGCGGGAACGGCAGCCAGTCCGCGAGCAGCGGCCTGATGCTGTCGAAGAGCAGGTCGCCGTTGGCTCCGATCCCGCCGCCGAGAACGACCAGGCGCACGTCCGTGACCGCGGCGATCGGTGCGATGTGCAGTGCGATTCGCCGTGCATCGTCGGCCACGATGCGCCGCGCGAGCGCGTCCCCGGACCGGGCCTCGGCGAAGATCGCGCGCGGCTCGTACGGCGGCTGCAGCGAGCTGCGTGCGCCGTTCTCGGACGCGAGTGCGGCCGCCAGCGCCGAGAGCGCGCCTGCGCACGGATCGAGCTCCTCGCTGAGGCCGACGCGCGCGTAGTCGAGCTCACCGGCGACGCCGCGGTGGCCACGATGCAGCTCGCCGCGCAGGACGAGGCCGGCGCCGAGGCCCGTGCCGATCGAGATGAACGCGAAGTCGTCGACCCCGCGAGCGACGCCGCGCCACTGCTCGCCCAGCGCCGCCAGGTTGATGTCGTTCTCGATGATCACGGGCAGCTCGACGCGCGACGCAAGGTTGCCGCGGAAGTCGTCGTCCTCGAGCCCGGACACGTTCAGAGCCAGCCGGATCGCGCCCGTCGCACCGTCGACGGCGCCGGGCACGCCGAGCACGACGCTGTCCACCCGCTCGCGCGGCGCGCCGGCGGCTTCGAGCAGCGAGCGGACGAGCGTCGCCCCCGCCGTGAGCGCGGCACCGGCGGCCGGCTCGGCCAGCTCGACGTCCTGGCGCACGCGCACGTCGCCGCGCAGGTCGCAGAGCGCGCCGCGGAGAAAACGTGCGCCGAGGTCGAGGCCGACGACGTACGCGGCCTCCGCGACCGGCTCGAAGAAGACCGCGCCGTAGCTCGGGCCGTCGCCGTCGTGCGGCGCTTCCCGCACCAGGCCCGCGTCGAGCAGCGACTGCAGGGCGAGCGACACCGTCGGCTTCGAGATGCCGACCCTGCGGGAGATCTCGGCGCGCGAGATCGGCGCGGCGCCGCGGATCGCCTCGAGCACCGTGCGCTCGTTCATGTCCTTCAGCAGCGGCGGAATGGCGGCGCGGGCCATCGCTTCTAGTAAAGCATGTTGACGTGCAATTGCGCCATAGCCGCTTGACGTGGCGGCGGCGCGTGGCGTATGTTCCGCATCTAGTTCGGAACGTTAACCACGTTTCCACCTCGGGAGGCCGCAATGAGACGTATCGCAGCGGCAGTCGCGTTGATCGGGGCACTGATGCTCGTCGCGGCCGCCGTGGCAGGAGGCGCTCACCGCTCCTCGCCCACCAAGCTCACGATCTGGGTCGGCTGGAGCGCCGGCCACGAGCTGACCAGCTTCAAGGCGCTGGCCGCCGAGTACGACAAGGCGCATCCGGAGATCACCCTGAAGGTGGTCGGCGGCGTCGACGACAACAAGATCGTCGCCGCGATCCGGTCGGGCACCGCGCCCGACGTCGTCAGCTCGTTCAACTCCTACAACGTCGGCAACTACTGCGGCTCGGGCGGCTGGATCGACCTGACGTCGCTGCTGAAGAAGGACAACATCGACCCGTCGATCTTCCCGCCGGCGCCCCGCTACTACACGCAGTACGGCGGCAAGCGCTGCGCGCTGCCGCTGCTGGCCGACGACTACGGCCTCTACTACAACAAGGCGATGTTCAAGGCCGCCGGGATCACCCATCCGCCGCGCACCATCGCCGAGCTGACCGCGGACGCGAAGAAGCTCACGGTCCGCAACAAGGACGGCTCGATCAAGGTCGCCGGGATCGACCCGATCATCGGCTTCTACGAGAACGTCCCCGAGCGCTGGATCACCAGCTACGGCGGCAAGTGGACCGACGCCAAGGGCCACGCAATCCTCGGCAAGGATCCCGCCTGGGCGAAGTGGGCGACGTGGCAGAAGGGCCTCGTCGACTGGTACGGCTACAAGAAGCTGATCCGGTTCCAGGCCGGGCTCGGCGACGAGTTCTCGGCGTCACAGGCGTTCGAGGCCGGGAAGCTGGCGATGAACCTCGACGGCGAGTGGCGCGTCGCATTCATCGCGCACGAGCATCCGAGCCTGCAGTACGGAACGGCGCCGATGGCCGTCGACAACGCGCACCCCGAGCTCTACGGCTCCGGCTACATCAACGGCACGATCATCGGCATCCCGCGCGGAGGCAAGCACCTCGACCAGTCGTGGGCGCTCGTGAAGTACCTCACCACCAACAACCACTTCCTCGCACAGTTCTCCAACCTGATCCGGAACGTCCCGACGACGAAGGCATCGCTGACCTCCGCGGAGATCAAGCCCGACGTGCACTTCTCCACGTTCCTGAAGATCTTCGGGAACCCGAAGTCGAGCACGTCCCCGATCATGGCCTCCGGTGTCGCCTACACGAACCTCGTCCAGAACTTCTTCACGAAGTGGCAGGCTGGCGGCGTGAAGAATCTCGTCGCCGGCTTGAACAAGCTCGACTCGCAGCTCGACGCCCAGGTCGCTCAGGCCAAGGGCGGCGGGGTGCCGTGAGATGAGCCCGGCGCCGGCGAATGAGGCCGGGGCGCTCGCCGCTCCGGCCTCGCCGGCCCTCACACGGGCCCGGGCGCGGCGGCAGGCCGACTGGCGCCGCCGCCGCCTCGTGCTGCTGTTCATGAGCCCCTGGATCGTCGGGTTCTCGGTCTTCTTCGGCTACCCGCTGGTGATGAGCGCGTATCTGTCGTTCAACCACTACGACCTGCTCTCGCCGCCGCGCTGGGTCGGGCTCGCGAACTACCGCTACATGTTCCACGCCGACCCGCAGTTCTGGACGTCGGTCAAGAACACCGTGTTCTGGATGGTCGGGATCGCGGTGCCGCTGCAGGTGCTGTTCGCGTTCGGGATCGCGACGATGGTCGCGCGCGTCAAGTCGGGCGCCGGCTTCTTCCGCACCATCTTCTACCTGCCCGCGCTCGCGCCGCCTGTCGCCGCGACGCTCGGCTTCGTCTACATCCTCAACCCGGCCACCGGCCCCGTGAACACCCTCCTCGGCCACCTCGGCATCTCGGGGCCGCTCTGGTTCCAGGACCCGCACTGGTCGAAGCCCTCCCTGATCTCGCTCGGGCTCTGGGGGATCGGAAATACGATGGTGATCTTCCTCGCCGCCGTGCTCGACGTCCCGCAGCATCTCTACGAGTCGGCTGAGCTCGACGGCGCCGGCCCGCTGCAGCAGCTGCGCTGGGTGACGCTGCCGACGATCAGCCCGGTGATCCTCTTCGCCGTCGTGCTCGGCGTGATCCAGGGGCTGCAGTACTTCACGCAGGCCTACGTCGCGGCCGGCGTCGCGGCCGGCCAGGCCTCCCAGGCCGCAGACGTCACCTCGGTCAACCTCGGCTATCCGCTCGACTCGACGCTCTTCTATCCGGTGTTGCTCTACGAGCACGGCTTCAGCGAGTTCCAGATGGGCTACGCGTCGGCGCTCGCGATGCTGCTGCTCGCGGTGTCGTTCGCCGTCACGCTCGTGATCGTCCTCAACTCGCGCAAGTGGGTGCACCAGGCGGTGCCGCGGTGAGCGAGGCGACCGCAGCCGCCGCGTTCGTCCGGCGCCGGCCGCCGGCGCGGGTGCGCAGGCGCCGGCTCGTCAGCGTCGTCGCGAACCACTGCATCCTGATCGCGGTTGCGATCGCGTTTCTGGCGCCGTTCGCATTCATCACGCTGACCGCGCTGATGACGAACAGCCAGGCGCTCTCGTCGAACTTCTGGCCGCATCCCTTCCGCTTCCAGAACTTCGTCGATGTCTTCAGCAAGGCGCCGCTCTGGCGCTGGACGCTGAACACGATGCTCTACTCGGGCCTCGCGACCCTCGGCGTGCTCGTCTCGTCGGTGCCGGTGGCGTACGCGCTCGCACGGCTGCGCTGGCGCGGCCGCAACCTCGCGTTCATGGTCGTGCTCGTCGCGCTGATGCTGCCGCCGCAGGTGACGGTGGTTCCGCTGTACGTGATGTGGGCGAAGTTCCAGCCGTTCGGCTTCAACTTCATCGGCACGCTCTGGCCGGTGATCATCCCGAACTGGTTCGGCGACGCGTTCTCGATCTTCCTGCTGCGGCAGTTCTTCCTGACGATCCCGGAGGACTACATCGACGCGGCACGCGTCGACGGCTGCGGCGAGGTGAAGATCCTCGCGACCGTCGTCACCCGGCTCGCGAAGCCCGCGCTCGCGGCCGTCGCGCTCTTCTCCTTCCTCTTCACGTTCAACGACTTCTTCCTGCCGCTGCTCTACACCGGTACGAGCCCGCACAACTGGGTGCTCTCGATCGGGCTCTCGCAGTTCCGCTCGTTCCACCAGGTGCAGTGGAACCTGACGATGGCCGCGACGCTGCTGGTGATGGCGCCGGTGATCGTCCTCTTCTTCCTCGCGCAGCGCGCGTTCGTCGAAGGCGTGACCTTGACGGGGGTGAAGGGATGAAGGTCGCGGTCGTTGGTGGCGGCTCGACCTATACGCCAGAATTGGTGTCCGGCCTGACGCGCCTCGACGTCTCCGAGCTCGTGCTCCAGGACATCGACGCCGAGCGGCGCGAGGTCGTCGGCGGCCTCGCGCGCCGGATGCTCGAGCGCCAGGGCTGGCGTGGCCACCTCGAGGTCAGCGACGACCTCGACGCCGCCGTCGAGGGAGCGCAGTTCGTGCTCGTGCAGATCAGAGTCGGCGGCCAGCAGGCTCGGCTGGACGACGAAACCTTCCCGCTCGCCTGCGGCTGCATCGGCCAGGAGACAACCGGCGCGGGCGGCCTCGCGAAGGCGCTGCGCACGGTGCCGGTGGTGCTCGAGATCGCCGAGCGCGTGCGCGAGCTCGCAGGCGACGACGCCTGGATCGTCGACTTCACCAACCCGGTCGGCATCGTCACGCGCGCGCTGCTCGATCACGGCCACCGCGCCGTCGGGCTCTGCAACGTCGCAATCGGCTTCCAGCGCCAGTGGGCGGCATGGCTCGGGGTCGAGCCGCGCAGGCTCGTCGTCGACCAGGTCGGCCTCAACCACCTCACCTGGGTGCGCCGGGCCATGCTCGACGGCGAGCGCGATGTCCTGCCCGAGCTGCTCGATGCGCGCGGCGCCGAGCTCGCGGCCGACCTCCATCTGCCCCGCCTGCTGCTTGACGACCTCGGTGCCGTGCCGTCGTACTACCTGCGCTACTTCTACGCGCACGACGCGGTGCTGGCCGAGCAGCGCGGGGGGAGGCCGCGCGCTGCCGTCGTCGCCGAGATCGAGCGCGAGCTCCTGCGCATGTACCGCGATCCCGCGCTCACCCAGAAGCCGGCGCTGCTCGAGCAGCGCGGCGGCGCCTTCTACAGCGAGGCGGCGCTGGGGCTCGTCGAGTCGCTCGTCACCGACAACGGCGCGGTGCACGAGGTGGACGTCCGCAACGCGGGCACGCTCGCCGGCCTCGCCGACGACGATGTCGTCGAGGTCCCCGCGCGCGTGACGTCGACCGGCCCACTGCCGCTGCCGCAGCCGCCGCTCGCGCCCGAGCTGCTCGGGCTCGTGCAGCACGTCGCGGCGTACGAGCGGCTCGCGGTTCGCGCCGCCCTCAGCCGCGATCCCGTCGACGTGCGCAAGGCGCTGCTCGCCCATCCACTGATCGGACAGGTGGAGCTTGTCGAAGGGCTCATCGACCACCTCGTTGCCGAGGCGCTCGCATGATCCTGGCCGTCGACGGTGGGAACTCGAAGACGGACGTGGCGCTGCTCGCGGAGAGCGGCGAGCTGCTCGGCCACGCCCGCGGACCGCTGAGCTCCCCGCACCACCTCGGCCTGCCGGTGTGCTCCAGCTGCTGGTCGACGAGGTCGGCCTGAACGGGCGCCGCGCCGACCTCGCCGAGGTCCTGCTCGCCGGGGTCGACTTCCCGGAGGAGGAGGACGAGCTGCGCGCCGCCGTCGACGAGCGCGGCTGGGCAGCGCGGACGATCGTCGGCAACGACACGTTCGCCGTGCTGCGCGCGGGCACCGAGCGCGCCTTCGGGATCGCGATCGTCTGCGGCGCGGGGATCAACTGCGTCGGCATCGGCCCTGATGGGCGGCAGGTGCGCTTCCCGGCGCTGGGCGACATCACCGGCGACTGGGGCGGCGGCTACGACGTCGGCATGGCCGGGCTCGCCGCCGCCGCGCGCAGCGAGGACGGGCGCGGGCCGGCCACGTGCCTCGAGCAGGAGGTTCCGGCGTACTTCGAGCTCGACTCGGCGCTGGAGGTCGCACACGCGATCCACACCGGGCAGCTTCCGAAGCGCCGGGTCGTCGAGCTCGCGCCCGTGGTGATGGCGGCCGCGGTCACGGATGACGTCGCGGCGGCGATTGTCGAGCGGCTGGCGACGGAGATCGTCGCGCTCGCGCGGGCCGCGGTCACTCGTCTTGGGCTGGCGCAGGAGCCGGTCGACATCGTCGTCGGCGGCGGGCTGATGCGCGGCGCCGACGATGCGCTGCTCGGCCGGATCGCGGCCGGTCTGCTGGACGTGGGGCCCGCGCTCGAGCTGCACCGGACGGCCGCGCCGCCGATTGTCGGCGCCGCGCTGCTCGCGCTCGACGAGCTCTCCGCGCCGCCGGAGGCGCAGGATCGTGCCCGTGCGGAGCTCGCCGCAGCAGTCGAGCGAATCGAGAGGACGGAGGTCCGCTGATGGCGCGGGTCAAGTTCGATCAGGCCACGCGCATCTATCCGGGCACCGACGCGCCTGCGGTCGACGCGCTCGAGCTCGAGATCGCGGACGGCGAGCTCCTCGTCCTGGTCGGGCCGTCGGGCTCCGGCAAGACGACCGCGCTGCGCATGCTCGCGGGACTGGAGGAGGTCGACGCGGGCGCGATCTTCATTGGCGAGCGCGACGTCACCGACATGCCGCCGAAGAAGCGCGACATCGCGATGGTCTTCCAGAACTACGCGCTCTATCCGTATCTGACGGTCGCGGCGAACATCGGCTTCCCGCTGCGCGTCGCTCATGTCTCGAAGGACGAGCGTGACCACCGCGTGCGCGAGGTGGCTGCGCTGCTCGGGCTCGAGCCCTACCTCGAGCGGAAACCCGGCCAGCTCTCGGGCGGCCAGCGGCAGCGGGTGGCGATGGGCCGCGCGATCATCAGGCAGCCGAGCGTGCTGCTGATGGACGAGCCGCTCTCGAACCTCGACGCCAAGCTGCGCGTGCAGATGCGGGCGGAGATCGCGTCGCGGCAGGCTCAGCTCGGGATCACGACGGCGTACGTCACGCACGACCAGTCCGAGGCGATGACGCTCGGACACCGCGTCGCCGTGCTGTCCGACGGTCGCCTGCAACAGTGCGACACGCCGCGGGCGCTCTACGCCCGGCCGGCGAACACGTTCGTGGCCGGCTTCATCGGCTCGCCGGCGATGAACCTGCTGACACTGCCGACCACGAACGGCTCGGTTTCGCTCGGCGGCACAGCGATCCCCGTGCCCTCCGGCCGGGGCGCAGTCGTCGTCGGTCTCCGCCCCGAGTCGCTCGACCTGGCCGCCGACGGCTTCCCGGCCGAGGTCGAGGTGGTCGAGGAGATCGGCGCAGACGCGTACGTGTTCTGCTCGGCGGAGATCGCCGGGGCCGAGACGAAGGTCGTCGCACGCAACGAGGCGAAGCGAGCGCCGGAACGGGGAGCCCGGGTGCAGCTCAGCCCGCGGCCCGGAGAGGCTCACCTCTTCGACCCCGACGACGGCAGCCGGCTCGGCTAGCTGAGCTGCCCACAGAGGTTGTGAACGGCTGGGAGGTATATCCGGCCCTCCTTTGAGTGTGTGCGGGTCCGCCAAGACCTGCGCCCAAAGGAGGGCCGTGATGAATCTGCACGCTAACGCCAAGCTCGGACTGGCTGGCC
>WNGE01015834.1_pt1 | contig 10908 bp, 14 predicted proteins | sample 5400651 | NCBI WGS metagenome assembly WNGE01 (sample SAMN13153370, study PRJNA577476) | soil metagenome | isolation source: 60 cm soil or saprolite under grassland replicate 2 | place: USA:California | collected 2016-06-15
CATGAGCCGGCTCGGCAAACAAATTCCCACGGAAGCAATACAACCCGCCTAACAAAGAAGGAGACCTTATGACACAGAAACAACTCAACGGTGTAACCATCGACATCGACGACGACGGTTACATGACCAATCACGCACAGTGGAATCGCGATGTCGCCGCTGCGCTTGCCAAAGAACTGGATATCGAATTAACCGACGGGCACTGGAGAGTGCTCGATTTCATCGACAAGGACTTCAAGGAAAAGGGCGTCGTCCCCGGGATGCGCCGCATGAACAAGATCGGCGGCATTCCAACGAAAGACCTGTATTCCTTGTTTCCCGATGGGCCGATCAAAAAGGCTGCCAAGGTCGCCGGATATCCAAAGCCAGTTAGCTGCGTTTGAAAGGAGCATGTTTATGAACAACGGCAAAATCGACAAAGTCTCGATCATCGTCTCGCGCGGAACGCTGGAAGGCGTTTACCCCGGCCTGATCATGGCCAATGGCGCGCGCATGGAAGGGATCGACGCGAGCCTCTTTTTCACGTTCTTCGGTCTGCACGCCATCGTGAAAAAGAAAATGGACCACATCAAAATCGCGACCGTCGGCAATCCGGCGTTGTGCGTGCCGACACCAATGGGCCTGGGCATGCCCACATGGATGGGCGCGATTCCGGGCATGTCGTGGATCGCTACGGCGATGATGAAAAAGGAAATGGAGAAGATCGATATCCCGCCGGTCAGCGAGTTCATCGAAATGATTCACGACGCCGGGGCGCACATCTACGCCTGCAAGGCGACCGTGGACATGTTCAAGCTGACCAAGGACGAGTTCTGTCCGCAAATGGACCAGGTCCTCACCGTCGGAGAATTTTATGAAAAGTCAGCTGGCGCCCAGATTATTTTCACCTGAGCCAATTAGCGTCGTCGCGGAGAACGATAAAGCGCACTGGGAGCGCGTTTACGCCGATGGCTACGAAGACGTCAGTTGGTTCCAAGCGCAGCCCGATCTTTCATTGCGCCTGATTGCTTCCTCCGGCGTGGACAAACACGCCGGAATTATCGACGTGGGCGGTGGCGCGTCGTCACTAGTCGATTGCTTGTTGGACCAAGGCTACTCGCCGGTAGCGGTGCTGGATGTTTCTCCGACTTCTCTTCGGTATGCGCGTGATCGATTGGGATCACGCGCCAGAAACGTGAGCTGGGTCGAAGCGGACGTGACCACGTTCAGTCCGCCGCGTCGGTTTGGTTTGTGGCACGATCGCGCTGTTTTTCATTTTCTGACCGACGCAGCGCAACGTCTAGCTTACGTACAAACTTTACGGCGTACGCTAATCTCGGACGGAGCAGTCATTATCGCCACATTCGCAATGGATGGCCCAACGCGCTGCAGCGGTTTGCCAGTCGAACGCTACGACGCGCGGAAGATTTCCGCCGAGCTAGGTCCCGAATTTTCGCTGATTGAAGAAGTGTCCGAGGTCCATCGCACGCCCTTGGGCAGCGGGCAGACCTTTAGTTATTTCCATTTTCGCAGGGAACCAATGGGCGACGCGTTTCGCCATCGCGAAATGCAAACAACAAAAATGCAAACAACAAACAATAGTCAGAATTCCAACTAACGAACCATGAAAACCTTAACCAAAATCTTAGCCATTGCCTTTGCTTTGGCTACCACCTCGAGGGCGCTTGCTACAAACGGCGACGACTTGATCGCCATCGGCCCAAATGCTCGCGCGCTGGGCGGCACGGGAATCGCCACTCCACAGGACGCCATCAGCGCGGTCTTCGCCAACCCTGCCGCCATGTGTTTCACACCTGGATGCGCTTATGCGGAAGTGAATTTCGCCGGCACGCTTTTTATGCCACACATCAGCGTAGAAGTGGCCAACCCAGCCGGCACATTCAGTTCTGATAGCCATAGCAACGTCTATGCGATCCCTGCCATCGGTCTTTCCCTGCCGCTGGATTCGGTAACGAGACGCTGGCGCTTTGGCCTCGCTGCATATGGAGTTACCGGCCTCGGCGTCGATTACCGCAGCACAAACCTCGATCAGCCACAGTTTTTCGACTTCGGCCCATTCGGTAAGTTTCCTTTAGTCTCAGGCGAGTACACCAGCTTGCAGATCCTGAAATTTGCGCCAGCACTCGCTTACCAAGTCACACCGGAATTATCGCTTGGCGTTGCGCTGCACGTTGATTACGCCTTGCTCGATTTAAGACATGGATCGACGCCTGCCTACAGTGTCGGAGGCCAGTTTGGTGTTCTTTACAAACCCACACCAGCGTTCTCACTGGGACTTACCTACACCACGCCTCAACCCGAGGTCTTTCGTCACATTGCCGATTTCGACGGCAACGGCACGCTCGACAAGCTCACGCTGGAATCGCCGAACATCGTGGGCGTTGGAATTGGCTACAGCTGTTACGACGATCGCCTCCTGTTCAGCGTTGATGGCAAATGGTTGATTGGAAGGACCAATGGGTAGTCGCTTTCGGCGCCCAGTTCGCCGCCATTCCCAAGAAACTGTTCCTGCGGCTGGGCTACAATTTCGGGAACAACCCGGTCACCGCGCACAACGGCTGGAACGGCAGCCTGCTGACGCCGACTCCGGACTTCGTGGAGGTGCAGGGCAAGATGGTTCCGCGTTACTACTATGAAACGTTCCGCACCATCGGTTTTCCCGCCGTCGTCGAGCATCACATCACATGCGGCATCGGCTATGCCTTCTCCGATAAGTTCGAAGTGAACATTGCTTACATGCACGCCTTGGAGAACGACATCATTGAACACGGAGTAAACATTGCCGGTCAGCCGACGACGATTAAGTCAACGTTAAGCGAAGACAGCGTGGACTTCGGCTTAACGTGGCGATTCTAGAAAGAGGAGTATGACTAGACTGAGGAAGCACAAATGACGAATGACGAAACAAAGTCGGATGCTCAAATGACGAACGCGCGATCTACCGCTTCGGCCGTCCGTCATTCGTCATTTGTCATTTCCATGCTGTTCTTCGGGATCCTTGTGCGCTACGGCGAATGCGGGTCGCCACCGCCCGCCCTGGCCGACAATCGGTTGCCGGCACCACAAACGGAATCGGAGCGCAAGTACCTGGGACTTTCGTCAACGCTTGAGCGGTTTTCCCTGGATAATGTTCAGGCAGATATTTTGATCCTGGATTTTTTCGACATGTATTGCCATGTCTGCCAAGCCCGGGCGCCGCACATGAATGAGTTTTACAAGCTCGTGCAGAGCCGAGGCTTGAGCGGCCGGGTGAGAGTCCTGGGTGTTGGGGTCGGCGATACACCCAAGGAAGTAACAGTTTTTAAGGAAAAGTTTGGATTGCCCTTCCCGGTCTTCCCCGACCGCACTGGTTCTTTCAGCAGACAATTCGGCAAGATCCGAGTGCCGAATGTGATCGTGTTAAAGAGACACCTCGGCCACTTCGAGGTCGTATATCAAGATCCCAGTTTGCCAGACAATCCGGAGCAGTTTCTCGCCAAGGTTCTTTCTTATGCCACTACCAAGATTTCATTGCCCGCGCCGGAAACCGCAAAATGCATCGAGGATGGAACAACCAAGCGGTGTCCGATTGTGCTCTCGGGACAACGAGACATAAACGGCAAACGGAAGTTGAACCACTCCGAACAAGAGGGACGCGAAGCCAGCAAATGAAAACGGTTGTTTCCCTGAGCATTTTGAGCGCTGCCGCAATGCTCGCAGAGCAACCTGGCAGCGACCGCCTCCCGATCTACGACGTTGGTCATCTAAAACCAGTGGACAGCCAGCTTAAGATCAAGGTCCACGATCAAGCGCCCGACTTCACTTTGCGCGCAGTAAAAGGCGGCGAGGTGTCGCTGAAAGATTTTCGCGGCAAGAAAAACGTCGTGATTTCATTTGTTCCGGCGGCATTCACTCCGGTCTGCTCCGCTCAATGGCCCGGTTACAATTTGGTCAAGGACATTTTCGACCAGCACGACGCAGTCCTGCTTGGGATCTCGGTGGACAACGTCGCCTCGCTTTACGCCTGGACGCAAGAAATGGGGGGCATGTGGTTCGACGTGTTATCGGATTTTTATCCACACGGTCAGACGGCCAGCAAATACGGTGTGCTGCGCAGCGACGGAACGGCCGAGCGCGCGCTCTTCGTAATCGATAAGAACGGCGTCGTCCGCTACATCGACGTCCACGACATCAACGAGCGTCCCGCCTTGGAAGACCTGGTTTCCGCTTTGGACGAGTTGAGCAAGTAGTACGTGCCGATTCCTGGCATGCGCAGATGAATTTATGAAATCTCCGCCGGCGCGCAGATCATCTTCACCTTAAATCACATTCACATTGAAATCTGTATGCTGCTTATCGCGCGTGAAGTGAGTGGCCAAAAAATGACGAGTGTTTAGCAATTCGTGCCGAGCACTGCGGTGCTGACCGGCGCAATATCCCGGCATGAAAACACTGAGCATCCGGAATATTCTCGTACCGATAGACTTCTCTCAGATGTCGACGCAAGGCCTCGAAACAGCCACGCCACTAGCTCGGCGTTTTGCCGCCTCCATTCATCTCGCCCACGTTCGCCAGTTTGATTGCGCAGGGGACTGTTCGGCACTAGCACCACCAATGCCCCCCTTTTCACTCATGACACATGAGCAGGACGAAGAAAAAAAAGTCATCAAAGAGCTCAACGCGTTGGCACGTGAATACGGCGTCTCATCGGGAATCTGTCATGTTCTCGGCGGCGCACCCGCGTTCGATGAAATCTGTCGAGCCGCGGAGAAAATTCCAGCCGACCTCGTCGTCATGCCAACGCATGGGCGCACGGGATTGAAGCATGTTTTCCTTGGCAGCACAGCTGAGAGGATTGTGCAGCATTCGCCTTGCCCAGTTCTCGTCACGCGCGGAAGCGCCCTTCAATGGAAGAATGGTTCACGGTTCAGAATCAAGAGAATTCTTGTGCCGGTAGATTTTTCCGGTTGTTCACGACAAGGTCTCCAGTACGCAATTGGCGTCGCCAACGAATTTGGAGCCAAGATCATTTTGCTGCACGCCATGTATCTCGGCTACATCTATTCGAGCGAGGGCACGGCCCTATATGACGTTCGCACCTTGCAAGAGGCTGCTCGCGAAAATGCGCAACAGCAAATGCGAGAGCTTGTGCGCAGTGTAAACTTTGGGCGCGCAAAATTTGAGACGGTTTTTACCGAAGGCTCGCCGGTGTTGGATATCTGTGACTTTGCAAAAGACCACGACGTCGATCTTATCATGATCTCGACGCATGGGCAGACCGGGTGGAAGCACATGTTGATGGGGAGCACTGCGGAACACGTGGTTCGGCATGCTCCCTGTCCGGTTCTGGTAGTTCCATCTCATCCGGACGTGAGGGTGGCCAGGATAGTCCGCAAACCTGAACGTGTTCGGAAATTAGGACGGCGCCTCACGAAAAAATCCAAATCCAAAAGACGCATATGAAAGCACACCTGATTTTGTTGGTTGACGCAGACGCGGATGCGGCACGGGACCTTCTGCAAGGCTCGACGCACACCGGTCACGAGGCACGGCCACTCAAGATTCTATGTCTTTAGCTGATTTCTTCTGGCTCGGCATTGCATTCAACGCAACCCGGACAGGGATGGCCCCACCGGTCGCAATTGCAGCCACCGGTTTCTTCGACCTGGAGCAGTAGCCTATTAGGCGCGTTCTGCAGCCACGTCGGATTACCCGGTCTGGTTCTCGCACTCAACAGGATGTTTGTGTTCATGGCTTATTCCTTTTGTTCACATTCGAGGTTACAGCCATCGAAACAGCAGCACTCCGCGGGGATTGGCTTTTGCTCTGCAAAAATTGCGCAACGCAAAACGCCGAATGGTAGGTGACCCCATCATCTTTTCCGACGGCGTGAGTGCGGCGGATCCTAGCCGCGATCAACAGCGCTGAAGTGCGAAGCCTGCCTCGACATAGGCACGCTTTTCTCGCTGGTGACATCCAAAATCTCGTCCACAAACTTGCCGGTCATTTGCAGATGCTTCACGCCCATGATAACGACGCCGCTAACGACAATCATTCGCCGCTTGCTGATGGACGAATTGACTGGGAAGAATTCCTGCGTGATTTACTCGAGGTTCGCTTCCGTGGCACTTTCATTCTTGAGAAGGCCGGCAACAATGATCCCGCTGTCACTATGACAAACGTACGGCGCGGCCGGCAATATTTGCGCGAAGTGTCACGGCGAATCGCGCTCTGCAGCATGTCTGACGAGCCAGTATTGTGAAACGACAATGAAGAAAATTCTGATCTACATCCCTGCAGTCGCGACTCTGACTTCTTTCCTGATCGCTCAGACACCGCCGAACACGGGCGTTAGGCAATTCCCTCCTCAATCCACTGCTATTAAAGGCGTCCTGGTGCCCGTTCCCAGAGAGATATTCGATACGCTCGATAAGTTTGCCAGTTCGAACTGGCGCGCGGTGCAACGTCCGGAACTCGCACAGCAAAGGCCGCACGGCGAACAGTCGGAAACGGCGCTGCTGCTCGGCGTTGTTATTGCCGAAGGATTTATCGCGGTTGAAGCGGAAGACGCAGGCGAAGTGGAAAGCGTGGGCCGCGCCGTGCTCAAATTGGCGCGCGGGCTCGGAGTCGAAAAAGCGGCGCTCAGGCGCAGTCGTAGCATCGTCGAGCATGCTGGAAAAGGCGATTGGGCTGGAATTAGGAAAGAATGGGATGGTGTCCTTCCTGATGTTCAGCAGGGTATGAACGAACTACAGAGCGAACAGCTCGCGCAACTCGTTAGCCTCGGCGGCTGGTTGCGCGGCACGGAAGCCCTTACGGCGCTGGTGTTGCAGAACTATTCCAGCCAAAACGCGGAACTTCTCCGGCAACCCGCGCTGCTCGACCATTTCGAGAAACGACTCGCGGGAATGAGCGACGACGTACGAACCAAGCCGACGATCGTCAGGATGCGTGAGGGAATACAAAAGATCCGACCCCTGGTCGCGTCGGAAGATCTTCAAATCTCGCAAGAAAAGGTAAGAGAAATCTCCAACGTTTCCAAAGAACTCCTCAAAAGTCTCAGTCGTTAGTCGTTTAAAACGGCGCGGCCTGTCTCAGCGAGTTGTCCGTCGCGGGTTATCGTCCGCCATTAAAGCGGTCAGCACTTAAGGGCATTCCCTTGTAGCGCCTGCGCGCCATTGCGGAGCCACTTAAGAGAAATTCCGCGGCGTCTCATGCTTTTCGAACGTGATTGGACGAACTTGAACCGGCAATCGGGCCAATTGGATCGTCCATTTTTAGTCGCGCAATTTTTGCCCAGTCAAAGCCAAGCGACGGTTATCGCACGAATGAGAGCCGAGCCAAGATAGAAGTGAAAAAGGAGGCGTTATGAAAGAGATCAAATTAGAACCATTCCTGCAGGCCCGCACGGTTGCCCTGCTTATTGGGCTGTCGATTGGATTAGGCGTTGTGGTGCACGGAGCATTTTTCTTCCTTGCCTTTTTGATCGCATTGGCCGCTGCCGTAGATTGTGCGATCGAAGCGAAGTTCGACCATCACCATCAGCATTGTTCTCATCCAAGCCTGGTGCATCGACATCCGTGAAAGTTGAGCGCAGGCGCGCAATGAACTGGATTGTTTGGCGTCGGAATCATATCGGCGTTGCGACTTCGGCCGCTGCTGCGATCGCGGTTATGTTAGTGTTGTCGGGCTCCTCCTCTCTTTACGCCACTCGCGTTTCGCCCGGTAAGAGAGGTCAGCTCGCGAGTCCAGAAACGGCCGGATCATTTGCAGAAATCATTCGCGGCCCTCGTGGCAAAAACGAAGTCACGCTCACATTCGATGCGGGAGCCGAAGCGGAGTGTTTTGACGATTTAATCGCAGCGCTCGAGCGCGCCCATGCGAATGCCTCTTTCTTCATAACCGGAAGATTTACGCAGCAGCATGCGGACTGCGCTGCAGAGATCGCGAAGCATGGGCATGAGATTGGAAATCACACGTGGAGTCATCTCAATCTAACGCAACAATCCGATGACGTGGTGCGAGATGAGATCTTGCGAGCTGGGCGCGCTATTGTTCGGGTTTCCGGCGAAAGTCCGAGACCAAGATTCCGAGCACCGTACAGCGCGCGAGACGACCGAATTTTGAAGATCGCGGCCAACCTCGGCTACCGGTCAATCCAGTGGACCCTCGATAGTCTCGATGGAGTCGAACCCACAAAAAGTTCCCAATTTTTGATTGATCGAATCACGAGCAAAAGCGATGCAGACCTCGACGGCGCAATCCTCTTAATGCATGTGGGCGTTCGCAGCACAGCGGACGCGCTGCCCGCGATTATCGCGAATCTTCAGGGTCGCGGCTTCCATCTCGTGACCATCTCCAAGCTCCTGGAGCCTGCGCCGAAATCGGAGTGAATTCGTGCTAAGCGCAGACAAGAAACGCGCGGTAATTCGCAATTTGCGCAAAGTGGCGATCCGGCTATGAAAAGGGGCGAGTACCGTACGAAAAAATGTTCGCCGGAACGAATCTGCAACCGGTTGCAAAACAGGCGGCGCTAAAAGACTGCAAAACCGAGAGGCTCCATATTTTCGCAGTTTTGTGTGAAGTGTGACAGACTTTCGTTTGTGATCTCAGCCTCAGTCGAGCAGCAGATCATTTTCACAACGTGGTGGCTTTTGGCGATGAGCGCGAGGCCAGCGCTACGAGACGCTCGAGCGAAGTGCCGTACCGGCCGCGGCGCGAGCGGCAGCCTCGCGCACCCAGGCACGCATTTTCTCCCAGAATTCCGCGATGAACGCGAAGAGTGCTTCGTCCTGCACCGGCTTCGCAACGTGATCGGAGAGGAGGAAGGGTTTGTGGACGCGCGCGATGAGTGTGGTCCGCGTGATCTTGCGATCGAAATGCGCCACCACCACCGGAACGATCAGCGGTTCCGGGTCGACGAAGGCCGCGAGGCGGAAAGCCCCTGCTTTGAACGGCAGCGGAGAGCGTTCGGTCGAGGTGGATGCGCCCTCGGGACAGATCACAAGGTTCCGACCGTCGCGCAGGTAGCGCGCGGAGGTTTCGAGGAAAGCTCGCCGCCGCTGCTGAGCCAGTAGCCGCGGGTCGCGTTCGTCTTCATCCACATGTTTTGCATACACGTAGATGTATCCCAGACGATCGTAATACTTCTGGTGACCGTATTCGTGGGGGTTCGACTTGCGAATGACGCGGATCGGCGGCTCGCCGTACTTCGGGCTGAGCACCATGCAGGAGACAAAATGCGTGTCGAGGGTGAGCTGGAAATCGTTTGGTAGCGTGTTCTCGGGGTGATTGGCGAGGTGGTTCATGACGAAGATGTGCCCAGTCTCGGCTGGCAGGTTTTCCTCGCCTTCAATGATGTAATTGACGCGCTCGAACAGCCCGCAGAATTCCACGCAGCACCGCCGCCTGACCTCTTCTGGCGTCGCGTCTTCCGGCGCCGCACTCACTGCTTCGTAGATTTGCTGAAGCCGGCGATAGACCTCCAGTTCTTGGCGGACGTTTTTGAGAAATTCGAGGCACATCCGCGCGAGACTGGCCTCGAGTGGGTCGCCGTGGTTGCGGAGAAGCTCGAGCGTTTGAAACGCATCGGACAGAGTAAGCCTGCTCTCGAGATAAATGGGCAGCTTGTGCAGGGGCGAGCTGACGCTGAGCTGGGAGGCGCTTTCCTCGAGTAGTGCGCGAATGGCGAGCGCCTCCTCTTCGTAGCGGCTGGCCACCAGCCGAATGCGCGCCTCCCGCAGCCGGTTGCCGAGTACCCAGAGGATGCGCGTTATCAGCTTCACTCCGAACTGAGGCATCTCTTCCGCGCGCCGCTCCAGCCATGAGCGTTCGAATACCAGCAGGTGAGTGTCCTCGATGGCCGTCGCCGTGTCGCGATAATGATATGGCTCTACCACCGCCGACCACCCAATGACGCGCCCCGGTTCTGTCAGCGTCCGGATGAGAATGCGGTCTTCTCCCGACGTGCGCGGTGCGGTGAGTGCCTCTGGCGTCTCGAACGAGAGCCGCACCTGCCCGGCCACAATCATGTAGAGCGCCTCGGCCGGATCGTTCTCCCGCAGGATCACCTCGCCCGCCGCGACGCTCCGCATTCCCGCGTGCGCGGCAAGCGCGTCGATGTCTTCGGGCGCGAAGGTCTCGAAGAACGGCGATTCCCGAATGAGTTCGGTGGTCGATTTCATCAGACGCCAGCCTTCGGCATCCCGCCCGAGGCCGCGGGCCTAACGAGAATATCGCGCGTCTGTTCGAGTCTATTGGCGAGGGTCGCGGCGACCCGCTTCAGCAGCAGGTAGCCGAGACGTGGCTGCGTCTGCACGAGTTCCATGATGATTTCACGAGGGAGCCGCATGACCTGGCAGTCCTCCTCGCATCGGGTGGTGACCGTGTACCGATAGGGCTCCCGAAAAACCGACCAGCCGAGCAGCGCGCCCGGCTCGCGCATCGTCCCGACGAGCAGATCGTCCACGCCTTGAAAATGAATATAAAACTGCACCACGCCGGAAATCAGAAAGAACAGATCCTCGGCGGCGTCATGCTGCGACATGAGAATCCGACCGCGTTCCAGCGCGAGCACGGTCGAGTCGGCGGCGACCTGCCGGAGCGCCTCCGCCGGGAGTCCCTGGAAAAACGGGATCTGGACGACCTGTTCGACATGCATCACGCTTGGAGTATAAAAGAGCGGCCATGACGCCTGCAACCTCGCGAGCTGTCGTGCGCGTTTCATGAAGCGCCAGATTCGCCCGACTCTAACCCGTCCCCCAGACTTCGAATCATTCTGGGCGAAGACCTGCCAGGAGCTAAATGCCATCGACCCAGAGGTGCGCCGGACACCTGTGACCTGCGAGAATTACCCGTCGCTTGAATTGTCCCAGCTCACCTTTCACTCGTTAGGCGGAGTCGAAGTCACCGGCTACAGCCTCGGCTGGC
>WNGE01017648.1_pt1 | contig 10908 bp, 11 predicted proteins | sample 5400651 | NCBI WGS metagenome assembly WNGE01 (sample SAMN13153370, study PRJNA577476) | soil metagenome | isolation source: 60 cm soil or saprolite under grassland replicate 2 | place: USA:California | collected 2016-06-15
CTCGGTCGCCACCGGCGCGACGGCGAGCGCATTCGGCGTCAGGCCAAAGCCGACCAGGATGTCGACGTTGTCCCGGGTGACCAGCTCCTGCGCCAGGCGCTTGGCGACGTCGGGCGCGGGCCCGCCGACGTCCTTCTGCACGATCTCGATCTTCTTGCCCGCGACCGTATCGCCGTGCAGCTTCATGTACGCCTTCATCCCGCCGAGGATCTGCTGCCCGTACTGCGCAAACGGCCCCGAGAATTCACCCACCATGCCGAGCTTGACCACGTTCTGCGCCGACACGGCGCTCGCGAGCGCGAGCATCGCGGCCCCGCAGAACAGCTTCTTTCCCAGATTTCCGAATCGCATTGCAGCCTCCTCTGTGACAACCATCGGTCCATTAGGCTCTACGTAAGTCCGTTCGTGATGAGCCCTTCGGCAAGCTCAGGACAGGCCTGTCGAACCATGAACGGACTGCCATTGAGTGAGCTACCCGTTGACCCCTTCGACCTTGCTCAGGACAGACTTCGACAAGTTCAGGGCGAATGGGTCCTTGTGTCGAGCTCCCTAGCTTTTGGCCTCGATCTGCGCAAACACCTCTTCGGCCATGTGAAACGCCGAATTCGCGGCGGGAACGCCGCAGTATATCGCGCACTGCAGCAGCACTTCCTTGATCTCGTCCTTCGTGACGCCGTTGTTGAACGCGGCGCGGACGTGCAATTTGAATTCGTCGGTTCGATTCAACGCCACCATCATCGCGATCGTGATAAGGCTCCGCGTATGCCGCGGCAGCCCCGGCCGGGTCCAGATCTCGCCCCAGGCGTAGCGCGTGATCAGTTCCTGGAACTCCGTATTGAACGTGTTCTTGCGCGTCTGCGTGCGGTCGACGTGTGCATCGCCCAGCACTGCGCGGCGTACGGTCATCCCCTTATCGTGGCGTTCGCGCTCGTCCATTGCTGTTTCTCCTCGAGGTTTCCTTGGCGCCGGGGCGTCAATGCATGGAAGCGGCTGGCCGCTGTATCGTTCAGTGCAGCTTCAGCAGCCGCCGCGCATTGCCTTCGTAGATCGCGTGCCGCTCTTCGGGCGAAAGATCCAGCCGGTCGACGATTTCGATCGTCGTGCGCGTGTACATCGAGCCCTTCTCGGGATCGAACGGCGAATCCGAGGCGAACAGCACGCGCTCAGGCCCGAAGAACTTGAGCCCGCACTTGGTCGCTTCCCAGGCGCCGAAGAGCGCCGTGTCGGCATAGAACATATGGAAGTAGTCGACCGGCCGCCTCTTGAGCTGGCGCAGCAGCTTCGTGTAGTCGACGTCGGAGGTGCGCGCTCCGAGCTGGTCCCAGCCGGGGCCGACGCGCCCTTCGAAATAGGGAATCATCCCGCCCATGTGGTGCGTGATCACCTTGAGGGCCGGGAATCGGTCGAAAAGCCCTTCGAACACGATGTGCGCCATGGCGGCGCTCGTTTCGTACGGCCAGCCGAAGGTCCACCAGATCTCGTAGTGGCTCTTCTTTTCCTTCTGGTAGTCGGGAAAGTCGGCGCCGCGCGCAGGGTGCATCCAGATGGGCAAATCGAGCTTGGCCATCAACGCGAACAACGGCAGCGTATTCGGCGCGGTGAGCGGCGCGCCCAGGACATTGGTGAAGACCTGCACGCCGACCGCGCCGAGCTTGCCCACCGCGCGTTCGGCCTCGTCGAGCAGCCCCTGCGGATCGTTCATCGGCAACGAAGCGATGAAAGCCGGGAAGCGGCCCGGGTGCTTCGCGACCAGCTCGGCCATGCCGTCGTTGGCGAGCCGCGCCAGCTCGGTGGAAAGCGGAGGCGGCCCGAAGACTTCGATCGGCGGCGAGCCCAGGCAGATCACCTGCGCATAGTCGCCGAACAGGTCCATGATGCGAAAGCGCGCGTCGAGATCGACGATGGAAGGGATCGCACGCACGCGCTTGTGCATGTCCCTGCCGTTGGGCGCGACCTCGAGCATCCGGTCGTAGAAGCGCGCCGGAAAGATGTGATTGAAGATGTCGAGCTTCATGGTGCCGGGCCGGGATAGCTGGAGCGTCAATCGGCCTTGATATTCGCAGCGCGGATCAACCGCGTCCATCGCTCGAGGTCGGTAGCGATCATGCGCGCCAAGTCCTCCGGAGAGCCCGGAAGCGGGTTGAGCCCCTGTTTGCCGAGGTTATCGCGGATTTCGCCGTCGCGCAGGATCGCGTTGACCTCGGCGTTGAGCAGCGCCACGTGCTCCTTCGGCAGGCCGGGCGGCCCGAGCAGCGCATACCAGATATCGACGTCGATGTCGGTCACGCCTTCGTCGGCGAGCGAAGGCACCTCCGGCGTCACGGGCGAGCGGCGCGCGCCGCCCGCAGCGAGCATGCGCAGCTTGCCGCTCTGCACTTGCGGCAACGCAAGATGAACCGGAAGAAACATCACCTGCACCTGTCCGCCGAGCAGATCGGTGACGGCGCCCGCGCTGCCTTTGTACGGAACGTGCGTGAGGTCGACATTGAAGTGCCGCTTGAAGAGCTCCATCGCCAGGTGATGCGGCGTGCCGCTGCCGGGCGAGGCGTAGTTGAGCTTACCGGGCTGTGCCTTCGCCAGCGCGATCAACTCTTTCACTGAGCGCACCGGCACCGAAGGATGCACGACCAGCGCCAGGCTCGCGATTGCGGTCGGACCGATCGGCGTGAAGCCATTGACCGGGTCGTAGGGCACCGAGGGCTGCAGCGCCGCGTTGAGCACGTGTGTGCTCGACGTCATGAGCAGGGTATAGCCGTCGGGCGCCGCCTTGCTCGCGGCCTCGGTGCCGATGTTTCCGCTCGCCCCCGGACGGTTGTCAACCACCACCGCGACCTTGAACTTGTCGGAAAGCTTTTGCCCGACGACACGCGCCAGGATGTCGATGCCCGTGCCCGGCGTGTAGGGCACGATGACGCGAATCGGCCGGTTGGGATAGATCATCGCCTGCGCCGCCGCGGTGGTGACGGTCAACAGCCACAACAGCAGGCATAGCAGCGTCCATGCCGCCGTTCGCAGCGCGGCTCCCGGCCTCCGCGCGGCTGCTCGCCTCGCCTGTCGCGTCATCGCTCGTCTCCCCCGAGAAAACCGACGACTTCCGCCGTAAAGCGGTCGGCAGCTTCGACGTTGGAAAGGTGCGCCGCATCGAGCTCGACGTAGCGCGCGCCGCGAATCCGCTCGGCTGTCGCTCGGCCTTCGGCCGGCGGCGTCACGGCGTCGTGCGTCCCGGCGATGACGAGCGTCGGATGGCGGATCTCCGCAATCGCCTCGCGCTGATCCATGTCGCGCACCGCGGCACAGCAGGCCATGTATCCTTCGGTCGGCGTCGCGGTCAACATCGCGCGCAATCGGGCGATCGGCTCGGGCGCGCGGGTCCGGAATTCCGCGGTGAACCAGCGATCGAGCAGCGTATCGACGATCGCCTCCATCCCGCCCGTGCGCACGTTGTCGATGCGCTGCTTCCACACCTCCGGCGTCCCGATCTTCGGCGCCGTATTGGCGAGCACGATGCGCCCGATGCGGTCCGGCGCGTGCACGCCAAGCCACATGCCGATCATCCCGCCCATCGACAGCCCGCAGAAGTGCGCGCGGCGGATCTTCAGCGCGTCGAGCAGCATGAGAACGTCTCGTCCGAGCTCGCCGATCGTGTACGGTCCCGGAGTGACGGTCGACGCACCGTGGCCGCGCGTGTCGTAACGGAGCACGCGGAAGCGCGCGGTCAGCGCCGGCATTTGTGCGTCCCACATCGAAAGGCTGGTACCCAGCGAATTGGAGAGGACGAGCACCGGCGCGTCCGGAGACCCGTCGACGCGACAATTGAACTTATCGCCCTCGATGTCAAGCGTCGGCACTGCCATCACCTTCTGGCTTGCGGGCGGCCAGCGCCCGGGCAACCAGTCGTTCGGCCTGGCCCGTGTAACGGCGCGGGTCGAGGAGGCGCTCGAGGTCCGCCGAAGCCAGGTGCGCGACGACATTTGAATCGGCGAGGAGTACGTCGCGCAGGTGCCGGCGCTCGCGCACCGCGCGCGCGGACGCTTCTTCCACCAGCTCATGCGCCTTCATCTTGCCGATCTTCTCGCCGAGCGCCATCGCGACCGCCTCGGCGAGGATGAGGCCATGCGTGATGTCGAGATTCACAGCCATCTGCGCCGGGTCGGCCTGCAAGCCTTCGACCACTGCGATCGCATGCGCGAGCGCGCCGCCGGCGAGCGCGCAGATTTCCGGCAGCGTGTCCCATTCGGCGTGCCACCCGCCCAAGCCCCGCTCGTGCTCCTGAACCATTGCCGCGAGCATCGTCGCCACCAACGGCGGCACGCGCACGGCCGCTGCGAGAATGATCGCGGAGCCTACGGGATTGCGCTTGTGCGGCATCGTCGAGGAGCCGCCGCGGCCGGGCGCGGACGGCTCGAACGCTTCGGCAACCTCCGTCTGCATGAGCAGCGACACGTCGCGCGCGAGCTTGCCCAGCGTGCCGACCAGGAGGCCCAGCATGGTCGCGACTTCCGCGACGCGATCGCGCTGCGCGTGCCACGGGAGGTCGGGCAATGCGAGCTGCAACTCCTCGGCGAGCGCCGCCGCGACGTCCATGCCGCGCTCGCCCAGCGCCGCGAGCGTGCCGACCGCGCCGCCGAACTGCAGTGTCGCGATCCGGCCGCGAACCTCTGCGAGCCGGATCCGGTGGCGCTCGATCGCCGACAAGAATCCCGCGGCCTTGAGGCCCAACGTCACCGGAGGCCCTTGCTGCAGCCAGGTGCGGCCCGCAAGCAGCGTTTGTGCGTGCACTTTCGCGAGCGCGGCGAGCGCGCTGGACAGGCGCGTGAGATCCGCGTCGATCGCGGTCAATGCGGAACAAAGCTGCAGGACCAGCCCCGTGTCCATCGCGTCCTGGCTGGTCGCGCCCCAGTGCACGTAGCGCGCGGCCTCTGCGTCGCGAGCGGCGACGAGAAGCGTGAGCTGTCTCACCAGGGGAATCGCCGAGTTGCCGGCCTGCGCGGCCGCGGCGGCGAGCGCGTCGACGTCGAAGAGCTCGGCCCGGCATTGGGTGCCGATCGCGGCGGCAGAGGCGGTGGACACGAGGCCGGCGCGTGCCTCGGCGCGCGCGAGCGCCGCCTCGAAGTCGAGCATCGCCTGCAGCCGGCCGTGATCGGAGAAAATGCCGCGCATCGTCTCCGTCGTGAACAGCGGGTCGAACAGGCGTTGCGAACGCCGGGCATCCAAGACCGCTTCCTCCTTCGCAGACTTGCGTGCGCTCTTATTCTGCTGCGATCGACTGCGGTGCGCTCGGCGGTCGACCTGGCACTCGTAGCACCCGTAGCCCGGGCTACACTCTTATCGTTCAGTAATCAAAAAACACGGTCTCGTCCTGCCCCTGCAGGATCACGTTCCATTCCAGCGCGGCCTTGTCACGCGGCGAGCGCCGGGCAATGAGCGTCGCGCGCCGGTCGGCCGGCACGAGCTTGAGCACAGGATCCTCGGCGTTCGCGGCTTCATCGGGAAAGTACACGCGCGTGATCAGGTGCTTGAGGAGGCCCCGCATGAAAACCGTCACGACGATATGCGGCGCCTGCGGCGCACCGGCCGGTCCGGGAACACGTCCGGGCTTGATGGTCGTGAAGCGGTAGCCGCCTTTTGCATCGGTCAGACAACGGCCGAAGCCGCGGAAACCGGCTTCGACCGGTTTGTCCTGCGCATCTTCCGGATGCGCGTACTTGCCCAGCGCATTGGCCTGCCAGATCTCGATGACAGCGTCGTTGACAGGTTTGCCGTCGCCGTCGGCGACACGGCCGGAGAGCGTGATCCGTTCCCCGCTCACGCTGGGCGGCGCGAGCTCGACGACCGTGAAAGACTCGAAGCCAATCTTGACGTACGGACCGACGGTTTGCGAGGAGGTGGTGAGGAGACTCATGATCGTGGCTCTAGCTGCGCGAGGTTTCCATCGGCGTCGCGTTGCGGCCGCGCAGCACGATGTCGTAGCGGTAAGCGAGCGCGATGTCGGGAATCGTCGTCTCCCAGTCGAAGGACGAGATCATCCGCGGGCGCGCCTTGTCGTCGGGAACGCTGTTGTACATGGGATCGTATTCGAGCAGCGGATCGCCGGGAAAATACATCTGGGTCACCAACCGCTGCACCAGTCCGAGCCCGAACAGCGAAAAATGCAGATGCGCCGGCCGCCACGCGTTGTAGTGATTGCGCCAGGGATACGCGCCAGGCTTGATGGTGACGAACCGGTAGCGGCCCTCGCCGTCAGTCAGAACGCGGCCGACGCCGGTGAAATTCGGATCGAGCGGCGCATCGTGATCGTCGACCGCGTGGCGATAGCGCCCGGCGGCATTGGCCTGCCACAGCTCGACCAGCGCGTGTGCGACCGGCCGGGCGTTCTCGTCGAGGATACGTCCCGATACGACGATCCGCTCGCCAAGAGGCTCGCCGTCGTGCTGCCGCGTCAGGTCGCTGTCGGTCGGCTTGACGTCGTCGTAGCCGAACACCGGTCCGGTCACTTCGGACAGCGTATGCGGCAGGAACACCAGCGGCTGCGTCGGCGCGCGCTTCAGCGTCGAGCGATAGCCGGGGTACAAATACGCCGGCTGCGTGGCGAAATACGGCCGGCGATAGCCGGTGACGCTGGTGATGATTCCCTCTTCCCTTGCCTTGTTCATCGCTGTCACACTCCCTGTCGGTACCGGCCGCGTCAAACGCGCTGGATGAGCATCGCGATGCCCTGACCTACGCCAATGCACATGGTGCACAGCGCGTGGCGGCCGCCCGTTCGTTCAAGCTGATAGAGCGCGGTGGTCACCAGACGCGCGCCCGAAGCGCCGAGCGGATGGCCGAGCGCGATCGCGCCGCCGTTCGGATTGACGTGCGGCGCGTCGTCGGCGATTCCGTGGTCGCGCAACACCCATACTTCTTTATGGCCTCGGCCGAAGCGAGCAGCACCGCGCATGCGCCGTCGTTGACGCCGGAAGCATTGCCTGCGGTCACGGTGCCGTCGGGCTTGACCACACCCCTGAGCCTGGCGAGCGCTTCCAGCGTCGTCTCGCGCGGATGCTCGTCGCGGGCGACAATCACCGGATCGCCCTTCTTCTGCGGAATCATCACGGGCACGATCTCTTCGGCCAGCCGCCCCGCCGCGACCGCCGCAGCGGTCCGCTGCTGGCTGCGCAGCGCGAATGCGTCCTGGTCGGCGCGCGAGATCTTGAAGTCGACGGCCACATTCTCGGCGGTCTCCGGCATCGAGTCGATGCCGTACTTCGCCTTCATGAGCGGGTTGACGAAGCGCCAGCCGATGGTCGTGTCCTCGATCTTTGCGCTGCGCGAGAACGCGGACTCGGCCTTGCCCATGACGAACGGTGCGCGCGACATGCTTTCCACGCCGCCGGCGATCATGAGCGCGGCCTCGCCGCTCTTGATCGCGCGCGCCGCGATGCCGATAGCGTCCATGCTCGACCCGCATAGTCGATTGATCGTCGAGCCGGGCACTTCCTGCGGCAGACCGGCGAGAAGGAGCGCCATGCGCGCGACGTTTCGATTGTCCTCGCCGGCCTGGTTGGCGCAGCCGTACACGACGTCGTCGACGGCGCTCCAGTCCACGCTCGCGTTGCGCTCGACGAGCGCCTTGATCGGCACCGCACCGAGATCGTCGGGGCGCACCGTCGAAAGGCTGCCGCCGTAACGGCCGAACGGGGTGCGCACGGCGTCGCAAATGAAGGCTTCAGGCATGTTCTCTCCGCTGTGTCACTACGGGCTCGGCGGTGAGCGCCGCGGACGCGTCGATGAGCGGCACGCCGGTCAACCGTTGCAGCTCTTCGAACGAAAGGTCCGGCGCCCGCTCGAGCACCTTGAGTCCCTCCGACGTGACGTCGAGCACGGCCAGATCCGTGAAGATGCGGTTCACGCAGCCGACCCCTGTCAGCGGATAACTGCAGCGGGCGACGATCTTCGACTCGCCCTTTTTGGTGAGGTGCTCCATCATTACGTAGACGCGCTTCGCGCCGATGGCAAGATCCATCGCGCCACCGACCGCGGGAATCGCGTCCGGCGCGCCGGTGTGCCAGTTGGCGAGATCGCCCGTCACCGATACCTGGAACGCGCCGAGCACACAGAAGTCGAGATGCCCGCCGCGCATCATCGCGAACGAATCGGCATGATGAAAGAACGATGCGCCGGGCAGCGTCGTCACGGGCTGCTTGCCGGCATTGATGAGGTCGGCGTCTTCGGCACCCGCTTCCGGGGCGCGCCCCATGCCGAGCAGCCCGTTTTCGGTGTGCAGGATGATCTCGCGATCCTTGGGCAAGTGATTGGCCACCATCGTGGGCAGGCCGATGCCGAGGTTGACGTACGCGCCGTTCGGGATATCGCGGCCGACGCGCGCCGCCATCTGGTCACGGGTGAAGCGTTTCATCGCGTGCTCCTGCTGGATCGAGGAATCGTATCAAGCCGCAGCGCCCGGAGACGCGATCAGCTTCGCCTCCGCCGGCACTTCGACCACGCGCTGGACGAAGATTCCCGGCGTGACGACGTTCTCGGGGTCGAGATCGCCGAGATTGACGATCTCGCGCACCTGCGCAATCGTGCATTTTGCCGCAGCCGCCATGATCGGGCCAAAGTTGCGCGCGGTCTTGCGATAAACAAGGTTGCCCCAGCGATCGCCGCGCAGCGCCTTGATGAGCGCGAAGTCGGCGTGGATAGGGTATTCGAGCACGTAGTCCCGGCCGTCGATGTGACGCGTTTCCTTGCCCTCGGCGAGCGGCGTGCCGTAGCCGGTCGGTGTGTAGAACGCTCCGATGCCTGCGCCGGCGGCGCGGATGCGTTCGGCCAGGTTCCCTTGCGGAACAAGCTCGAGCTCGATGTCACCCTTTTTGTAGAGCCCGTCGAATACCCATGAATCGGTCTGCCGCGGAAAGGAACAGATGACCTTCTTCACCTGCCGCGCCTTGAGCAGCGCGGCCAGGCCGGTGTCCGCGTTGCCCGCATTGTTGTTGACGATGGTCAGGTCTTTGGAGCCCTTCGCGATAAGCGCGTCGATGAGCTCGGAGGGCATGCCCGCCGTTCCGAATCCGCCGATCATCACGGTCGCCCCATTGGGGATATCGGCGACCGCCACGGCGGCGGTGGCAACGACTTTGTTGATCATTCCATCCTCTCAATGCGCCTTGGTGCCCGCATCGGCTATGCCCCTTCGACGCGGGGAGATCGTGTTGTGCGATTATCGGACGTTTGTGCGTTCAACGAACAATGTAAGTGAACGCGAGTGTGGCGTCAAGGGCGATTATCGTTAAAATGTGCGGTTATCGCCCGGCGATGCTATCGTTAGTGCCCCGCTGGAAAGGAGAGCCCATGGCAAAACCCGCATCTACCGCCCGCACACACGGCACTCGCGCCGCCAAACAAGCGACGGCGAACATGATCGCGCCGAACGCGCCGCCTGTCACGCCGGCGCACGAAATCCAGGGCTACGCCGGCGATCCGAACTTCATGGCCTCGCTCGCCCGTGGTCTCGCCGTGATCCGGGCATTCACGCAGCAGCGACGCCACTTGACCATCGCGCAACTGAGCCAGCGTACCGCCATTCCACGCGCGGCAGTGCGTCGTTGCCTGTACACGCTCTCCATGCTGGGCTACGTCGGCACCGAGGACGGCCGCACGTATGCGCTGCGGCCGCGGATCCTCGCGCTGGGACACGCCTATCTCTCCTCCACGCCGCTGGTCTACGCAGTGCAGCCGCTGCTCGATCAGATCACCAGCGTCCTGCACGAGTCGAGCTCGCTGGCAGTGCTGGAGGGCGACGAAATCCTCTACATCGCGCGCTCCAGCACCACCACCCGCCTGATGTCGATCGACCTCGGCATCGGCAGCCGGCTCCCCGCATACTGCACGTCGATGGGCCGCGTACTGCTTGCCGGCCTTGCCGACGCCGACCTCGACATCTACCTTTCGCGCGTGAAGCTGGTCAAGCTCACGACCCGAACCGTATCGACCGCCGATGAGCTCAAGGTCGCGCTGAATGCGGTACGCCGTAACGGTTATGCCGTCGTTGACCAGGAACTGGAGATCGGGCTGCGCTCGATCGCGGTTCCGGTCAGCGATCGCGAGGGCCGCTCGGCGGCCGCGATCAATGTCGGCACCCAGTCGTCGCGCGTGTCAGTCGCCGAGATGGAGTCGAAGTTCCTGCCTCCGCTGCGTGCGGCGGCGCATGAACTCGGACTGCTACTGGCCCGGTGAATCGGCGACAGCTTCGCCGCGAGTTAGTTAGGTTCCTTAAGACCTTCCGAACGCCGGATCTAGCGCATGGTCGAGCACCTGCGCCACGTGCAGCGGCGTGCGCATGGTACCGTCGCGGATCTGGTGGCGGCAACTGAAACCGTCGGCGACGATCAGCGTCTTCGGTGCGGCATTGCGCACGGCAGGCAGCAGCGCGGCCTCCCCCATCCGCATCGAGATCTCGTAGTGCCGCGCCTCGTAACCGAAGGAGCCAGCCATGCCGCAGCAGCTCGTCTCCACCGGATGCGCTTCGAGCCCCGGGATCCACCCCAGCACCACCTCCATCGATCGAGCCGCCGCGAACGCTTTCTGATGGCAGTGCGCATGGACGAGCGCTGCGGCCGCGAGCGGCCGCAGCACGAGTTCCAGCCGGCCGGCCTCGCGCTCGCGCAGCAGGAACTCTTCGAACAGCAGCGCGTGGCGCGCAAGCAGCGCCGCATCCTCACCAAAGCGATAGGTCAGAAACTCATCGCGCATGGAAAGCAGACACGACGGCTCGAGGCCGACGATCGCCACACCGCGGCGCACAAACGGCAGTAGCGCGTCCAATGTGCGCCGCGCTTCCGCCTTCGCGGCGTCGACCAGCCCGGCGGAGAGAAATGTCCGTCCACAGCACAACGGTCGTCCCCGGGCAACGGCGTTCATATGCAC
>WNGE01030745.1_pt1 | contig 10908 bp, 9 predicted proteins | sample 5400651 | NCBI WGS metagenome assembly WNGE01 (sample SAMN13153370, study PRJNA577476) | soil metagenome | isolation source: 60 cm soil or saprolite under grassland replicate 2 | place: USA:California | collected 2016-06-15
TTGAGGATCGTGACCGAAGATCGACAACTTCCATTTCTACTTCAGCGCACCTCCATTTCTCGCTCGGTTCCGCTGTCACCAGCCGCGGCCAACGATCCAAAAAAACCGAGGGTTTCGCGCTGGTCGTTGCGATTGCCGCAAGCCGGCACGCCGATCTCTCGGATTGCCTGCGCTTCTGGTTCTGCGCTTTTCCAGCGCGAAATGCGTCTGTGGGAAGAGGTGGCGGACGAACGCGGCGATACGTTCCCTCGCGAACTCGGTCGCGCGATTTGGAAAAAAGCGCCAGATCAGGCAACGCCGGAATTTGCGATTCACCTCGAGGTTACCCCGAGGGGCGACACGCTTTTCTTAGAGACGGACAATGGCGACAATCCGCCGATCGAACTGCATGACTTTCGCGGCAATTACCCCGTTACCCAAGTCGTCTTCAAGGCTGCATCAGACGCCAGGCAGCCAATCTGGATCTATTACGGAAACCCCAGCGCTACTTCGCCGCGGTATGACGTGATCCTGATTGCAGATCAGCTTTTGCGCGCGGAACGGGCGTCCGCGGCACTTGGAGCGCAGAAAAATATGAACTCGAAAACTGAGCGGATTACACAAACGCTCAGCGGTTCCGCGCGCTACATCTTTTGGGGCGTTCTCGGGGTTGTGGTCGTCGCGTTGCTGATGCTAATCCCCCGATTGCTTCCAAAGACGCAGTGAAAAGACGCGCGAAACAACGCCGAGGCTCACTTCGGAGCCAGATGAGGGACCCGTTAATCAGGTCCGATGCGTTGCCACGCGATTTCTGCTTCTTCTTCTAGTGACCATCTTTCTTGGATGCGGATTTGCCGCGAAATATCGTGAGGGCGGCGGCAATTTTTCTGTTCCGCTGCAATGGATGCTTGGACTGCGACGATTGAAGCTCGATGCGATCTGGCTGGAGCTGTTGCCGGCGACAGACGATCGCCGCGCCGATCGTGCCAGGATCGCGAATTTTCAGCGACGATTGCGCGAGCATGCGCTCGCCGGCCGGTACTGTCTGCTGTATCAAAAACCCGCATCTGACGCGCATGATCTTGAGCGTATGGATTGCATCGGAATGTCGAAACGAGCTCTGTTCAATCGGCTGGCGGGACCAAACGCACTGCTCAATCTGAGTTATTCCATTCATCCGCCGTTTCTCATGCAGTTCGAACGCCGGATTTTCTGCGATCTCGATCCCAGCGAAATTTTTTACTGGATGACGAAAATGGAGATGGGTCAGTCGTATCATGACGAATTCTGGACGATCGGCCTCAATGTTCATGGACGTGATTGCCAGCTGCCGAAATCGTCGCTTAGGTGGAAAACATTTTATCCTCTAGCGGATACGAAACTTTTCCGCCGCCGGCCGCGTCCGCGCGTTCCCAAATTTACTACGATCGGCCAATGGTATTGGAGCGGGGCCGTAGAAGTGAACGGCACGTTTCCGGATCTTTCGAAAAAAATCGCGTTCGAACCGTACCTCGATCTTCCGAAACGGATTCCCGAAGCATGCTTTGAACTGGCCATGAATATCAAGGCGGACGATCCGGAGCGGACGCGTCTCAGCAAGCGAGGCTGGCGCATTGTCGATCCGCACCGCGTCGCGCGCACGCCCGGTTCGTACCGCCGATACATCGCGCACGCACTCGCTGAATTCACGGCAATCAAGGGCGTCGACGTGGCGTGGCGAACCGGATGGTTGAGCGATCGCGCCGCAGCGTTTCTCGCGCTGGGCCGGCCGGTCGTTACCGAAACTACAGGCGCAGAAAAATATTTGCCGCCGGAAAGCGGATTCCGTTTCGTCCGAGGTGCTGACGCAGCGGAAACGGCAGTGAAAGAAGTGCTGCGGGATTGGCCGCGGCTTTCCAGGCAGGCGCGCAACTGCGCCATGGAAGTTTTCGATTCCGCAAAAAACCTGTGTAGAATTCTCGATCTTTAACTGCGGCGCAAGCTTCCCAGGTTGCGAAATACATCCACGCTCGCCGTGGCGAGCGTTACAAAAAGAGTCCTTTGATTTTCCCGATTGCAAAACAGATTTCGGGTGTTACTCGTTGTCCCGTTATGGCTGACTTGATCAAAGCAGGCGACCTGAAAGAGCGCATGAAAAAGGTCCCGGAGTGGGAGCTGGAGAAAAAACATATCGAGCGCACATTTGAGTTTGATGATTTTGCCGATGCGATCGATTTCGTGAATTCCGTGGCCGAAGTAGCGGAAGAAGAAGAACACCATCCCGACATCGACATTCGTTACAACAAAGTACGCCTGGTTCTCTCAACGCACAGCAAAGGCGGCCTGACCGAGCTCGATTTTGGGCTGGCCGAACGAATCGACACGCTGGCAGAGTAGGACGCTAACGCACGGGTGCCGCGCTGTTCCGCAAGCGCGGGAGTTGGCGCAGCGCATCGACGCTACCGATGATTACCAAGGTCTAAAAAGCGTCCTTCGTCGGCATCGATGAACTGGAATGCCGTCTCGATGTCCGATCGGTCGGACATGCCCGCTTCCTTCTTGCGGCGCTGCACCGTCTCGGAAGCTTCGTCGTTCCATCCTCGTTTGCGCATGAATTCGTTCCAAACGTAAACGTCATCTTCGGATGGTTGCCGCCCAACCTTGAAACACCATTGAAGAATGTCCTCGTCGGTGCCGCCCTGTTTCACGCGCTCGACTAGTTGCTCATAATCGACCCGAAGGAGGGCGACGCATTTTTCGTCGAAACCTTTTCCCAGATTCTGGTGATAATCCGGAGGCAATTCGCCTTTGGCGTGCAAACGGATTTTATCCAGCATTCGCCCAAAATAAAAGAGGCCGCCCACTTTTTCGGATGGACTGCGCAGAGCAACTATGGCCATCAAATGAAGTTTGTGCGTTTCCCATGTGGTTCAAGCGCACTTCGATGTCGCCCTCGAGTCTCGATCAAAGGAAGGGCCGCACTCAGCGACCAGAGACTACGGCAATAACAACTTATCGAAACCGCTGCACTACCGGGTGATTGCCAAGCGATGCGTTGGATCGCTCGAATCGACACGGAATGCGGTCCGCGATGGATTTTTGCCTCGTGCTGCCGTTTGTATGGTTACCGTTTACCGAGCGCCCTTCATCGGCATCGATAAATTGGAAGAGTGTCTCGATCTCCGACCTGGAAATCATGCCTTGTCATTCCAGCCTCGCTTGCGCATGAATTCATTCCACATGTGAATTTCGTCTTCGGACGGCCGGTGTCCCATCGCAAAGCACGATTGCAAAATAGCTCCATCCGTCAGGCCATCGTTCACGTACTCGACTATTAGACTGTATTTCGCTCGGAGAAAGGTTGCGCATTTTTCGTCGAGACCTTTTCCAAGGTTCTCTTGGTACGCAGCAGGCAGTTCCCCTCTGGCGTGGCTTCGAATTTTGTCGAGCATCCGGCCGAAATAAACCAAGCCGCCTACCTTATCGTAGGGACTGCGAAGACCCAGGTTTCTCATGGGGGAGTCCATCTTACGAACTTTCTGGATTTATTGCAAGTTATTGACAATTATTCACAATCGCCCTGCAAGATTATTTTTTCCAGCCGCTCTTTGCTACAGATGCCTGTGAAAATATTTAGAGATTTATCGATTCAATCGATTAAATGTTTCCAATCGCTAACTCACTCAATCGTTAAGTCGTTGGCTGACTAAAATGGACCGGATCGTTGGAATTGAAACCGAATACGGCTGCCTTCTGAGCGAGGGAGAGCCCCACGGCAATTCCGAGCTTTGGCCAGCCAAAATTAAAAATTATCTCTTTCGAAAGGCCGAAGCTGGCACCATCGATCTGCATTACAGAGATTACGAAGAACCACCGGGCAACGGGGGCTTTCTTCTCAACGGCGGACGTCTCTACCTCGACATGGGTCACATCGAGTACGCGTCGCCGGAATGTTTGCATCTGCATGATCTGGTCACGTATGAATTGGCGGGGGACGACCTGCTGCAATCGTCACTTGTTGCCCTGGGCGCGGACGGTCGCGTGTCGTTTATTAAAAACAATGTCGATCATCACACCGGCGCCACTTTTGGTTGCCACGAGAATTATTTGATGAAACGAGAGGCGCAATTTACGCCGCCTATTCTCGGAACGCTGCTTACTTTTTTAGCAACGCGGCAGATCTTCACGGGCGCAGGTCGCGTCGGCCAGTCTAATCCGCTGGCGTTCGATTTCGAGCCGCAGCAACCGGAGGCGCAGGTCAATTTTCAGCTCAGCCAGCGCGCCGACCACATCGTGAACGACATCTATCAATGGGTTCAATTCAATCGCGCCATTATCAACGCGCGAGATGAGCCGCTGGCCGATTACCGAAAATACAGACGGCTGCATTTGCTCATCGGGGACTCGAACATGAGTCCGTTTGCCACTGCGCTGAAGATCGGCACTACCGCTTGCGTCTTATCGCTGCTCGAGGATGGCCGTTTGCCGCGGAATCTTATTCTGGCCGATGCCGTACAAAGCACGCGCGACATCTCACGCGATGCCACGCACCAGTGGATTGTCCATTTGGAGGATGGCAAGACCATCGGCGGGCTCGACGTGCAATGGGAATTTCATCGACTGGCGCAAGAATATTTGCGCGACAGGAGCGCGGAAACCAACTGGCTCCTGGAAAGCTGGGGCTTCGTGCTTGAAGCACTCGAGCAAAACTATCAGTCGTTGATCGGCGGGGTCGATTGGATAACCAAAAAATGGCTGCTCGAAACGTTTATGGAGGCGGAAAAGTTGAGCTGGGACCATCCGTGGCTGCAAAGTATCGACCTCGAATATCACAACATCGATCCGGTCCGGGGATTGTTCTTCGGCGTTACCCCGGGGAAGCGAATCGCGGAGTGGAACAATAGCGTCCGTCGTCCAGCCGCGGCGCGTGTTCCTCCGGCCAATACGCGCGCGTCAGGCCGGGCGCATGCAGTGGCTTTTTTCCAGAAATGCGATCTTCCGTACGTCATTAATTGGGATTCAATTGCGTGCGACAGTCGCGATTTTCTCGTGATGGGCGACCCGTTCCAAACCTACAACGAAGAAGTGGAGCGGTTTTTGACGAAGCCGCGGCCGATCTCACAGAGCACCGAAATGTAGAGGGGCAGCAAACGCTGCCAGACTTTTTCAATCGGCCAGCATGCCTAACGGGCCGTGGCCCAAAGCAAAATCACGTCACTATGCGGTTTTGCCGCCGTATTTTCCGCGTCGCGCAGCTTCGAGAGCTTTCACGAACGAGCAGACCGCGTTATCCAACTCAATCGAGACGATGCAGGGCTGAAATGCCGTAGTTTTCCTGGAGATTGGGCGCTTCGGCGGCGACTTGTGCTGCGTCGAGCTCGATCTGTTTGGGATCTTCCTCAGTTTCGATTTTGATGAAGCCTCCTTCGATCGTCTGTTTCACGGCTTCAGCCAGATTTGTCCGAAATCCCGCGCGCGCGCCTGGGCGTAATGGTCTGAAAACTGCGGGGCTGGCGGTCAATAATTCCTGATGTTCCAGGATGTCGCCACGGTTCCCAAACTGACATTGGATATACGGGTGGTGCCATTCATGAGCCAGATAAGGCGCTGGCCAGTGGAGCTGTTTTGCCAAAGAATGTCCGATTTGCCGTCCCCGTTAAAGTCGCTCGAACCAACGATGCTCCATGATGTCGCCACCAATCCCAAACTGACAGTGGACGTATGCGTGGTGCCATTCATGAGCCAGATAACGCGCTGACCAGTAGAGCTGTTTTGCCAGAGAATATCCGATTTGTCGTTCCCGTTAAAGTCGCTCGAACCAACGATACTCCACGATGTCGCCACGACTCCCAAACTGACCGTGGATGTATGCGTGGTGCCGTTCATGAGCCAGATAAGGCGCTGGCCAGTGGAGCTGTTTTGCCAAAGAATATCCGATTTGCCGTCCCCGTTAAAGTCGCTCGAACCAACGATGCTCCACGATGTCGCCACGACTCCCAAACCGACAGTGGATGTATGCGTGGTGCCATTCATGAGCCAGATAAGGCGCTGGCCAGTAGAACTGTTTTGCCAAAGAATGTCTGCCTTGCTGTCACCATTGAAATCGCCCGAACCGGCGATGTTCCAGGAAATCGCCACGGTTCCCAAGTTCACACTGCTGCCGTAGGTGGTGCGGTTCATGAGCCAGATTGCGCGCGCGCCTGAGGTATGTTGCCAGAGAATGTCTGCGTTACTGTCGCCGTTGAAATCGCTCTTCACGGGGGACGCCACGATTTTGAAAACGCTCCCGTTGCTGAGGTCGGTAATGTAAAGCTCGCCATTGGCATCCTCGCCTAACGAGGAGAGATTACCGAACGTAAAGCCGCCGACGCTCGTCGGAAAAAGCTGCGCCGTAATGTTCTGGAAGTTTGAAGCAATGGTGCCGTTGTAATTCAGAGTGAATATTTGACCGACGCCAGGACCCGAGTCCGGACCGACGAAATCGCCGAAGACATAAACGCCACGCAAATTACCGGGATGCGTTGGTTGTTGCACGTCGATCTCCTCGCGGCTGCTTTGCCCGACATCGCCGATAAACATCCTGCCGGTCTGACTATCGAAACTGTTCCGGAATGGATTACGCAATCCGAACGCCCAGATTTCTCCTCGCGCTCCAGTGACGCCGACGAAAGGATTATTCGGCGGAATCGTGTAGGTCCCGGCCGCGGAATCAATGTGAATGCGAAGTATTTTGCCGAGCAAAGTCGTCAAACTTTGCGCGTTGCCGCCCGGTTCGATGTGGCCTGGTCCCTGGTCGTTTGCGCCGCCGCCGTCTCCGGTGGCGATGTACAGATTGTTCGCGTCGCCGGCGCGCGGACTAAAGCCGATCCATCCTCCGTTGTGATTGGCTTGCGGGTGATCGAACGTGAACAGGATTCTTTCACTGGTCGGATCCGCGATGTTCGGATTGGCCGAGACGGTGAATTGCGAGACGTGCGTCACGCCATGGCCAAAAGCGCCGCCGGGGACGGTGAAGTTGAGATAAAACTTTCCGTTTGCGGCGTAGCTTGGGTCGAACGCCATGCCGAGCAGACCCTGCTCGCCTCCGGTTTGCAAGCCAGTGAGGGTGAGAAAGGGAGTCGGGTTGAGCGTGCCGGTGGCGAGGTTGAGAATTCGAATTTGCCCGTTCTGCTGCACGATAAATAATCGCCCGGAATCTCCCGGTGGCGCTGTGACGAAGAGCGGCTGAGTCAGACCGGAAGCAACCCGGATTGCATCGAGTCCCGGCACCATTTGCGCCCGCAGGCCGGGCAACGAAATCGCCGCGAGAATCAAAGAGCAAATCGTGGCCCTCATTGTGCGAAGCATTCTTCCCGTCGCTATCCGGTCCCTCATTCTCTTTAGAATTCATCCCGCAAAATGCAAGGACGTGAATCACAGAGGATCGCGCGAGCAGACCGCGTTATCCACTTCAATCGAGACGATGCAGCGCCGAGATGCCGTAGTTTTCCTGGAGATTGGGCGCTTCGGCGGCGACTTGTGCCGCGTCGAGCTCGATCTGTTTGGGATCTTCCTCAGTCTCGATTTTGATGAAGCCGCCTTCGATCGGCTGTTTCACCGCTTCGGCCAGATCATCTAACGATTTGATTTCTTTGCCGTTCACTCTTGTGACCGTCAAATAGGAAAGGTCGTCGTAGCCGATTGTGCTATTGGCTGGCAAGACCTGGCTAAGGATGACGACACGGCGATTTCCCTGTGGAAAAAGCTCTGACTGAAAACGGTCGAGGTAAACCAAGCGCTGCGGGGCTTCTCTTTGCCAGGCCGGTCCCCATTCTTTGAGATATTGGCGTGAAAGCTCCTGAAAAATGAGACCGCCGACGACATAATAGCGGGGCGGCTGATCGAAATTATACGGCGGGCTAACATAGTCTTTGGCGTCTCGATGCTCGAGCGTCACATTCAGTTGCATCGGCTTGCCGCTACGCTGGATGCGAAAAGGGACAACATCACCCGAATAAGCGTGGGCAGTTAACAGATTTGTGAATTCGATCTTGCCGTAAAGCGGATCGACATAGTTACCATTTTGATCGATCTCGTTGTTCGCGACCGCTGTCACAATATCGCCAATCTGCAGGCCGGCTTTCATTGCCGGCGTATTCGGTTCTACGTTGGTAATATAAACGCCGCCGCCTTTGCCTGTTTCCCCGGCGAACTCGCGCAGCTCCGGATCGCGTGTTGGAAAAAATGAGAAACCAGCGGCGGGAAAGCCGCGATAATTCTGGCTCTCAGCTTCCTTTAAAAAATGGGTAATGATGGGCGCCGGAATTGCGTCGAGCAGCTGCGAACGCGAATCGTAGCGGAGCAGCAAGCCCGCGAGCTTGTTGTTCTTCACCAGCGGCACCGTGTAGCTGTTTTCTCTATACTGCATTGGGATGCTGACGCGGTAGGTGAGAAATTCTCCGATATCGATCGGATATGGGGTCATTTGCACGGTTGTCACCAAGCCTTCCGTAGCAACCAAAGCGCCGGTGGGCTCGAGTTGCCACGCGGCGAGCCGATCGCCGACCACCGTGTCGGCCGTGATCTCAAGCGGAGTGATTCCATCGAGGAATGTTTTCTCTACTGGCTCGAGCAAGGCCAGGTTGGCCTCATAATCGATCACCTGGACTTTGGCCGCAGTTTTTTCTCCGGATTCCGCGCGCTCGAGTTCGACATAGTTTTGATTCGTCACCAAATCTGCGGTCACCAGGACCCGGCCTTTCGAGAGAACAGCGCCAAGTGCGCGCTTCGAAATCGGCGCTTTCTTTTGCCAGGGCCGAAAATAATCGTACGACTGTCCGGTCACATTTACCCGGACCAGCGCCAGCTGCTTTTGCTTACTCAGCGTCGCCGGCACGGCGGGTTCCTTTTTTGCCAGCGCCCCGGTGGCTGCGACAAGAACGATTCCGAGCGTAATAACAGAATGCTTTGGCACCATTTTTAGATTTTGTTCGCCTGCTTCGGCGCGTTTGATCCCGGTTGTTCTTCGAGATTTTGCTCTTTCAACACATTGTAACGCGTTTTGATCCGCTCGCGTGCAGCTTCTACTTTGTTGCGATCAAGCACCAACGGAGGACCGTCGCCGATCATCCGAATGACAATACGCTCTGGCGCTTCGGCAAAGCTGTTCGCCAGATCATCGAGCGTTCGAATTTTCTTGCCGTTTATTTCATCCACGATCCCGCCGCGGTACGGCGCGAGATACGTATTGATTGGGTCCGGCAAAATATTGGCTAACACAATGACATCGGGATGCTGCAGATAAAGTTGTTCCAAAATGAAGTATTCAAAAAAATGACGGAGGCGCAGATCAGTTGACCGATTGGCTTCGAGCAAGTCGAGATTCAACGGCTGAAAGAGCAAGCCGCCGTAAAGCACATAACGGGGACGCACATCATAACTGTGACCTTGAATCAGGTAAGGCCATGCTGTTTTTACAAAGTCGATCTTCACAGTCATGGGCTGCTTGTCACGCCAGATGTCGAGCTTAACCGAGCTCCCCTTGAATTTACGCTCCACTACTTCTTGAAAGTCCGCGCGCTCGCCTTCCAGCTCAACATTCCCGTCACTGGCGATGGGATGATCGTCGATTGTGAGAAGAACGTCCCCAGACCGAAGAACGTTGGCCGATGGCCCGGCCTCGACCACCGTGCTGACGAGCACCCCGCGGTTGTCATCTTTCAATCCGAGAAACTTTCTCTGCGCGGGGTTTTGCAACTTCGAATAACTAATAGCGAGATCGACATATTTGTCGTAACGCCCATTGCTGACATCCTTTAGAAATCGGTTGATAACCGGAGTAGGAATCATGTAGGCGACGCCTTGTGCGACATCGCCGCTGTAACCTTGAAACGCAACGCCGATTACCTTGCCGTTTTGCATTACCGGTCCGCCGCTGTTACCTGGATTGATCTGTGCGCTGATCTGAACCGCAAGGTGCTGATCGATCGACGAATGAGTGTAGAGCTGAAAATCGATTCGCGACACTATTCCCGTCGTGACCGACATCCGCTCCCCGCCGATTGGATAACCGTAAGCCGACACCGTCGATTCAAGCGAAGGAATTCCGCCGAATTTTAGCGGCACCATGTTCTTGAAAAAATGCGGCGCGTCCACAGTAATGAGCGCAAGATCGCAATCATTGGCGATGAACAGCACCTTGGCCGGATACTTATTAGGATCGCCGTCGCGCTCCACGGTGAGATATCGGCTGTTACTCACTACATGGGCATTGGTCAGGACGCGATTGCCTTCAATCACAAAACCGGCGCCGACACCACGTTGAATCGCTCCGGAATTCCACGGCGCTTTGTAATCTGGTTCCACTGCCGTTGCTGTGATCCGGACGAGACTCTTTTGGACCGGACCGTTTGGCTTTGGCGGCGCAATCGGAACCGGCACTGGAACGACCGCCTGTGCGGGTGGGCTCGATCTGGATGGAACCGCCGGTAATGGCGCTTGCGGCGCCCTAGGGAGCGCCGGGCTGTCTTGCTGTGCGTACGACGCCGAGCCAAGCAGCAAAGCCACGTAAACAGAAATCAGAGTACGCTTCATGGGCGGAAAGGCTGGAAAATCAGACAGAGTAATCCAAAATTAAGATCGCAATTTGCATTCGCAAGTGGCCGTTCGGACAGAACTGACATGCTACATGCGCTCGGCGTTCAACATCTGCGAGCGGCTAGAGGCAAATAGCTGACTGTTATTCGTGTTCTTCGCCGTTTTGGCGCAGGTCGCGGGTCAACAGCAGAGAGATCAAATTCCAGCGCGATCGAGAATTGATCCGAGGACTTTCTCCGCTTCAAAAAATTCACGCGCCACAGTGCGAGCAGCACGGGAATGTTTCGCGTAATCCGCATTGATTGCTTTCACCGCATCGACAATTTCCCCTAATGATCGAAACGACAGAAGTCCCGCTTTGCCGCCGTAGGCTTT
>WNGE01011486.1_pt1 | contig 10906 bp, 11 predicted proteins | sample 5400651 | NCBI WGS metagenome assembly WNGE01 (sample SAMN13153370, study PRJNA577476) | soil metagenome | isolation source: 60 cm soil or saprolite under grassland replicate 2 | place: USA:California | collected 2016-06-15
TCTCCCGCATCGATCGCGGCTGGTCCGATCTTTCCGGGCAACAGAAGCGCTGCCGCTTTTATCCGCGGCCACTGGCAGAAGAAAGCGCTGCTCGTTCGCGGCGCATTCCCGGGCTTCGCCGGCCTGCATACGGCGCGGGAACTCACCACGCTCGCGATGCGCGACGACGTCGAATCGCGGATCGTGATTCGCGATGGCACTCGTTGGTCGCTCGCGCACGGACCGTTTCGTCGCGCCGATTTCCGCGCATTGCCCGCACGCAACTGGACACTGCTCGTGCAGGGCGTGAATCTGCATTCGACCGCCGCCGACGCGCTGCTGCGGCGCTTCGCGTTCCTGCCGTTTTCGCGTCTCGACGATCTGATGGTGAGCCTCGCCGCACCGGGCGGCGGCGTCGGCCCGCATTTCGATTCGTACGACGTCTTCCTGCTGCAGGGCAGCGGACGCCGACGCTGGAAATACGGGCGCCAGCGTGATCTCGCATTGAAGCGCGGCCTGCCGCTCAAGATCCTTCGCCGTTTCGTTCCGGAGCACGATCATCTGCTCGCGCCGGGGGACATGCTCTATCTGCCGCCCGACTGCGCGCACGATGGGATCGCCGTCGATCCGTGCACCACGTATTCGATCGGCTTCCGCGCGCCGAGCACGAACGAGCTGGCGGTGGCGTTTCTCGATTTCCTTCGCGATCATCTGGATCTCGCGGGACGTTACGCAGATCCGGATCTCACGCCCACGCGCGAACCGGCGAAAATCGGCGCTGCGATGCAACGCCGTTGCACCGAACTGCTCGGCGCGATCCACTGGGACCGCGCGACAATGGCCGACTTTCTCGGGTGCTGGTTGTCGGAACCGAAGCCCGCCGTCTTTTTCGACCCGCCCCCACGGCCGCTGTCGCGACCGGCGTTCATCGCCCGCGCGCGCAGCCACGGCGTGCGGCTGGACCCGCGCACGCAACTGCTCTACGATGATCGCTCGGTGTTCATCAACGGTGCTGCACAGCGGTGGCCTGCGGCGGGAGCAGCGGAGATCCGCGAGCTTGCCAATGCACGGGCCCTTCCGGCGCGGACGTTCGCGGCCGCGGGCCGCGGAGCCGCCACGGTGCTCTACGACTGGTATCGTCATGGTTATGTCCACGCAAACACCGGATGACGCGAGCGCCGCGCCGGCGCCCCGGCAGGAAATGCTCGCCACGGTCTCGGCTCAGGTCGCGGCACTCGATGAGCTCGTCGGCCTCGCCCAGCATTCGATCCGGGTGTTCGACTACGATCTTTCCGACATGGACTGGAATTCCCCGGCTCGCGTGGAAAGGCTCGCGGAATTCCTGCGCCGGTCACGCACGGCGAAGCTCGAGATCATCGTGCACGACACGCGCTGGCTCGAGGCATCGTGCCCGCGTCTCACGGCGTTGCTGAAACTGTTCAGCGACCGCATCACGATCTACAAGACCGGGCCCGAAGCCAAAGGGGCGTCGGATCCTCTGGTGATCGTCGACGGACGACACTTCCTGCATCGCTTTCACGTCGAGCAGCCGCGCGCGGCGCTGGCGATCGAAGAGCCGCATCTCGCGCGTCCGCTCATCAATCGACTCGACGAAATCTGGGCCACCGGCGAGCCGGGGCTCACCGGGACGATCCTGGGACTTTGAGTGTCGCCGGCGCAACGTAGACGGTCGACTGCAATACACAATCCCTTTGAATCGACACGTCTTTGTGTTAGAATCCGCCGTCGATTGCCTTGTCGTTTCAGGCCCGCCGCACTTGACGCGTCCCGAATGACGATGCCCGGATTGGCGGCAACCGATCCGTTCCAACTCCACCGATTACAAGGAAACGAACCATGAACAAGTCGCTCTTCCTCGTCGCTGCCGTGGCCTTCGCGCTGACCGCGTGCAACAAGCAAGAACCCGCCCCTGCCCCGAAGCCCGCGGCACCTGCTGCCACGCCGGCGCCTGCGCCCGCCCCGGCACCGTCGTCCGATGCGATGAAGCCCGCCGAGCCGCCGACGGCGCCGATGACTCCGCCGCCCGCGACTCCGGCTCCAGACAAGGACAAGGAAAAGAAGTAAACGATGTCTTGCTGCAAGGAACGGGCCGGCGAATCGCCGGCCCGTTTCTTTTGGGCTCTCCGTCGGAAATCGCGTGGCGCGAGCGGAAGATGGCGTCCGCGATGATTACAACGGCGCGCCGATACGCTGCGCAACCTCGCGATAGTGGTCGATCACGGTGCCCAGATCGCGGCGGAAGCGGTCCTTGTCCATTTTTTCTCCGGTCTTCGCGTCCCACAGCCGGCAGCCGTCGGGCGTGAATTCGTCGCCCAGCACGAGCGGCGAAGCCGGATCCTCGATCGGGTGTCCGAATTCGAGCTTGTAATCGACGAGATCCATCCCGGCAGCGGCGAACAGCGGCTTCAGCACGCCGTTGACCTTGTGCGTGAGCTTCCGCATCTCGGCAATGTCCGCGACACTGGCCCAGCCGAGCACACGAATGTGATCGTCGTTGCAGAGCGGGTCGTGGAGCGCGTCGCTCTTCAGGAAGAACTCGAAGATCGGCTCGGGCAGGCGCGTGCCTTCGGTGATTCCGTAGCGCTTCGCCATCGAGCCCGCGCAGATGTTGCGCACGACGCACTCGACCGGGATCATCTTCAGCGCCTTGACCAGCGACTCTCGCTCGTTCAGCATGCGCACGAAATGCGTGGGCACGCCGGCCGCGGCGAGCTTGCCCATCATGTATGCATTGATCTTGTTGTTGGTCTCGCCCTTCTGCTCGAGCTTCGCGAGCTTCGCGCCGTCGAACGCCGAAACGTCGTCGCGATAATGCATGATGAGCCGATGCGCTTCGTCTGTCGCGTAGACAGTCTTCGCCTTGCCTTTGTAGAGCTCCTGCCGCTTTTCCATCCGCTTCTCCTCGTTGCGTTTCACAGTTCGCGCCAGTCGAAGCCATCGTCCTGGCCGGCAATGCCGACCCAGTCGGGTGCGCATCCGAGCGCGCCCGAGAGCGCCGCGCGCGCGAGATCCGGCGTGTTGTTCTCTTTGGACAGATGCGCCGCAATGATGTGGACGAGGTGCGACGTGTCGATGTGCATGAGCAATCGCGCCGCGTCGTCGTTGCACAAATGCCCGAAGCGCCCGGCAATGCGTTGCTTGAGCGAATGCGGATAGCTGCCGCTCTCGAGCATCGCGATGTCGTGATTGCATTCGAGCACCAGCGCGTCGCATCCCGAAAGGCACGCCTCCACGTGGGTTGTCGACACACCGAGATCGGTGAGCACGCCCAATCGACGTACGCCGTCGCCGATCACGTATTGCACCGGCTCGCGCGCGTCGTGCGGAACGGCCACCGGGACGATTTCGAGCGCGTCGATCGCAAAGGTATTGTGGCTGTCGAAGCCGTAGACGTGCGTCATGCCCTCGAAGCGCTCGGACACTTCGGCGAGCGTCCCGAACGTCGCCCACACGGGAAGCGCATGGCGCGCGGCGAACGCCGCCACGCCACCGATGTGATCGGCGTGCTCGTGGGTGACGAGGATTGCGGTCAGATCGCCAGGCGCGAGACCACACCGGGCGAGGCGCGCCGCAGCATCGCGCACGGCAAAACCGCAGTCGATCAGGATCCGGGTCGCGCCGGCTTCGACGACGAGGCCGTTGCCTTCGCTGCCGCTACCGAGGGAGGCGAAGCGCACCGGGCGCTCCGCGTTACTTGAGCTGGTCCTTTAAGAGCGAGAGGATCTTCTCGCCGTTCACGCTCTTGTCGGGCGCGCCATTGGGATCCTGCACCGTGACGATGCTGCGCGGGTCCGACTGCGCGACGGTGATCCGGTACTGCTCGGGCTTCTCGGACTTGTCCTTCCAGAACATGAGTTTCGAGAGCACGCCCTCCTGCTTCGCTTCTGTTTCGGGGTCGGCGTAGCGGACGAAGTAGAAACCCTTCGAGCGATCGCGATCGACGACGGTGAAGCCGATGCGGTCGAGCGCGAGTCCGACGCGTCGCCACGCGCGGTCGAATCCGTCGTCGACGATGAGCTGGTTGACGCCGTCGGGCGCCTTCTGCAGCAAAGCACGATCGGGCGCCGCGGCAGGAGCTGTGCCGCTGGCCTTGACCACCTGCGTCGCTTGCGCTTCGGGCGTCCCGAATCGCACCATCATTCGACCCAGCCACTCGGCGTCGAGGTCCGGGTTGGGGGGCATCAGGCCCCACGCGAAGCCCGACGGCGCGCCGGTGTTCTCGACCTTGGTCGGCACCTGCTCCATGATCCGGCTCGAAATGTAGATCTCGACAACGCCGGACTCCCCACGCTCGATCCGCGTGTGGTACTTCTCGCGCTTGTACGTCGTGTAGAACACGTCGAGATACTTGCCGAGCGTGCTGCGGATGAAATCCTGCGGAATATCGGCGCGGTTTTCCGCCCAGTCCGTTTCCATGACGCCGAGCGCCGGCTGCTCGTTCGCGAGCACGAAGCCGTTCTCGAGCCAGAACTGACGCGCCACGGTCCACGCGTTCTCCGGCGTCGTCTTGACCACGAGCCAGCGCTCGTTGCCGCTCTTCACGATCTTCGCATCGGCAACGCTGTTCTGCGCGATCGAGTCCGCGCCCTTGGGCCGCGTCGCGTCGCGCGCGGCGATCCCCGAGGCGGTCGCCGAGTTGTAGCGATCGTCGTACTGCGGCGCCTTCAATTCCGGCGGCAGCTCGAGGGCCGGCGCGTTCTGCGTGGACTTGTAGTCGATCTTCTTGCCGAGCGAGGTCGTCGACTCGCAACCGGAAAGAACAAAGGCGCCGAGCGCGATCGCGGCGATCGCGCGCACCCCGGGTGGGAGTTTCATCGTGTTCATGCGCAAAACCTTCGTCGTCAGGCGAGAGCGCCCGCCGCGCGCAGCGCGTCGCGGACGGTCTCATGGTGATGTGGCGAAAGCGGAACGAGCGGCAAGCGCAGCACGTTCTTGATGAGCCCCATCGCGGAGAGTGCCCATTTCACCGGAATCGGGTTCGCCTCGATGAACAGGCGGCGATGCAGCGGCAGCAGCCGGTCGTTGCACGCGTGGGCGCGCGCGAGGTCTCCCGCCAGCGCGGCGGCGCACATCTCCGCCATGAGCTTGGGCGCGACATTCGCGGTGACCGAGATGACGCCGTGGCCGCCCATCAGCATCAGGGGCAATCCGGTGATGTCATCGCCGCTGTAGACGGCGAATTCGCGCCGGCCTGCCGCACGGAGCGCCGCGAGGAGCTCACTACCGCGGCCCAGGTCGGCGGTCGCGTCCTTGACGCCGACGATGCCCGGCACCTGCGAAAGCCGCAGCGTCGTCTCGTGTGCGAGATCGGCGACTGTACGGCCAGGCACGTTGTACAGGATCATCGGCAGGTCCACCGCTTCGGCGATGGCGCGGAAATGCTGATACAGGCCTTCCTGCGTGGGCTTGTTGTAATACGGCACGACTGAAAGGCACTTCGCCGCGCCGGCCCGCTTTGCGTAAGCGGTGAGCGCAATCGCTTCCTTCGTCGAATTGGCGCCGGTGCCGGCGATGACCGGCAGCCGTCCGCGCGCGGCTTCGACCGCCGTCTTGATGAGCAGGCAGTGCTCGTCGACATCGACGGTCGGCGATTCGCCGGTCGTGCCGACGATGACGATGCCGGCCGTGCCATTGGCGACGTGAAAATCGATCAGCTTGCCGAGCGCAACGAGATCGAGCGCTCCGCCGTCGTGCATCGGTGTCGCGATCGCGACGATGCTGCCGGTCAACATGGAGGAAAGCCGGGGAAAAAGATGATTTTACCGCATTCGACCGGCCCCCACCCTTGCGGTTCAGCCGGCGGCGGCAACCGGCGGCAGCTCGGGCGGCCACGTGCGCGCCAGGCCGATCGCCGCGAGACGCTGGATCACGGCATCGTGCCCTGGTGCCACGACCCGTCCTTGCTCGAAGGCGACAATGACGAGCCGTTCGCGGATGCGCTGCAGAAGCTCGTCGCGGACGAGCAGGAAATCGGGGTTCGATGGCCGCCCGTACGCCTCGTTGCCCCGCGCGAAGGTTTCGTAGAGCAGGATGCCGTCAGCCGCCAGAGCGTCCAGGAGATGCGGGAACAGCGGACGGTGCAGATAGTTGACGACGACGATCGCGTCGAAGCGCTCGCCGGGAAGCGGCCACACGCCCCCTTCGAGATCGAGCGCGCGGGTCTCGACGCCGGGCACGTTCGCGAGCGACGCGAGCGCCGCGGCATCGCGGTCGATCGCCAACACGCGGCAGCCGCGAGCCGCGAACACGCGCGCATGTCGGCCGCGGCCACACGCGACATCCAGCACCCGCGCGCCGCGCGGGATCAAAGGCGCGAAGCGGAGGATCCACGGAGAGGGCGCCGGCGCGTCCGGCGGCGATCCGCTCAGCGTCATTGGCGCTTCCTGCGTGCGGCGCGAGCGGCCGCCCTGGGTCCGCTCTCGCGGGCGGCCTCTTTGGTCACCCAGTCGAGGAAGCCGGCGACGTCCGCGCGCTCCGTCGCGTGCGGGGCAACGACGGCATAGTAGCCATGCGCCGAGTCGTAGCGCTTGGCGAACGGCGCGACGAGCCGGCCGTCGCGCAGATGCTCGGCAATCAATGGCACGCGACCGAGCGCGACGCCCTGGCCGCCGACCGCCGCCTGAATCAGCTGATCGTAGAGCTTGAAGCGCAGCGCGCCTGCGGGCTTCAGGCCGAGCTGTCCGTTCGAGCCTAGCCACACGCTCCAATCGAGCCACGGCGTGCGCCCGTCGGGATCGTCGAGATGCAGGAGCACGTGACGCGCGAGATCTGCCGGCCGCGCGAGCGGCGTCCCGCGGCGGCGCAGGAGCCTGGGGCTCGCGACGGGCATCAAGCGCTCGCCGAAGATGCGTACCGATCCTTGCGGCGCTTTCGCGTCGGGCAGGTAGCGGATCGCGACGTCGACATCGCCGCGCGACAGATCCACCAGCCGATCGTCGGCCGAGATGTAGACCTCCGCCGCGGGATGGCGCGAGCGGAAGGTCGCGAGCCGCGGAATGATCCACAGCGACGCGAACGAGACGGTGGTGGACAGCGTGAGCCCCGGCGCATGCGTTGCACCGCGGGCCGTCTGCGCCGCAGCCGCGAGTCCGTTCAATACTGCGGTGACGTCGCGATGGAACGCGGCACCTGTCGCGGTGAAGACCAGCGCGCGATGCCGGCGCAGGAACAGCGGGACGCCCAGCGCAGCTTCGAGCGCCGCCACTTGCCGCGACAGCGCCGATTGCGTGAGGAAGAGCTCTTCCGCGGCGCGGGTGAACGACAGCAACCGTCCCGCGGCCTCGAAGCCCCGGAGGAAGTCGAGAGAGGGGAGCCGGCGCAGCGCTTCAAGCATGCATCAGATTCATGCAATCCATTCGCAAAGACCGTTTGAGCGCCATCGCCCGCGCGCTCACAATGAGTCTCGTCGCCCCGCAGAAGTCCGCTCTACCGCAGTCCCGGCGACCTTCGCGACACGGCGACGCTCGGATGCATTCTACGCATATTCAGGAGACTTGACGATGGCCTGCAACGGATTCACGAAAGTCTGGGAACTCGCGCCCCGCGAAATCCTGCGCCTCGACGGCGCCCGCGGAACGACGCTGTGCGTGGCGCGTGGAACGCTCTGGATCACGCTGGAAGACGACCCGCGCGACATCGTGCTGGGCACGGGCGACTCCTTCACCGTCGACCGCGGGGGTCTCACGGTGATCGAGGCACAAAGTGACGCCACGGTGCGCGCGCTGGCTTCGTACGTCGACGCCGCGAAAATTGCGCCGCGCCGTCTGGATGTCGGCGCACGCGCGGCGGCGCTGTTCAGGTCGGTGGGCGACGAAGGCCTCGATCGCCGCTGGGTGCCCTACTTCTGATGCCGCACCGACACGGCGCTGCGCCGGATGATCGCGGTCCCGGACACGTCAGCGAAAGCGCCGGGCGACGATCGTGGCAACGACGAGCAGCAGCGAAAGAAGCGCGAGCATCGGCTGATCCAGCGTCGGAATACCGGGCGTCAACGTCGGAGGCGCCGGGGGTCGGATCGAGCCGGTCTGTCCCGCGTAGTTGGTCGGAGAGTTGATCCCGACCGTGCCCGAGCGGCTCGATGAGCTCACGCCGTCGCTGGGCAACGCCGCATACGCGACGATGTCGACGCCGGCGTAGTTGAGCGTGCCGCCGGCCGGAAACAGAAACGGCGCCGGAACGATGTAGTCCGGGCTCACGATGCCGAGCGCTGCGAATGCGGGTGTCGCGATCAGCACGCGCTTGCCGGCGGTCGTGCCGTCGGGCAGATCGCCCGGAAAGATGTAGGTGCGTGTCGTCGTGCCTTGGGTGCTCGTCAGCGCATGCCCGCTGACGAACTGCTGTCCGTTGAACCCGAAGGCTTCGTGCAGCTCGACGAATTGCACGTTGCCATCGGGACTCGAGTAGAGCTCGTCGATCTGGAACGTGTGAAACGACGGCCAGGCCGCTCCGCTCCAGCCTGCGATGGCGAGTGCGCTCGCGACGATCATGGCAATGTTTTTGCCGATCGGCGCCCGTGCGTTTTGCACCGTTGTCTCCCTTGCGCCGGCCTTTGCGGGAACCCGCCGGCCTGGCGAGACTAACACGACGCGGCCATTGCCTATTCCCCCACAGGCGGCCGGGCGTCGCGGTCGCGACATCGATTCCTTGTGGCACAATCGCTCGAACCGCCGCGACGCGGTCGCCCGAGGCGAAACGATGAACACGATCTCGCCGGTCTTGGAGATTGCGCTGGGCACGCTGCCGTTGCTCGCGACGCTGTTCATCCACGGCGCCGGCATGTTCTTCGTGCAACGCGAGTTCGAGCGCCGGGGAATGCGGATCTACAGATCGGGGCGTTCGGGTCAGGTCTTCTTCGCCGCGATGATCCTCGCGATGCTGGCGACGCATCTCGTCGAAATTTTCGTGTGGGCGGCAACGCTGATGGTCGTCGATGCGATCCCGATCTTCCGTGACGCGTTCTACTTCGTCGCCGGCACCTACACGACGCTCGGCTATGCGGAGGGCACGTTATCGCGAACGTGGCGGCTCATGGGGCCGATGATCGCGATCTCCGGCCTCTTCGCTTTCGGCTGGACGACGGGAATTCTGGTGAGCCTCGTCTCGCAAGCGTATCGGGCCCGCGAGGAAGGCGCCAAGGAGCGGCTTCGCCCGGCCTCTCATGCCGAGGGCCAACGCGCCGCATCCGGCGAAGGACGATGATGCTCGTCGCGGGGTCGCCCGGCGGCGCGCACGCGTTGCTCAGGCTTTTGCGAAAGTGATCTCGCCGCCGGTGGCACCGACCTTCACGGTGTCGCCCGCCGCGTAGGTCCCGGCGAGAATTTCCCTGGCCAACGGATTCTCGATCTGCTGCTGGATCGCACGCTTCAGCGGCCGCGCGCCGTAGACCGGGTCGAAGCCCGCCGCAGCGACGACCTTGAGCGCGGCATCCTCGAGGGCGAGCCTGATCTCCATCTTGGCGAGACGACCTTCCAGCGCCTTGAGCTGGATCCGCGCGATGTCGGCGATCTGCGCTTCGCCGAGCGGCTGGAAGACGACGATTTCGTCGATCCGGTTGACGAACTCGGGCCGGAAATGTCCTTTGACCTCGGCCATTACGGCGATCTTGATCAATGCCTGGTCGGAGCCCTCGTCGGCCATCTGCTGGATCCTGTGCGAGCCCAGGTTCGACGTCATCACGATCACCGTGTTCTTGAAGTCGACGGTGCGCCCCTGCCCGTCGGTCATCCGCCCGTCGTCCAGGACTTGCAGCAGCACGTTGAACACGTCGGGATGCGCCTTCTCGACTTCATCGAGCAGGATCACGCTGTAAGGCTTGCGCCGAACGGCCTCGGTCAGATAGCCGCCTTCCTCGTAGCCGACATAGCCCGGCGGCGCGCCGATCAGCCGCGCGACCGAGTGCCGCTCCTGGAATTCGGACATGTCGATGCGGATCAGATGTTGCTCGCTGTCGAACATGAACTCGGCGAGCGCCTTGCACAGCTCAGTCTTGCCCACGCCCGTCGGACCGAGAAACAGGAACGAACCATACGGGCGATTCGGGTCGGCGAGACCCGAGCGCGAGCGGCGGATCGCATCGGACACGAGCCGCACGGCCTCGTCCTGGCCGACGACGCGCTTGTGCAGCGCGTCTTCCATGTGCAGGAGCTTGTCGCGCTCGCCCTGCATCATCTTCGACACGGGGATCCCCGTCGCGCGCGAGACGACCTCCGCGATCTCCTCGGCGCCGACCTGCGTGCGCAGGAGTTGCGGTTTCTTCTCCTGGGCTTTCTCCGCTTTCTTGTCCGCCTTCTTCAGCTGCGCTTCGAGCTGCGGCAACTTTCCGTATTGCAGCTCGCTCATCTTCTGCCAGTCGCCCTTGCGCCGCGCCTCTTCCATCGCCAGCTTGACCTTGTCGATCTCCTCCTTGATGTGCTGGGTGCCGGCGACCTGCGCCTTCTCCGCCTGCCAGATTTCGTCCAGGTCAGCGTATTCGCGCTCGAGGCGCTTGATCTCCTCCTCGATCGATGCGAGGCGCTTTTTGGACGCCTCGTCCTTCTCCTTTTTCACCGCCTCGCGCTCGATCTTCAACTGGATCATCCGGCGGTCGAGGCGGTCCATCGCCTCCGGCTTGGAGTCGATCTCCATCTTGATCCGCGCCCCGGCCTCGTCGATCAGGTCGATCGCCTTGTCGGGCAGGAAGCGGTCGGTGATGTAGCGGTGCGAAAGCTCCGCTGCGGCCACGATCGCCGGGTCGGTGATTTCGACGCCATGGTGGATCTCGTAGCGTTCCTGCAATCCACGCAGGATCGCAATCGTCGACTCCACACTCGGCTCGTCGACCAGCACCTTCTGGAAGCGGCGCTCGAGCGCGGCATCCGTCTCGACGTACTTGCGGTATTCGTCGAGCGTCGTCGCCCCGACGCAGTGG
>WNGE01008545.1_pt1 | contig 10904 bp, 12 predicted proteins | sample 5400651 | NCBI WGS metagenome assembly WNGE01 (sample SAMN13153370, study PRJNA577476) | soil metagenome | isolation source: 60 cm soil or saprolite under grassland replicate 2 | place: USA:California | collected 2016-06-15
CGCCGGCGGCTCCCAGCGCCAGGTTGCCGGGCGTCGAGCTGCCGGTGGCGTGGTCGAGGCGGGTCACGTCGCCGCCCTCCTCGTCGATCGCGACCAGCAGGTCCTCGCGCTCGGCGCGGAGAGCGCTGATCAGCTCGGCCACCTGCTCGGGCGAGCGCACGTTGCGGGCGAAGAGCACGACCCCGCCCAGCCCGCCGGCGACCGCCCGCCGCAGCCACGCCGGCGCCTCGACGCCGTCGAAGCCGGGCAGCAGGACTCCCAGCGTTGTGGTCATCCTTTAACCGCCCCCGCCGTGAGGCCGGAGACCATCCGCCGCTGCACGATCAGAAAGAAGGCGACCACCGGGAGCGCGGCCAGGGTGGCGCCCGCCATCAGGCCGCCCCAGTCGGTGCCGTGGCTGGTGGTGAAGGAGGCCAGCCAGACCGTGATCGTCTGGTTGCCGTTGGACCGCAGCAGGACGTAGGCGATGATGTATTCGTTCCAGGCCTGGATGAAGGCGTAGACCGAGGTCGCCACCAGGCCCGGCGCCACCAGCGGGAAGACGATCCGCAGGAAGGCGCTCATGCGCGTGCAGCCGTCGGTCATCGCCTGCTCCTCCAGTTCCAGCGGCACGGTGACGACAAAACCGCGCAGCGTCCAGGTCATGAAGGGCAGGACGAAGGCGAGATAGGTGAGCACGACCCCGACCAGGGTGTCGGTGAGGCTGATCGAGTCCAGGAACAGAAAGATCGGGATCACGAGGGCCCCCAGCGGCACCATCTGGACCCCGATCAACATCGCCAGCACCGCGGTCCGGCCGCGGAAGCGGAAGCGGGCGACGGCGACCGCGGCCAGGAAGGCCAGCACCACCGAGATCACGACCGTGGCGCTGACGATGAGCAGACTGTTGACGACGTCGTTCCAGAAGAAGGGAACCGCCATCGCGCTCGCGAAGTTCTCGAGCGTCGGCCGGAGCGGGAACCAGACCGGGTTCAGGGTCAGGATGTCGCGCCCCGGCTTGAGGGCGGTGGCGACCATCCAGTAGATCGGGAAGACCATGAGCAGGAAGGCCGCCGCCGCGATCGCGTCCCAGCCCGCCCGGCGCAGCGTGCGCGCTCTCATCCCGCCTCCTCGCCGAGGCGGCCCATGTAGTGGCGGACGTAGCCGGAGGTGGCGATCGCGAGGATCAGCACCATGACCACCGCCAGGGTGGCGCCGAGCCCGTACCGGGTGACTCGGAACGACTCGCTGAAGCTGTAGATGCCGAGCAGGAAGTAGTCCCGCGCCGGGCGCTGGTTGAGCATCACCCAGACCTGGTCGAAGACCTTGAAGTCCCAGATCGTGCTCAGCGTGGCCAGGATAATGAAGACCGGGCGGAGCACGGGGGCCACCACGTGCCAGAAGATCGCCCAGCCGCCGGCGCCGTCGACCTCCGCCGCCTCGATCATGTCCCGAGGCACCTGGGAGAGGCCGGCGCTGAGCGTGATCACGACGAAGGGCAGGGCGCCCCAGACCACGACCACGGTGATCACGGCGAAGCCCTGGAGCGGGTTGGCGAACCAGTTGTGGTGCAGGTAGTTGCCGGCCCCCAGATGCGTGAGCAGCCAGTTGACGACGCCGAACTCGAAGTCGAACATCCACTGCCAAAGGTCGACCGCGACCACCACCGGCGTCGCCCAGACCAGCACCAGGCCCGCCGTCAGGAGCACCCGGACGGGGCGGTGCACCTTCTCCAGGAGAAGCGCGATCAGGGTCCCGATGAGCATGGTCAGGGCGACGTTGACGGCGGCGAAGGCGACCGTGCGCAGGACGACCGTCCAGAAGAAGCGGTCGCCGAGGACCTCGCGGTAGTTGTCGAGCCCGACGAACTCGCCCGCGTGGGCGATCAGCTGGCGCAGGCCGTAGTGCTGGAAGGAGAGCTCGACCAGCATCGCCATCGGGTAGAGCAGGACGCCCGCCAGCACCAGCAGCGCCGGCGCGAGCAACAGATAGGGCGCGCCGCCGGCACTGCGGCGCCACGCCCCCGGACGGAAGAGGTTGAAGGTAGCGAGGCGGCCGCGGCCGGCGGCCTCGGCCGCGCTCGCTTGATTCATCAGGTCTTGGCGTTCAGTATCGATCCGACCTGGGTGCTCGCCGACTGGGTGGCGGCCGGGATCGGAGACTTGCCGGTGAAGATCGCCACCAGCATGTCCTGGAGGACGTTGGCCGACTCCACGTTGGCCCAGTTCGGGCTGTTGGGGACGAAGCGGCTGTTCTTGGCCGCCGCCGCGAAGGTGCCGAGCAGCGGGTTGCCGGCGTTGAGCTCGAGCAGCGTCGTGTTGTTGGGGATGACCTGGCCGACGGTGGCCATCTGGGTCTGGTACTTGACGCCCGCCAGCAGCTTGACCCAGTCCTGGGCCAGCGTCTGCTGCTTGCTCTTGGCGGCGATGCCGAGGTCGGAGCCGCCCAGGAAGACGGGTGCGGTCTTGCCCGCGGTGTGGCTGGGGATCGGGAAGACGCCCAGCTTGTCCTTCAGCGTGGGATCGCCGGCCTTGGGGTCGGTGATGACGCCGACCTCCCAGCCGTTGGCCACGATCATCGCGATGTGGCCCTGGGCGAAGGCCTGGTCCTGCTTGAGCTCGTCACCGGTCTTGTCGGCGCGCGAGAGCTTGTCGACCAGCCCCTTCAGCGTGGTCAGGCCCTGCTGGGACTGCGTGCTGTCGAGGGTGCCCTTCCACTGGCCACCGCTCTGGGTGGCGATGTCGCCGCCGAAGTCCCACACGAAGGGGGCCGCGGCGTACCAGTACTTGCCGGGGAAGTAGAGGGCCGAGAAGTTGGCGTCGGACTTGTTGGCGTCCATCAGCTTCTGGCCGCTCGCCATCAGCTCGTCCATGCTGCCCGGGGTCGCGGTGATGCCGGCCGCGGTGAACATGTCCTTGCGGTAGATGATCGCGCGGCTGCCCGCGTAGTAGGGGACGCAGTAGAGCTTGCCGCCGAAGGTGCAGGACTCGGTCAGCGACTGCAGCCAGGTCGAGGAGCCCTCGTAGTTCCCCTTCTTGCCGGTGATGTCCTGCAGGGCGCCGGCCGCCGCGTACTTGGCGACCAGGGTGTTGCCGAGCTCGGCGATGTCGGGCGGATTGCTGCCCGCATACGCGGTGTCGAGCTTGGTGGTGACGTCCGACCACTGCTGGATCTGGACGTCCACGGTGACGTTCGGGTACTTGGCCTTGAAGTCGGCGTTGACCGCATCGACGATCGCCTGCGGTGCGCTGCCGTTCATGAGCCAGACCGTCAGGGTCCCGCTCGGCTGGTTCGTGGTGCTCTGCGAAGAGGAGCACCCGGCGACCGCCAGCAGCGCGCCGAAGAGCGCCACCAACATCTGCTTGGGTCTCACTAGGTTCCACCTCCTGAATGGTTTTGAACTGGCGCCCTCTGCTCCCGCCCCGCGCCGGCGCCATGTGAGCGCGTCGATTTCACCTCCGCCGCTGCTCAGCTCCTCCCGCCGCCCTCCTCGCCCCCGCGCACGACCAGCTGGGCCATTGGCCCGGGAACTCGGCCATTGCGGCCACGCTGCGGGGACAGCTCCGCCACCAGCCGGTAGCGGTCGCCGCGATATATGGAGCGCACGAACTCGACCATCCGACCGCCGTCGGTGGAGGTCGTGCGCTCGAACAGGAGGGCCGGCGAGTGCAGCGGCACGCCGAGGTCGGCCGACTCCTCCTCGTTGGTGACGGTGGGCTCGATCGTCTGCTGGCCGTGCGCGATGACGATGCCGTAGCGCTGCTCGAGCAGCTCGTAGAAAGACCGGCCTTCGAGGTCGGCGGCGGTGAGGCCGGGCACCACCGCGGCCGGAACGTGGAGGGTCTCGATGGCCATCGTGGTGCCGTCGGCCAGGCGCAGGCGGCGGATCTTGACCACCGGGTCCTCGGGCGAGAGCTGCAGCCTTCGCGCCAGCCGGGCGCCGGCCGGCGTGATCGCCAGCTCCAGCGTCCGGCTGGAGGGGACCATGCCCCGCCGCCGCATGTCCTCGGTGAAGGAGGTCAGCGCCAGCTGCTGGGCGATCTTGGGCTCGGAAACGAAGGTTCCGCTGCCGTGGCGGCGGACCAGGTAACCCTCCTGGACCAGCCGATCGACGGCGGCCCGCAGCGTCAGGCGGGAGACGCCGAGGCGGACACACAGCTGACGCTCGGGCGGGATGGCCTGTCCGACGCCGAGACTTTCGACCAGCTCGAGAACGCGCTCCCGGGCCTCGTCCTGCTTACCCAATCCTTAACTCTCCATAGCCAGTGGTATAGTCCTCCTCGCTTGGCCGCCGATGCCAGCCCCTGCCGATTAGAACACATCTTGGAGAATTGGTCAATACCACTTTGAGGGAGACCGAAGAAACCCACCCGCGGGCGGCGGAGCTCGACAGCCTCGACACCCTCGGTTTGCTGACCGTCATGAACGAGGACGACGCCGCCGTGGCGGCGGCGGTGGCACCCGCCCTGCCGGCGGTGGCGGCGGCGGTGGAGGGGATTGCCGGCCGGCTGGCGGCGGGCGGCCGGCTGCACTACTTCGGCGCCGGCACCAGCGGGCAGCTGGCCGCCCTGGACGCCATGGAGTGCCCGACCACCTTCGGCGCCGCCCCCGACCAGGTGGTCGCCCACCTGGTGGCCGGGGCCGATGAGGACGACGCCGAGGCGGGGGCCCGGGCGGCGGCGGCGGTGGCCGCCGGCGACGCCGCGGTCGGGATCAGCGCCGGCGGCGAGACGCCGTTCACGCTGGGCGCCCTGGGCGGGGTGCCGGCGGCCGCGTTCCGGGTGTCCGTGACCTGCGTCCGGGGCTCCTCGCTGGCCCGCGCCGCCGAGATCGCGATCGAGGTCCGGACCGGCGCCGAGGTGGTCGCGGGCTCAACGCGCCTGAAGGCGGGGACCGCCCAGAAGATGGTCCTCAACATGCTCAGCACCGGCGTGTTCGCCCGCCTCGGGCACGTCTATCGGGGACGCATGGTGGGGGTGGCCAGCGACAACGCGAAGCTTCGGGAGCGGGCGGCAGGCATCGTGGCCGACCTCACCGGGGTGCCGGCCGGCGCCGCCGCGACCACCCTCGACGCGGCCGGCGGCGACGTCCGGGTGGCGGTGCTGATGCTGCGCGCGGCGGTCACCGCCAGGGCCGCGCGAGAGCGGCTGGTCGCCCACGAGTGGCGCCTCCAGGAGGCCCTGAACGAAGTCGAGGGCGGCCCCGGATAATCTCGGCGTCATGGACGTCGAGCTGCCCAAGCTGGCGGACACCCTGGTCGAGGGGACGGTCGCGCGCTGGCTGAAGCAGCCGGGCGACGCGGTGCGCAAAGGCGAGCCGCTGGTCGAGATCGAGACCGACAAGGTGAGCTCCGAGCTGGAAGCCCCGGCCGACGGCGTGCTCGAGATCCTGGTCGCGGCCGGGGAGACGGTGCCGGTGGGCCAGGTGATCGCCCGCCTCGAGGCCGCCGGTGCCGCGGCCGGCGTCCACCACGCGATGACCGGGCCCGCACCCGTACCCGCGCCGGCCGCCGGCGGGCTGAGCCCGATGCGGCGCCGGGTCGCCGAGCGCGTGCAGGAGGCGCGCGCCCGCATCCCGCAGGGCGCCTGCGTGCGCGAGGTCGACCTCTCCGGAGTCGATCGCGGTGGCCGCAGCTGGACCGCGTATTTCGTGAAGGCGCTGGCGGCGGCGGTACCGGTGGAGAACGTGGGCGTCGCCGTCGACATCCCGGACGGGCCGGTGGTGCCGGTCGTCAAGGGCGCCGGGGCGCTCGACCTCGACCAGCTCTCCGCCGCCATCGCCGACCTGGCCGCTCGCGCTCGGGCGCGGCGGCTCCGGCCCGACGACGTCATTGGTGGGCAGTTCACCGTCACCAACGTCGGCGGGGGCGGCACGCTGATGGCGTTCCCGCTCGTCAACCCGGGCGAGCCCGGCATCCTGGCGCAAGGAGTGATACGCGACGGGCGTTGTTTCCTGACGCTGTGCTACGACCGCCGCGCCTACGACGACTACGCCGCCGACCGCCTGCTCGCGCGGGTCGCCGAGGAGCTCGCGCGCCTCTGAGCGTGCGACGCGTCACCCCGTCCGACGTCGCGGCGTGGGCGCGGCTGCGCACCGACTTCATCCGCCAGTCGCCGCCTCCATTGGCGTGGGACGAGGTCCAGATGGAGCGCGAGATCGCGCGCTGGCTCGCCGAGCGCCTGGACAGCCACCACTTCACCGCCTACATCGCCTTCCTCGACGGCCAGCCGGCGGGCATCGGCGCGGCCACCATCTACGACGTGCCGCCGGCGCCGGGCGTGAGCGGCACCGAGGCCTACATCTCGAGCATGTACACCGAGCCCGGCTTGCGCGGCCGCGGCGTGGCACGGGCGGTGCTGGCGGCGCTCGTGGGCTTCGCGCGCGATTCGGGGGTCCGGGGCCGGGTCTGGCTGCGCGCGACCGAGGCCGGAACGCCGCTCTACGAGCGGGCGGGCTTCATCGCCCGCGACTACTACATGCAGCTGCGCCTGTCCGATTGACGCAGGTCTTCCGGCTCGACGCGGCCGCCGCCGAGCGCGAGCTGGAAAGCCTGGCCGCGATCCTGGCCGACGCCGTCGACAGCGGCGCCAGCGTCGGATTCGTGGCGCCGTTCTCGACTGCTGACGCGGCCGCCTGGTGGCGGGCGCTGCTGCCCGCGGTCGGGTCCGGCTCGGTGCCGCTGCTGGGGGCGTCGCTGGACGGCGCGCTGGTGGGCACGGTGCAGCTGCATCCCGCCGCGCAGGCCAACGGCCGCCATCGCGCCGAGGTGGCCAAGCTGCTGGTACACCGGTCGGAACGGCGCCGCGGCGTGGGACGCGCGTTGATGGCGGCCGTCGAGGCGCTGGCGCGCGAGCAGGGCCGGACGCTCCTGGTCCTGGATACGCAGACCGGCAGTGACGCCGAGCGCCTCTACACCGAGCTGGGCTGGGCGGCGGCGGGCGTGATCCCCGGCTACTCCCGGCTCAGCGACGGAACGCTGGCCGCCACGACCTACATGTACAAGCTGCTGCGCTAGGCAAGGCTAAAGCCCGAGCTCGGCCTTCCGGCGCCTCCGCTCGGGGTCCGGCAGCCAGCCGGGCATCGACTCCAGGAAGCGGTCATCGGCGGCCTGCTCGGGGAACACCTTGTGCGGGTTCAGGATCCCGGCCGGGTCGAGCGCGTCCTTGATTCGCTTCATGACCGCCATCCCGAGGGCCCCGTGCTCGAGCTCCGCGTAGTCGCGCTTCAGCGCCCCCAGGCCGTGCTCGGCCGAGATCGAACCGCCCAGCTCGAGGGCATCGCGGAAGATCTGGGCCGCGGCCCCGCTCACGAGATCGCGCTGCGCATCCTCGAAAAGGATGGTGGGATGCAGGTTGCCGTCCCCGGCATGGCCGACGGTGACGATCCGCAAGCCGGTGCGGGCGGCCAGCGTCTGGACGCGCCGGATCATCTCCGGGATCTCGGCGATGGGCACCGCCACGTCCTCGGCGAAAAAGTTCTTGGGCATCGCCATCAGGACCTTGCCGAACGAGCGCCGCGCCTCCCAGAGCCGCTCTCGCTCCAGCGACGACTGGGCGATCCGGTTGTCGTCGCCGTCCAGCATCTCGACCATCTTCATCAGGTCCAGCTGCACCGACTCCTCGTCGTTCCCGTCCTGCTCGACGACCAGCACGGCCTCCAGGCCCGGCTCGAATCCGGGCGGCAGCTTGTCGGCGACCAGCTCCAGCGAGCCCCGATCGAGGATCTCGATGGCGGCCGGGAAGTGCCCGGCGGCGAGCGCCCGCGCGACCGCCGCCCCGGCGTCCTCGAGCCGCCGGAAGCCGACCATCGCGGTGGCCACGTGCCGCGGCCGCGGGATCAGCTTCACGACCACCTCGGTGACGATCCCGAGCGTCCCCTCGGAGCCGATGAAGAGCTGCATGGTCCGGTACCCCGACGCCCGCTTGCGCAGCTTGCCGCCCAGCCGCAGCACCTGGCCCGAAGCCAGCACCACCGTCATGCCGATCACGTAGTCGGCCGTGACCCCGTACTTCACGCAGCGCATGCCGCCCGAGTTGCAGGCGACGTTGCCGCCGATCGTCGACATCCCGTAGGACGCCGGGTCGGGCGGGTACATCAGGCCGTGGGCGGCGGCCGCCTCGTCGAGGGCGGCGGTGATCACGCCGGCGCCCGCGGTGGCGACCGTGTTGGCCGCGTCCACCTCCAAGAGGGTCAGGCGGTCGAGGCTGACCACCACGCCCGCGGCCAGCGGCACCGGTCCCCCGACCAGCGACGTCCCCGCCCCGCGGGCCACCACCGGCACCCCCGCCGCGGCCGCGGCCGCCACCACCCCGGCCACCTCCTCGGTGGAGCCCGGGCGCACCGCGCAGAGAGGGGCCGATTCCATGAAGGTGGCGTCGTGGCGGTATTCCTCGAGGCCTTCGGGGTCGCGCACCACCCACTCCCCACCGACGATCTCCACCAGCCGGTCGACCAGTTGTCCCGCCACCGAGCGTGAGGATAGACTGCGAGTTCCCATTAACAGTTCTTCACCAACACGCCGCAAGCTTGCCGGGGGATCGGCGTTGGTTGGAGGCATGGCCCGCCTGGTCGCCGCCCTCTCGCTGGCCCTGGCCGCGGCCGCGGTCTTCGCGACCGCGCCCGCCGCCGCGAGTGGGCCGTACTACGCCCGCGGCGCGGTGGGCTACGACGATTCCGTCTACCAGTGCGGCGGCCCGGCCCGCGGCGCCTTCGCCATCATCGCCGCCAACAACGGCCGCCCCTTCACCCAGAACAGCTGCCTGGCCCGGGAGCTGGCCACCTCCCCCACCTCGCCGCCGGCGGCGGTCTACATCAACACCGGCTACTCGCCGATCTACGCCGCCCGGATCACCGCCGCCTGCGCCGCGCGCTCGGCGGGCGTCAGTGGCACCCCGCTCCAGCGCGAGGCTTACGCGATCGGGTGCAGCGAGGTGGCGACCACCCGCGACTATATCTACCGGGCCACCGGCAAGCGCGTGCGCTCGTGGTGGCTGGACGTGGAGACCGCCAACAGCTGGTCGGCCACCAACCCGCTTCTCAACCGGGCCGTGCTGCGGGGCGCGATCGACTACCTGAAGCCGCTGGGGGCCATCATCGGCATCTACAGCACTTCGCGGCAGTGGAACGAGATCACCGGCGGCTGGGCCGCGCCCGGCATCGACGGCAACTGGGTGGCCGGCGCCGCGTCGCCGGCCGACGCCGCCGCGCTCTGCGGGAGCTCGATCACCGGGGCCCCGGTCTGGCTGGTCCAGTACGTGCGCGCCGGGCTCGACCTCAACCGGGGCTGTTAGAGGCCCCGACCGCTCCGGCCCTTCGGGCCACCTCCCCGGCAAGCGGGGAGGACCTGCTTAGAGGGTCCGGCGGTCGATCACCCGCTTGGCCTTGCCCTCGCTGCGGGGCAGCACCCCGGGCGGCAGCACGTTGATCTCGGCACGTAGACCGATGGTCTCCCGGATCGCCGCCTCCGCCGCCAGCTGGAGGGCGGCGTGGTTGGTGTGGGCGGCGGCCTCGACCACCACCTCCACCGAGTCCAGCTGCCTGGCCTCGCGGTCGACCACGATCTGGTAGTTGGCGGTCAGGCCCTCGATCGAGAGCAGCATGGCCTCGATCTGGCTCGGGAACACGTTCTCGCCGCGCACCACGATCATGTCGTCGGTCCGGCCCCGGACCTTGAGCATGCGCGCGAAGGGGTTGCCGCAGGGACAGGGCTCATCGCTGAGGATGGTGCGGTCGCGGGTGCGGTAGCGGAGCACCGGCGAGGCTTCCCGGCGCAGCGAGGTCAGGACCAGCTCCCCGGCCTCACCGCGCGGCAGCGGGTCGCTGGTGTCGGGGTCCACGGTCTCGGCGTAGAAGTGGTCCTCCGCGATGTGGAGGCCGTCGTGCTGGTGGCACTCGACCGCCACCCCGGGCCCGCCCAGCTCGGTCAGGCCGTAGATGTCGAAGGCCTCCAGGCCGAGGCCGTACTGGATCTGGCGGCGCATGCCGTCGCTCCAGGGCTCGGCCCCGAAGAAGCCGACCCGCAGCCTGATCGCGGGCCGCGTGGCCTCCGCCGCGATCGCCTCCGCCAGCACCAGCGCGTAGGACGGCGTGCAGGTGAGGACCGTGGTGCCGAGATCGGCCATCAGCATCACCTGCCGCTGCGTCACGCCGGAGCTGGTCGGGATCACGGTGCAGCCCAGGCGCTCGGCGCCCAGGTGAAAGCCCAGCCCGCCGGTGAAGAGCCCGTAGCCGTAGGCGTTCTGGACCACGTCGCCGGGGCCCACGTCGCCGGCTCGGTACACGCGCTCCATGCACTCGCCCCAGTGGTCGATGTCGGCCCGCGTATAGGCCGTGATGATCGGCCGGCCGGTGGTGCCGCTCGACGCGTGCACCCGCACCACCTCCTCCAGCGGCACCGCCAGCATCCCGAACGGATAGGCATGCCGGAAGTCGTCCTTGCTCGTCGTCGGCAGCGCCGCGAACTGCTCCAGGGATTCCAGCGGCCGGTCGGGGAGGCGATCGCGGTAGAACGGCACCTGCGCGCGCAGGCGCGTCAGCAGCTCGTTGAGGCCGGCCAGCGTCTGGGCTTGGGCGACCGCCACGCGGCCTATTATCCGTGCCGTGCCCCCCCGCGACCGGCGGCTCTACCCGTGGTCGGTGCAGGGTGCCATCCAGCCGGTCAACGTGACCGAGGCGGCGGGCAGCCACTTCACCGACGACACCGGCACCCGCTGGCTCGACCTCGCCGGCCAGCTCGCCTACATGAACATCGGCCACACCCATCCCAAGGTGGTGGAGGCGATCCAGAAGCAGGCCGCGCGGCTGCCGGTGATCGGCCCCAGCTTCGCCAACCCGCCCGCCACCCGCCTCGCCGAGATGCTGGCGGAGGTCACCCCCAGCGGTCTCGACCACGTCTTCTTCACCCTCGGCGGGTCGGAGGCCAACGA
>WNGE01014675.1_pt1 | contig 10904 bp, 6 predicted proteins | sample 5400651 | NCBI WGS metagenome assembly WNGE01 (sample SAMN13153370, study PRJNA577476) | soil metagenome | isolation source: 60 cm soil or saprolite under grassland replicate 2 | place: USA:California | collected 2016-06-15
CCTTTGCTGGCAACTTGGCGAAGGCGATGAGCTCGAATGGTGGCACGATGTGGACACGGGCTTCAGCGGTCGCACGCCGCTTTAAAAGTTTTGCACTGTCTCAACTGCTTGAATGTAGCTACCTCAGCCCAACGGACAACTCCAACGCCTCTTATATTTTCTGATTGACCACTTAAAGTAATTCCTGATAGGATGCGCCCCGACTGCGCAGGACCCTGGCCGGTTTTCGGTCAGTTTCAGTTAGGCCCTAAAGTTAGACTCATATCGTATGTTTCGGAGGCAGCTAGTATGCGATGTCCCGCGTGCGGCGCGTTTTACGAAGAGCCTTCCGCGAGGTGCCCGGAATGCGGCGCGCTCCAGAATGAAAGCTCTACGAACCCTTCACAGAAAGCTCAGTCCGACCAATCAATTATGTTGGAAGAAACAGTTGGGTTGGAAGAAACAGCGCCTGTTACAAGTACGCAACAGAGACAAACAACTGTCAGGAATAGTCAATCTTTGATTGAGTTTCCCGGCGTCAACAGAAGCGCTGTGCCTGAATGGCGTAAGGAACTAGGGGAACGGGTACGTGAAATACAGGAAAGGCGCGCCCGCGAAGCCACTTTAGAGGCGGGTATCGAGCCCCTGTTTAATGAACTCGAATCCAAAACAGCAATGCCGCTGGAACTACTTCCGCAAACCGAGGCGCCGCCACTAAACCCGTTGGTTGTGAACGCCTTGCGACGAATTGAACGAGCCCACTCTCGGGCTGCCGCCAATGGCTTCGGGGCTACCGCAGTGGCCTATGAGGAGCAACCGGAGTTGGGACTCGATCTGGAGCCCGCTGAGGATCTGAAACCCGCAACAAAACCGGAAAAAGTTCACAACCTTGCTGTTGTGCCAACTCCCGCGGCCATCACCGAAATTCCGCAGGAACCCAGAAAACCCCGAAGGATCATTGACGATCAAAACGACCCCGCTCTTAATTACCTGGACTCCATTCCGACGTCGCTAATAGTTGAGATTCGCGAGTACCGTTCTGCCCCTCGGTATTTGCGAATGCTGGCAGCCATAGTAGATCTACTGGTGGTTTCTTTTTTCTCGTCGCCTTTCCTAGCCCTTGCGGAGTTAACAAATCTGGACTGGCGCAACCCGCTGGTCATTGGTTTTGCGGTGGGCAGCTTTATGGTAGTCGGATTTCTGTATCTGACTGTTAGTATAGCGTTCACCGGGCGGACGTTCGGACTGAAACTCTTTTCATTAAGGGTTGTTGATGCACGAACAGGTTTGATCCCAACAGGGAGCCAGTCGGCTGGACGCGCATTGTTCTACATGCTTTCGCTGGCCACCGCCGGCGTCATGTTGATGTATGTGTTTGTCGATTCTGAAAAACATACTGCTCACGATCGTTTCACGCGTACGGCTGTAATTCGAGTTTGACCTCGCTTTGTCCTTATAATTGGCTCTGCTCTGCGATCAGAGCAGGGCCTTTTTTGCTTTAACAGGAAGAGCCGAATTCATTTCGAGCCTAATTCGAGCCTAAATTGCCATCCGGCAAACCGAATCGCCCGTGCACCAGGACACACTCAAGGAAATTGTCGAAGAGCTCGACAAGTTGCTGCCGGGCCGTTTTCTCGGAAAGATCTTCCAATTGTCAGCCTTTTCGTTGGCGGTAGATTTTGGGATCAAACATGAGGGTTATCTCTTCATAAGCATCGAACCGGTCGCGCCTCGTCTGTACTTGATCAAACGAAGCGTTCGGGAGTTGGAAAAGGCTTCTACATCACTGACGCCATTTGCTCAGGCGATGAAAGCCACGCTGAGCAGCGGCAAATTGCTGTCGGTAACCAGGGACGAAGGCGAGCGAATAGTACGATTCGCATTTTCAGCGGCGGACGACCTGGGTGATTCTCGGAAGTATCTCCTTGTGGCTCAACTCACCGGCCGCTCAGCAAACCTGTTCTTGTTGAACGAGGCAGGCAAGATTATGCAGGCTTGGCGCATGCTGAAAGGCGAAGGTCAACAAATTGGCGATCTTTACCGGCCGCCAGCTATACAGGCCCGAGCTTTGGCCAAAACGCCGCGAATTACACGTGGAGAATCTCTCAGCATTTCCGCGGCGGCTGACAAACACTATCGTCATCGTGACATCGAACATGAATTTGAAAGTCTGGCAGGAAGTCTGACAGCTAAGCTGCGTAAGGAAATCAGCAGACGAAAAAAGCTACAGACCAATCTCAGGGAGGACCTCGTCGCACATGGTAACCCTGAAGAACACAAGCGTCTGGGCGATTTGCTTCTGGCCAACATTTCAAACGCGAGACGCACGGGCAACAAGGTCACCTTAACCGACTACTACGCGGAAGGAACGCCTCCGATCGTGATTGAGGTTGACGAAAACCAGTCTTTGCAGGAGGCGGCGAGTGAATCTTTTTCCCGTTATACAAAAGCCAAACGTGCGATCGAAGAGATTGGCATAAGACTAAGTCGGCTTGATCAGGAGTTGGAACAGTTTGAAGAGAAGCGAGAGAACCTGGAAAAGGCGATAGCTAGTCGTGAAATCTCAAGACTTGCCGAGTTTGAGGAACGGAAAAGCAGCCCTACGGCCGGTGGGAGGAAGAAAAAAGCGACGCTGACCATGCCAGGCCTGCGACGCTACCTGTCGTCTGATGGATATGAAGTGTTGGTGGGTAAAGCCGCGCGCGACAACGATCAGCTAACCTTTCGTGTAGCACGTCCGAACGATCTTTGGCTGCATGCCGGCGACTATCCTGGATCGCATGTGATCGTGCGAAACTCGAGCCGGACTGAGGTTCCCTATCGAACGATACTTGAAGCGGCACAACTGGCGGCGAAATTCAGTCAGGCGAGCAGGGATTCCAAAGTTGCGATTCACTATACGCGACGCAAATTTTTGTCGAAGCCAAAGGGCGCAGCTCCGGGACTTGTTCGCATGTCCAGCTTCAAAACAATAATAGTTGAACCCGCCGAAAGCATCGAGCGAATAATGTGAGTCACCTCGCCTTACTCGAACACTGCTCGCCGCTTACTGCTTACTTATACCGGTAGGTAATTCTGCCGCGCGACAAATCATACGGCGACATTTCAACGCTTACGCGGTCACCGACCAGAATACGGATTCTGTTTTTGCGCATCTTACCGGAAATCGCTGCCAGCACGACGTGCTCAGTGTTGTCGAGTTGAACTTTGAAAAACGCGTTGGGCTGTTTGTCGATGATGGTACCCTCCGCTGGAATCAAATCGTCTCTTGCCAATATGGTCTCCTTTAAGAAAGTTTCGAGTTCAGTGTTTCGAGTTCCGTGTTTGCGCAGTCCAGGTTTCAAGTTTCCGGTTCGAGACCGTAAACTTGAAACCCGAAACTTAAAACTCGACCCAGGCAGCAGCACGCGCGCTACAGTCTGTCCGGTAAGTCGTTCAATTGCACGCATTGATAGCTCGTCAACGGGAGTCACGATCGTGATCGCGCTTCCTGTGTTTCCAGCTCTTCCCGTGCGTCCAATGCGATGCACGTAATCTTCCGGCGCTGCAGGCACGTCGTAATTTATGACGTGTGAAACCGCGTCAACATCCAGACCGCGCGCGGCAATGTCAGTTGCAACCAACACGCGTGTGCGACCATCGCGGAATCCGCGTAGCGCCGCCTCACGCTGTGGCTGCGAGCGATCAGAGTGAATACGATTAACGCTGTGGTCCCGAGCGGAAAGAATGTGCGACAAACGTTCTGCGCCGCGACGTGTGCGGGTAAACACCAGCACTCGCTCAAACTTTTCACGTTCGAGCAGGTCCAGTAATAAAGCCGTCTTCGATTCCTGCGCCACCGGGTAAGCCGTTTGCTCTACCATTGTGGCAGCTTGTCCACGCGGGCTGACTTCAACCAGCTTTGGATCTTTCATTGTTGTGCGCGCCAGCTTTTCAATGTCTGAAGACATTGTCGCCGAGAACAAAAGCGTCTGCCGCTTTGTGGGCACCATTGAAAGGATGCGGCGAATTGCCGGCAGAAAGCCCATGTCGAGCATGCGATCCGCCTCGTCAAGCACAAGCACTTCAATAACGGAAAAATTGATTGCCCCGCGTTCAGCGAGATCAAGCAAACGTCCTGGCGTGGCAATAACTATTGCCACACCGCGCCGCAGATCCGCGATTTGCGTACGAATGTTGGCGCCGCCGATTACCGTGACGCCGCGATTGGCCTTCACACGATTTAGTTCGCCATAGTTTTTTTGAATCTGCAGCGCCAGTTCGCGCGTCGGCGCGAGCACAAGAACACGCACGCCGGGACGTGGCTTTTCTGTCATCCTTTGAATGATGGGAAGCAGAAATGCGGCGGTCTTGCCGGTGCCGGTTTCAGCACAGCCGATCAGATCCTGACCGTTCAGGACTACAGGTATTCCCTGTTGCTGAATCGGTGTTGGTTCGGTGTATCCGAGAGACTCGCAGCTCCGCACTTGAGCGGGCGCCAGTCCCAGTTGAGAAAAATTCATAAACTCCTACTTAGTTTCTTTCTGCGCAGACTTTGCGCAGATGTGATTACGCCAAAGCGTGATTTAAATCCAAACCCAGGGAAATTGCCCTGGAAAATAAGGAAGGTCCAACAACATCGACGCGTGAGGGCGTTGGCGAAAACCAGCCAGTGACGGTTTGTACCCGCCAACGCCCGCGCGTTAATTGGGGCGTTAGGAAGATTACCAGCGGGGTTCGCGATTGCCGCCACCACCGCCGCCGCCGTAACCGCCGCCGCCGCCGCGATTACCACCGTAACCGCCGCCGCGACCACCGCCACCGCCGCCAAAGCCGCGACCGCCACCACCCGAGCGATTTTCGCGCGGTTTAGCTTCATTGACGTTCAGTGCACGACCGTTGACTTCCTTGCCATTAAATTGAGCGATAGCTGCCTCGCCCTCTTCCTTGGTAGACATTTCGACGAAGCCAAAGCCGCGTGAGCGTCCAGTGTCGCGGTCTTCCACGACGCTCGCCGATTCAACCGTGCCAGCTGATGCAAAAAGCTCCTGCAGATCCTGGCTTGAGGTCGCAAACGCAAGATTTCCTACGTAAAGTTTCATAGACATAAAGATGTACCTTTCCCCAAAGGGGGATAAAAGAAGCTGCGAATCGGATTGGCTTCGGTCGAACGGTAGGAGCGAAGGGCCGGTTTTCGGATGCTCTAAGAGCGCTTCTGAAGTTGAAATCAGCCTGCTCTCGAACTATCCAAAACGCCAGCGCTAACTGTCTTATGCGCGGGGCGCATCACCGTCGATGCGCGAGAGAAGGATTAACCGTGCGTCACTATGCACTATTTACGGCAAACTAGCAAGGCGTGACGGGGTGGCATCAGGTTGAGTTCAGTCGATTGGACTTACCGGGACCGCGCCATCACAGCGATTGCTACGCAGGCGCAAAGTTCCGGCGAATAGTAAGGACCAGCCTCAGTGATTCGGCCTTTGAGTTTGGCGACCATTGCGGGCGAGAACACCGCGGTCCCATTTCGGGCGACAAATTGCCACGACCTGGTAGTTGGCTAAAGCTGAAAAGTGGACCGTTGTTTACTGCGCATCACGCAACAAAATCACGTCGTCGGTTTGACTGCCGCGTGATAGGGCGATCTGTTTGCCATCACGCGACACCTGGAAAGCGAAGATTAATCCCGAATTGAAGTTGGTCAGTTGTTTGGCTTGACTACCATCGAGAGGAGCACTCCAGATGTTATCGGCATTACCATCGCCATTGCCGCGTGCGTCAGCATAAACGACTGCCCGGCTGTCGGGAGTCCATCCCAATCCGACATCGCGAAAGCCGACGGAAACTTCCAGCGTCTTGATTGGCTCGCCGCCGGCAAAGGGTATCACCGCAATCTTGTTGGCATTAGCTTGATCGTCAAAATAACGGAGCGCCACTAACTTACCGTCTGGTGATACCGCCGCCCAGGTCGAAGACTTATCGGAAAGTTGTTCAGGCGTGCCGCCTGCGAGGAGAACTTTCCAGAAGGTCGACTTTCCTTGTCGCAATGACCTGAACAGGACCCATTGACCATCCGGCGAACAGCCTGGTTGAGAATCAATCTCTGTTCCCTGAGTCAGTTGTTTTTGTTCACCACTCCCGAGATCCATTCTCCAAATGTTGAAATTGCCGGATCGATTCGAACTGAAGAAAGCATACCGGCCATCCGGAGAGACACATCCCAACCCTTCGACGTATGGGTCCGCCGTCAATTGCTTATTTGCCGAACCATCCGTGTTAATTGTCCAGATGTCTGATTGTTCACCAGATGGGGTCGTGTAGAGAATCCTTCCGTCTGCGGTCCAGGCAATACTATCTCCGTCATACTTGCCACTTGTAATCTGTTTCGCTTTACTCATATCGTCGCCGGAAGGCACTAGCCAGAGCTGGGCAGATTTGTCTGCCTGCACGGTCACGAGCGTCCTCGAGTCGGCTGTTAGACCAAGACTGCTGGTGCCATACGCGTTTAGATCGTTGGTTACTCTTCGCACCTCGCCGCCTGGATAGGAGACGTACCAGAGTTGTGTGCCGGCGGAAATTAATTCCGGAACCGCGGCGACTATCAAACCGCTGCCATCGCCCAGCCAGAGAACGCGAGATACGGATACCCAGTTTTGAGAAGTGATCGGTTTTTCCGAACCGCCTGTAGCAGGAACTGACACCAGCGTCGCGGTTAGATTGCCGCTATATGAACCGGCGCCGCATACGATTGTCTTTCCGTCAGGGGACCACGCAGCGCCGCCAATGAAGGAGAAGTAAGCAGGCAGTCTACGGGTCGCTATTTTCCGCTCGCCTGTTCCGTCTATGTTTGCCACCATCAAGTCGGATTCTGATGACGCTGGTCTGACAAAGGCGAGTTGGTTGCCGTCAGGTGAAAACGTCACCGGACTCGTCACTCCCGCCATTATGCGACGGGGCACTCCTCCCAACACAGGCACCTGATAAAGCGTTCCTAGAGGATCATCCTTGTCAAACAAGGAGTAAAAAATGTACTCGCCATCGCGGGAGAAAGTTGTACCACCTATCTTGGCCCCCAGGTCGGGCACGATCTTCACCAGGCTGCCCGTCAATACTTGTTTTACCCATAGGCTGTCCTTTCCCGATTCCGTCGTGCGAAAGACTACATACTTGCCATCGGGTGATATTGACGTATAACCCTTGATCGCAGCGTTACCAATTTTGCCGCCCGTGGTCAGGCGCATAATCTTCATCGTGCGAAACGGCGTCGCTTTGGCCGGAGCGAAAAACTTCATCCAGATAATCACCACACTACCGGCGAGGAGAATCAAGCCGGCCACCGTCAACGCTAATCCAAGTTTGTGCTTCTTGACTTCTCCCAGGATGATCTCAGTGCTGGAAGTTAGACGCGCAGCCGAAACATCACCCGTACTGGTTTGACCCCCAATTGTCGGCGTCATCAAAGCCTGAACACGCGACGGCCTTCCCTCTTCGCTACCCATGCTTGAAGGTGGAATCGTGGCATCGATCTGCGTATCGCCTTCCATTTCGCGGCGCAATTCCTTTAACTCAAGCGCAATATCCTGGATCGACTGATACCGCTCGTCAGGATCTTTCGCGAGGCAACGACGAATAATTCTTTGCAGCTCGGGCGGAGCCGATGGTGAGAAGTCTTTAAGCTGAGGCGCCGGCTCATAAACGATTTTGTAAAGTGATTGGACGTTGGATTCTCCTTCAAACGGCCTGCGTTTGGTCACCGCCTCAAAAAGCATGCAGCCGAAGGAAAATATGTCCGAGCGATGGTCAATCGCGCCGGTTTTTCCCTGTGCCTGCTCCGGCGACATGTAACCCACCGTACCCAACAGTCTTCCCGGTATTGAGTGTGGCTCCAGGGCCACTGTGGCCGCATCGCTTATCGTGCCTCCGTCTGGACCAGGCGTAGGAATCTCGATTAGTTTTGCCAAACCGAAGTCGAGAATTTTTGCATAACCATCACGCGTGATCATGATGTTGTCTGGTTTTAGATCCCGGTGGACGATCCCAGCCGCATGGGCTTTAGCCAGCCCGCCGGCGACTTGTTGCAAATACTTGAGAAGTTTTTTTAGCCCGGTGCGTTCGTAGTGTATTTTCTCGCGCAGTGTATTCCCTTCGACAAACTCCATGGCAATGAAGTTCAAGCCACGATGCTCGCCGATCTCATAGACATGGGCCACGTGCGGATGATTAAGGGCAGCCGCGGCTTTCGCTTCCTGGACAAAGCGAACCATGCGCTCGCGATTGACTGCCAGTTCGGCGGGCAGAATTTTCAAGGCGATGTTCCGATCAAGCTTTGTGTCCCGTGCCAGATAGACTTCACCCATTCCGCCCTTGCCAATTTGGGACAGGATTTCATAGCGACCGATTTTTGTGCCGCGGGTGAGTGGCATCTTCAGAAGTCAATGTTCAGGTCATACCTGGCCGAATAAAAAAGCTGGATAACGAGGTCCTTCGGGCTAGTTATCAGCCGTCTTCTTTTCGCCGTCTTTGCTCTCTTTCTTCGGCACAGTTGGGCTGGCGAAATCCGGCAACGGATCATTCCAAAGATAATGATTAAACCAGGCGAGGTTATGATTCATGACGGCGCGCATCGCCTTGGGTTTTGTAATGCCGTGGCCGAAGCCTTTGTACACGATCATCTCCACGCGCACGCCTTTGTCTTCCAGAGCCTGGCGCAGTTCGTAGGCGTTGGCAATGGGCACGCGGCGATCGAGTTCGCCATGCTGAATGAGCGTCGGCGTACGCGCATTCTTGATGTAAGAGATGGGCGAGGTCTTCTGGTAGATCTCCGGGTCTTCAACTGGATTCTTGCCCAGGTAGTTGATAGTGAAGGGCGTGATGTCCGTGTTGTAGTAATAGGTCGACCAATCGGAAATACCCGCCCCTACCGATATTGCCACGAAGCGATTCGACGAGGCTGTAAGAAAGGCAGAAATGTATCCGCCCTGGCTCCAACCCATGCAGGCCACCTTCTCTTTATCCACCCAGCCTTTGCCAATCAGATAATCCACTCCGGACAGCACGTCCCACGCATCGCCCACGCCCAGATTGCGCATATTGAGCTTGCGAAACTTTTCACCGTAGCCGGCGCTGCCGCGATAATTTACTTTAAGCACCAACGCTCCGCGTGTGGCCCAGATGTCAGATGGATAGTAGCGAGCATCAGGAGTCAACAGCGCGGGACAGTCCACGCCTGTCGGGCCACCATGAATCACACACAACAGCGGATATTTGTTGGCAGGGTTGAAGTTGGACGGCTTAATCAACATGCCTTCAATACTGGTTCCATCAGTGCTCTTCCAGGAGATAACTTCGCGTGTTCCCAGCATGAGCGATTTCGTTTGTTCGCTCATTTTGGTCAGCGCGCGTGGGGAAAAACTGCGAACGTCGGACACAAAAACTTCGTTGAGCGACGTCGGTGAGCTGACGGTGAATGCCATCTGCCGGCTGTCGCGAGTTAGCGAAAACGAACCAGCCATCAAACTATCCGGGTCCGACAAACGCATGATCTTCGTACTCATGGGATCGACTCGAAAAAGATGCGACGCGGTTTTTTGCAGCGCAGTAAAGTAGATACCCTCAGGCCGCCACTCAATCAGGTTGGGACTCTCGTCGAAGCTATCAGTGATCGAGCGCGGCGTGCCCCCTTCGGCCGGCACTACGGCCAGTCGCGAATTGCTGGCAAAGTAGGCGGTCTCCCCCATCGCCGAAGAAAACACGATTTGTTTGCCGTCTGGTGACCAACGCGGATTGCTGTCCGGACCGGGTTGCGAGACTAACTTTGTAACCGTATCATCCGCGAGCTTCAACAGATAAATGTCGGAAGTTACTCCCTGGATCAGATCGGGATTGAGTGTCGCGCTAAATGCGATCTTGGATCCATCGCGAGACCAGGAAAACCCATCCACGCTGAAATCCTTTTTCTTCGTGCGCTGCTTCCCGACCACCGGCGCGTTCAGGGCTTCGCTAACATCGAGGGTCCAGAGATGCGCATAGCTGTAATCCTTACGTACGACCTCGTAGTCGCCCAAATAGTCTTTACGGTCTTTCGAAGCCTGAGGCACGGCCTCGGTGGCTGTGTAAGCGATGCTATGCCCGTTTTCCGACCATGCAAAATTGCTGATCGGAGTCTCCGATTTGGTCAGTTGCACCGCTTCCCCGCCGGCGGGATTGATTACGAAGATCTGATTCTTGTCTTCCAGGCGATTACTCGTAAACGCCAACCATTCTCCATCAGGTGACCACTTCGGATTTGTGGAAGATTTCTCGCCACGCGTTAGTTGAACGTTGCGGTCGCCCGCAGCACTGCCAACCTCAGCCAACCAGATTTGGGTAACAAAGGCATCCTGCTTGAAGTCCCCGAAAGTAACCGTGTAAGCCACCCACTTGCCATCCGGCGAAATTTGCGCGCCGCCGACGGATCTAATCGTCAATAGCTCATCAATGGTGGGCACGTGGCGATTTGCATCAGCCGCAGCCAGGACGCGGGTGAAAGTCGGAGAAAGTGTCAGGCAGACAATCAGGCTGATAATTAGACTTGTAGCGAATCGTTTGGGCACCGTAAGACTCCTCTGGGTGACTGATTTTCCCGGTACAGATGAATTACTCTCGCGCTGCAAACACTACTTGCGGGGCGTTACCGTAAAAGATGAGAAAAACTTTGCCGCGGTTTCAGAAGCAAACCTGGCGTCCAGATCTTTTGAACGCACGTAGGTGAGACTGTATAACCGTTTGCCGACGACATAGATTCTGGTTAGTGCCGTCATCTCTACCCCATCATTTACCCTAAATGCCAATTCAAGTTCGCGACCGGGGTAAACGCCCAAAGTAATCTTCTCTTCGCCAACTTTAGTTGCTCCGGCCCCACGGATAATGCCGTCGCGCGTGTCGTCAAGAAAACCTTGGAGGTCCGCGCC
>WNGE01019059.1_pt1 | contig 10901 bp, 13 predicted proteins | sample 5400651 | NCBI WGS metagenome assembly WNGE01 (sample SAMN13153370, study PRJNA577476) | soil metagenome | isolation source: 60 cm soil or saprolite under grassland replicate 2 | place: USA:California | collected 2016-06-15
GTCAAACGGCCACTGTCCCGCTACGCCTACAAGAGTCTGGGAATCGATCGCAAGAGCTACCTGGCGACCCTACGCATCGACATCCTCGCAGGCCAACCGACCTTGACAAAGCAGGACGATCCTTAACTTGATGACCTTGGGCTTTACACCGCCGGTTCCTCGCGTACTCGTCTCCGTCCCGCTCGCCGGACCCACGCCATCTGGCGGTACTGACGCACCCCGGCTTTGTCAGGGCCGCTCCCACCCAACTCCGGCGCTTCCCGGAACCAGGCTGCCCTCAGCTCCTGCCCGACCGCTGCGACAGCCGAGCGGTGGTGGTCTCTCACCTCCACATGAACAACAGCGCCTCACGGCGATCCTCGAATCCAGCAGGCGACCGAGGCAGGCGACTGCGCCACCGGCGCCATGCTCGACGGAGACAACCGTCTCGCCGAGGCTAAGAGCGCAATCGTTCAGGTCAGGCTCGACTCCGGCGACGCGTAGTACCCCAATCCCGGTTCCACGGCTGACGGATCGTGTCGGGTGCCAGCTCGCGGTTCCGCGGTTCTTGGCATCGAGTCGACCGACTGCTGCCGCGTCAGCCCGGGGTGTGTGTCGGTCACGGCGACAGGGCATGATGGGGCAGGTTCACGGCGGTGATCAGGATGCCCACGTCGGCGTACTCCCGGACCTGGTACGCCTGGTGTACGCCCCGCCAGCCGCGTACCTCGGTATCGAAGAGCGCGACAAGTCCGGCGTTCGGGTGCAGTGCGAGGTTGCGGCCGAGCTGACCCGAGGCTCACCGGCCGGCACGCCGGCGAGCATGTGATCGCCGCCGCCAGGGCGATCTACAACCGGGCCATCGCCGACGGGCTGATCGACCCAACCGCGAGTCCCGCGCACCGGGTGGTCAAGCCCCGCCGCCTGCCCAGCATCCGCCGTGCCCTGTCCCCGCAGGAGTTGGAGCAGATCAATCTCGCCGCCCGGACCTCCAGCAACGATGTCGTCCTGGACGCTCTGCTGCTGCGTCTGCACACCGAGACCGCCTGCCGACGCGGGGGAGCACTCGGACTCCAGCTGGCCGACCTCGATACCGAAAACGGCCTCGTACAGCTGACCGAGAAGGGCTCCACGCTGCGCTGGCAACCGATCACCCTCGACCTCGCCACCCACCTCGACGAGCACGCCCGCAGCCGTGGCGCGGTCGCGCCCACAGATGCTCTGCTGCGGTACCGCAACGGGCAAGCGATCACCAGCCGCCGCTACGACCACCTCTGGAAACGCATCGGCGAACAACTGCCCTGGGTCGCCGCCCAAGGCGTCTCCACGCACTGGTTGCGGCATACCACGCTGACGTGGGTGGAACGGCACTTCAGCTATGGCATTGCCCGCGCGTACGCCGGGCACACCGACTCCACTGGGCCGGCCACCACCACCTACATCAAAGCCGACCTGTACGCCGTCGATCGCGAAATTCGGCTTGGTCGGGCGGTCGGTGCTCGTCGCGGCGGTCAGGAGGGCGGCGGCCTTGGGACGTTCGGTCCAGGGCAGCCGGCGGGAGCAGCCGACATCGAAGAATTCTTCAAGGATGCGGCTCGACCGGCGATCGCCTGTCGGGCCGAGTCGAGTTGCCAGGCCCGGGACGATGTAGCGTCCTGGTACTCGCCGGTGGAGATCCGACCGTAGAATGCAAACCAGGTCGCACCCGTGACGGCCGGTGCCCAACGGCGGCGGGCTCTGGTGGGACGGCGTGACGCGCAGCCATCCGGATAACGAGCCGGCGTCGTCAACGCTCGCGGCACCGCTCATGTCGACCACCTCGCTGTGGAAGCTCACCCAGTCCAACGACAGGGCGGGTAGCGGTGCGACCAGCCGATCAGACGCACGTAACCGATGATCGTCGTGCTTCATTGCGGGAACTTGTTGTTCCTCGTCGCCATGGGCGCGCAAGGATTTCATCGGTTAGCGATGCGAGTGCGGCACTGATCTGCTTACGTCCCACCCATCACCCGGGTAGACGGGCTGCGGGCCAGCGTCGGTGGCCGCTCCAAGACCCCGCACCTGATCGCGCACCTGGCCGAGTTGGGGCTCACCGGTCCGGACTCCGTGCTGATCGGCAACTCGGTGGACGACGCCCATGCCGCGGACGCGGTGGGCGCCGGATGCGTGCTGTACAGCGACGGCTTCACCGACTCCGAACGGCTACGGGCGACCGGGAAGCTGGTCGCCCGTAGCTTGTCCGAAGCGGTGGAACTGATGTCGCGTAGTTGCCGCCGAGCCACGCCTCCTCGATCCGGCTCCGGCTGCCGCTCTGGGCGCTGCCGATAGTCAGCCGCACGAATCGGGTGTTGCCTGCGGGTAGTCGATCAACTGCACCCCGCGTGCGTTGGACAGGCTGCCGGTCTTCACCGTGTTTCCAAGTGGTGCCGTTACCGGCCCGAGGTCTCCACCTTGAACACCGTGTCGTACGGGTCGTAGCCGCCCAGCCCGGTCAGGGTCAGGTTGCCGCCGCCCTGTTTGAAGCTGATGCTGGCCTTGGTGCGCAGGTTGGTGACCTTGGTGACCTTGTACCCGTTGTCCCGCAGCACCAGGGTGCTGGCCGAGGGCGGGTCGATGAGGTGGATGTACATGGTCTTCGGGCTGGCCTTGCTCACCGTGATGTACCCGAAGGCGCCGTTGTTCCACCGGCGGGGCTTGAGCCCAGGCTGCTGGTACCCCGCGCCGTAGGTGTTGCCGATGGACTCCCAGATCTTGTCGAAGTAGCCGTCGGCGAAGTTGTTGAACGCCTGCTGCGCCGGCGGGAAGGTCCCGTTGACCCGGGCCGTCTCGGCCTCCAACGACAGGATGGTGGAGCCCGCGTTGGCGATGAACCGGCCGATGGTCAGCTTGCGGTCCACGGTCGGGTCACCGGAGGTGTACCACCACGCGCCCTTGGTGGGCAGCTTGTAGTCCGCCTCGATCAGCCGCGGCGGGTGTGTGTGGATCTTCTGCGGCATGTCGTAGGCCGGGGTCATCCCGGTCTTCTGCTCGTTGCTCATCATGTCGAAGGCCGGCGTGTCGGTGTTGTTGTTGCTCAGCGTGAAGCTGGGCCGCATCTGCCGGATCTTCGCGTACAGTCCGTGGGACTTCCAGTAGTCGTTCTCGTTGTCGATCCAGAACCCGCCGAGTTTCGGGTAGTTCTGCATCACCTCGACGAAGTTGTCGAAGCTGTACTCGCCGAAGCCGGGGCGCCCGCTCAGCTTGACGGAGTGCCCCTTGTACTTGGAGTACGCCCCCGAGTTGAGCCACTCGTGGCCGCCTTCGGCGTGCCACTGCGGGTCGTCGGTCATGTAGAGGATGACCTTCAGGCCCTTGGCGTCGGCCGCGTTGATCAGTTCGCCGAGGAAGTCCCGCTTGGTCGAGCAGCTACCCGGGATCTTCGACGGCCAGGCCCGGGCATAGCCGAGCCGGCTGTGGAACGAGGCGAGGACGAGGTACTGCAGGTGCAGCTTCTGCGCTTCCTGGACCCAGTAGCTGGCCTTCCAGCCGCCGCTGGTGACGTCCTTCTCCCAGGCGGCGCAGTCGTTGTGGGACGGGCCGGTCCGTAGGCCCCAGTGCAGGAAGAGGCCGCCGGTGGCGGAGCGCAGGAACGCCTGGCGCGGGTGCGTCAGCTCCGCGTGGGCGGACGGTGTGCCCACCAGCGAGAGTGCTCCGAGCGGGACCAGCACGGCGGCCAGAGCGGTAAGCCATCGACGTAGACGTTTGTTCACGGGGGCACCTTCTCCTGTCCGAGCGCGACAGATATCGATTGAGATCGTTGCTCTCGGTATAGCTTCGAGGAGAGTTTCATCGAGGTCAATGGATTGCCCGCGACGCGGAATGTCCTGCCGCCAGCGGTAATCGGTGAGGGCCTTTCGCCGCGCCGGCGGGAGCCGGTTGAGCTTGGCGCTGATGTTGAAGTTCTTCGAGATCGAGGGCAGGTTCCCGCGGCATCCGGGCGAGCTGCCGTCGGTCGCGGTGGACTTCGTGGCCCGCCAGCTCGGCGTGCCGGCCGCCGGGTTCGAGGTGACCGGCTGCGCGGTCGAACGGTTCCGGGTGCCGATCCGCGACGTGCTGGGGTTTCGGGTCTTCTGATCGAGGGCTGGTCCGGTTGCGGGAGAAGGGCGGCACGCTACGGTGGTAGCCGATCACCTTGCACCTGGCCATGTGCCTGGTGTTTCGGGGTGGTAGGTAATGCGTAGGCCGAGTTGGCGGTAGACCTCGGCTTTGTCGGCGGGTCGGCGTCGTGGAGCACGGTGATGATGTCGCCGAGAGCTTGTACCAGGTTGGCGATCTCGGTCTGGCTCATGCGGCGTCGGCTGGGCCTCTGTGGTGTTCGAAGATCGGCTTCGGCTTGCGCCCTTTCGGCCTGGGTTTGGCTGATCCAGCTGGCGACGAGAGTGGCGTCTGCGCCGGCGTCGAGGGCAGCGCGGTATTGCTGGAGCTTCTGATCGCATGCGGCGACCTTGGCCCGCGCTGCGTCTGTTAGGCCCGAGGGCGGCTCGGGTTGCTGGGCGTCGGCCATCGCGGTGATCGTTTGTTGGAGGCGGTCCGGGGTGAACGCGGTGGCGAGCCAGGTGTCGAGGGGGTCGGTGAGGGCGTCTTCTCGCAGGTAGACGTTGCGGGGGTGGTCGACCTGGTTGGCGAGGCCGTATTCCTGGGGGAAGCGGCAGCGGTAGTAGGCGTCGCTGTGGTTGTACTGGCCTTGCATGCGGGCTGACAGGCGCCGCAGTAGATGAGGCCACGGAACACATACGGGTTGCGGGTGTGGCCGCGTTGACGGCGGCTCGGGCCTTGGGTGCGCTGGCCGAGTAGGAGTTGAGCCTGCTCAAAGGTGGCGTCGTCGATGAGTGGTGAGTGGGTGACGTCTCTGGAGATGATCCATTTGTCGCGCGTGTTCCACCGCATGACGCCGGTGTGGCCGAGGTCGACGTCCTCGACGTCGAGGAGGACCTCGTCGGTGCGCTGTTTGATCCAGACTTGCCGGCCGGTGTAGCGGGGGTTGGTGAGGATGCCGACGCTCTGGCCGGTGTCCTAGAGGCCGGGCCGATGTCGGCGGCCAGCGCCCCCGTGTGGCGGCCCAGCCTACGGCGACGACGATGCCGCGATGGATCGACCCTTCGATCGGGCCGGGAGTCAAGTCGTGCCCGGCCGGTGGGGTGCGTTGCGGCAGGCGACCGACCTGTGACTGCCAGCTATAGATGGCGGTTACCAGCGATAGATGGCGGAACGGCCTCGCCCGGGCCGCCGTACCGCGCGGGTAGCCTGGCGGGCATGGAGGATATTTTCGAGTGGGCTCACGTCCAGGCAGCGCCGGTCAAGGAGCTTTTTCCTGGCATTCGGCTTCGTCCGTTGTGGGCAGTGCCCGGCGGCGCTTCAGCCCAGGTGCTGGAGATGGACGCGAACACTTCGTGGGAGGGCCTCGATGTGCATCAGCCGGGGCCGGAGGAGGTGTTCGTCGTCTCGGGGACGTTCAATGACGGGATCCGGGACTATCCGGCCGGCTCATTCATTCACTGCCCGGCTGGATCGTCGCATGTACCGCAGACGAAGACCGGGTGCACGCTTTTCGTCTTCTACCCTGAGGGTTGAGGCAGTTTGGTCGGGCTGTCGGCTGGCCCTGGTCGCCTCGCAAGCCGGCAACACCAAAGTGCGATCGCTCGTCGGTGGCGTCGGCTGCGTTCAGATGCATCCTGCCGGGTAGTGGTCCGTCTGAGTTTTGATCTGGTGGAGGGTGGTGCGGCCGCGTTGGACCTTGGCGATGATCTCCTCGGCTGTTGCTTTCCAGACGAAGGGTTTGGGATCGGCGTTCCAGTGCTCGGCCCACACGGTGATGGCCTCGGTGAGCTCAGCGACGCTGGTAAACCGTCCCCGCCGCAAGCGCTTGTCGGTCAGCTCCTTGAACCAGCGTTCCACCAAGTTCAGCCACGAGCTGCAGGTCGGCGTGAAGTGCAGGTGCCAGCGCCTGCGATCCTTGTGCGCCAGCCACTTGTCACCTCCGGTGCGCTGTGCGCGAGGTTGTCCAGCACCACGTGCACGCTCAGCCCGCGCGGCACCGCCGTGTCGATCTGCTTGAAGAACCGCAACACGTCGCCACCCTTGTGGCTCTTACGCAACTCGGTGAGCACCTGCCCGGTCGCGAGGTTCATCGCGGCGAACAGGTCGATCGTCCCGTTGCGTTTGTAATCGTGGGTCATCGTGCCGGCTCGCCCCGGCTTCCTCGGCAACGACGGCTGGGTGCGATCAAGCGCCCGACACTGGGTCTTCTCATCGAAGCTGAACACCGCCGCCCGTACCGGAGGGTTCAAGTACAGGCCGACAACGTCGAGGAGTTTGTCCTCGAACCGCGGATCGTTACTCTTTGAACCTCTCCACCCGCCACGGCTTGAGGTTGTGGTCGGCCCAGATCCGCGCCACCGCGTCCTTACCGATACCCAGCCGCGCCGCCAAACTGCGCGTCGTCCAGTGCGTCGAACCATCCGCCGGCACCTCATCACGAGTCGAGCATCGGCGGCCTACTCGCGGCGGCCGCCGCCGACCCGGCGGCGCCGCCCGCGAACCCGAGTTCCGCCAAGCCATGGACCAGTTCCACACCGACATGACCCGGGTCGCGCACAAGTACCTCGCCGCGCAGATCCCCGACCCGGAATGGGCCGCGTGGGCCGCGCAACTCGTCCCCACCGTCGCCATCGCCGCGGTCACCGCCTGGCTCGACGCCGGCCAACCCGACCCCGGGCACGCCGCGGACCGCGTCCGCGAAGCCATCTACGGCGTCATCGCCGCCGCCCAGCACGGCTAGCCACGGCGCCGTACCCGCTCGCCTTGACAGTCAAGGTGTGATCGTGTTCGCTCAAGGCGGCCTCAGGTCCGCCAACCGCGCAGGTCCGGTCCCATCGGGACGATCCGGCCCGGATTGATGGAGTCGTGCGTGGTGTAGTAATGCCGCTTGATGTGGTCGAAGTCGACGGTGTCGCCGAAGCCCGGGGTCTGGAAGAGCCGCCGCGCGTACCGCCACAGGTGCGGCAGCTCGGTGAGCTTGTTCCGGTTGCACCTGAAGTGGTTGTGGTACACCGCGTCGAAGCGGACGAGCGTGGTGAAGAGCCGGACGTCGGTCTCGGTCAGCCGGTCCCCCACGAAGGTACGGACGCCCGTCGGAGCGGCGTGACTCCAGCTCGTCGAGCCGGGCGAAGAGCGCGTTGTACGCCGCCTCGTACGCGGCCTGGCCGGTGGCGAAACCGGCCCGGTACACGCCGTTGTTGACGTCGGTGTAGATGTCACCCATCAGCGCGTCGAGCTGCGGGCGCAGGTCCGCGGGGTACAGGTCGGGTGCGCCGGGCCGGTGGAAATCCACCCACTCGGCGGAGAAGTCGAGGGTGATCTGCGGGAAATCGTTGGTGACCACGCGTCCGGTCCGGCTGTCCACAATGGACGGTACGGTGACCCGACCGGCGTACCCGCTGTCGGTCGCCCGGTACGCCTCGGACAGGAACGCGATCCCCAGCACCGGATCCCGTCCGTCCGGGTCGAGCGTGAAGCGCCAGCCACGCTCGTCCCGTACCGGATCGACGGTACCCACCGAGATGACCTCCGCCAGGCCGAGCAGCCCACGTACGATCACCGCCCGGTGCGCCCAAGGACAGGCCCGCGACCAGATCAGCCGGTACCGCCCGGGCTCGACCGGCCACCGCCCCCGGTCGTCGGGCCCACCGCCCGGTGCTGACGTGGAGTCCCGCGCGATCCGGTCGGTGAACCGGCGGCCGACCCGGTCAGGTCTCCGCGACGGGCAGAGCCCGGCGCGCGGCTGACTGGGCGCAGCACCCCGATGCGGGCGAGCGTCCGGGCCGTACGGGTGGAGACGTCGCTGGAGCTGTTGGGCAGCAACGTACCCGCGCGACAGGTCGCGCCGTCGGGGTGCGCGGAGAGCGCTTCGACGACCGTGTTCGGCAGGGCGTATATCGCGCCGTCGATGGCGGCCCGGACCCGGTCGCCCTCGTATCCGATCACGTCGACGCGGACCCGCCCGTCGCGAGCCAGCATGCTGTCCGGTTGGATCGCGTCGGCCGCAGCGGCATCGGCGAGCGCCGCGAACGCATCGGTGCCCTTTGCCCGCTCGATGCCTTCGGCGATCAAGCGGGTCACCTCGGCCTCGCCGTCCACAGTGGACAGTCGGTCGGTCAGGAAGTCGAGCATCTCCCGCAGGCGTGCCGGGGTGGTCTCGTCGCGCAACCAGGGATTCCCCCAGAACCGGGGATCGTCCCGCACCAGGTGCGCCACCACCTCCTCGAGCAGCCCCGCCCACCGTCGCGGTTGGACAGTGATCGACAGGTGCAACGACACCCGGTCCCCCGCGGTGGCGACATGCGCGCAGTTGTACGGCACGTAGAGCACGTCGCCCGGTTCGAGCGTCGCCGCGATGGCAGGTTCGCCCAGCTCCGCCTCGTTCAGGTTGCCGAGGTCGTCTCCGCGCCGGCGGGGCGGTACCGGCCACACCTTCCAGCTCTTGCTTCCGGCGAGCTGGACCACGAAGACGTCCACCGGGTCGTAGTGCGGGGCCAGGCCGCGCCGGGTGGCGGGGGTCAGGAACCCGATGACCTCGGACTGCGCGGCGAACACCGCCGTCATCGACGCGGCCAGTGCACGCAGGTTGGCCCGGTGGTGGTTCAGCGAGTTGAAGGTCAGCGTCGCCCCGCTACGGAAGAGGCTGGCGATGCGCGCCGGTACCACCCGGTCGGTGACGTAGGTGCCCTGCACCACGACCGGTTCGGTATACGCCGCGGTCGGTACCTGTTTGCCGTCCTTGGCGACGTCCAGATACGGCAGCCGGATCGCCTCTGAATTGATCACGGTATCCAGATCGGCGATGGACAGGACCTGCGCCGGGTCGGCGCGCAGGGCCGACCGGCGCAGAAACGGCTCCCGGTTGAAATACCGCCCGAAGAAGATCGCCGGATCGCCGAGAATCTCGTCAGGTTCCAGCGTCTGCATGTGAGGTCACTTGATCAGGCGGATCCGTACCCACACGTACTGTTCGGTCTCGGCCGGCTCCTCGACCAACTCGATGGTGACCTCTTCCTGCTCTTCCACCTTCTGCTCTGCCATGTCGCCCTCCGATTCGACAGTGTGTGTCACCCATGACGGTGGCGCTGGTGAGCGTAGCGTATTGACCCTGCCCGAGTCACCACCAGTCGCCCGTCTCGGGGACAGCCCGGCCGAGCCGGCCAGGGAGCTGCTAGCGCTCGACGACCGGCTGCTCGGGCCGCCCTACTGACTCATCGGGTAGGTGGTCGCCGCGCTGTCTCGGGCGGGTGGAGCGGGCCGGTCAGGTAGCGCTGGATCGTCGGTCCGATCCGGGCCACGACGGTCTGCGGAGTGAGTCCGGCGACGGGTGGCAGCCGCAGGATGTTACGGCACAGGGCCAGGCCGAGCATCTGCGTCGAGATCAGTCCAGCTCGCTGCGCGGCCTCGGCCGGATCGCCGACGACGGTGAGCAGGGTTGGTACCAGTTGGTCACGGAAGATGGCGCGCATGCGCCCGGCGGCGAGTTCGTCGGTGGCCGCGGAGCGCAGCAGCAGCAACAGCCCGTCGTCGGTCGGGTCGCCCTCCCAGCGACGCAGGAAATGAGCGACCAGGGTCTGCCCGAGGCGGCGCCTCGGGACCGCGGTCAGGTCGGGCAGGTGGAGGTCGAGATCCACGGCGGCGGCGAACAGCTTGGCCTTGTTGCCGTAGTAGCGCATGACCATCGACGGGTCAATGCCGGCGTCCGCGGCGATCGCGCGGATGGTCGCCTTCTGGTAGCCGCCGGCGGCGAACCGGGCCCGGGCCGCGTGCAGGATCTGGGCCCTGGTGGCGTCGGAACGCCGCGGCGTGTCCGGCATGTTCATGTCAACGACCGTAGGCCAACGGTTGTTGACTCGCAAATACCCGCAGGCTTACTGTTGCCAACAGATGTTGGCCTACACTTGTTGGCCTCGGAGGAGTCGATGGCGGCGCAGAGCTTCGACGTGATCGTCGTGGGCGCCCGGGTGGCGGGAGCCGCGACCGCGATGCTGTTGGCCCGCGCGGGGCTGCGGGTGCTCGCAGTCGACCGGGCCAGGTTTCCCAGCGACACGCTGTCCACCCATCAGGTACAGGTGCCCGGCGTCGCGCGGCTGCACCGGTGGGGTCTGCTCGACCGGCTGTCGGCGGCGGGCACGCCGCCGACCCAGCGGGTACGGTTCGACGCGGGACACGTCGTCCTGGACGGCCGCTTTCCGTCATACGACGGCGTGGACGCCCTGTACAGCCCGCGCCGCACGGTGTTGGACTCGATCCTCGTCGACGCCGCCCGTGCCGCCGGTGCCGAGGTCCGGGAAGGATTCACCGTCGACGAACTCGTGTGGGCGGATGGCAGGGTCGCCGGTGTCCGGGGTCACCCGCGCAGCGGCGGGCCGATCACCGAGACGGCGCGGTTGGTCGTCGGCGCCGACGGCAAGCGCTCGATGGTCGCCGCCGCCGTCGCGGCACGCCGCTACCGCGAGCGACCGGCCTCGACACTGGCCTGCTACACCTACTGGCGCGGGGTACGCACAACCGGCGGCGAGCTCTACCAACGATCCGGCCGAGCGGTGGCCGCCTTCCCCACCAACGACGAGCTGACGGTGGTCTACGTCGCCGCTCCGCTCACCGAGTTCGCGACGTTCCGCGGTGACGTGGCCGGGCACTTCCTCAAGACCCTGGACGACTGCGGCGACCTCGGCGACCGGGTACGCGCGGGCGAGCAGGCCGAGCGGTTCCGTACCACCCCGGACCTGCCCAACACCTTCCGCGTCCCGCACGGTCCCGGCTGGGCCCTGGTCGGCGACGCGGGACTGGTCATGGACCCGATAACCGCCCAGGGCATCGGCAACGCGCTCCACGAGGCGGAC
>WNGE01009393.1_pt1 | contig 10900 bp, 8 predicted proteins | sample 5400651 | NCBI WGS metagenome assembly WNGE01 (sample SAMN13153370, study PRJNA577476) | soil metagenome | isolation source: 60 cm soil or saprolite under grassland replicate 2 | place: USA:California | collected 2016-06-15
TCTCATTCTCCAATTGTGGAGGCGAAAGCGGGAAGATCGGGCTGGGCAGATCTGGTGTACCCTGGTTCACCATCTCATCAGACGGAAATAATGGTACATATGATAGCGGCTATGGGCCTGATGTCTCTGTACATGTTGACACTACAAATATGGCACCCAGGTCCGATCCGTACTCGGCAAACATTACAGGTACTATCACCACGAGTCAGGGAACACAAAACGTGGTCGTGCCTCTACTGCTTAAAGTGGACCCGGTATCGACGGCACCAACGGTTACACCCACTGCTTCTACAAGTACTGCGACGAATACGCCCACCGATACTCCGATCATAACGGATACGGTGACGCCAACGGGTATTGCAACGACTACGCAGACGGTGACACCAACGGGTATTGTAACGACCACGCGAACAGTGACGCCAACAGGTATTGTAACGACCACACAGACAGTCGCTACAACGGTAACAACGACAGATACAGCCACAGCTACGGCCACCTCAGGAGTAACGCCAACAGCTACAGCCACTTCGGGAGTAACGCCGACGCCCACGGCCACCTCGGGAGTGACGCCAACAGCCACGGCCACCTCGGGAGTGACCCCAACGGCTACTGCCACCTCAGGAGTAACGCCGACGCCCACGGCCACGGCCACCTCAGGAGTGACACCCACGGCCACAGCCACCTCGGGAGTAACGCCGACGCCCACGGCTACTGCCACCTCGGGGGTAACACCAACAGCCACAGCAACTTCGGGAGTAACGCCGACGCCAACGGCCACGGCCACCTCAGGAGTGACACCCACGGCCACGGCCACTTCGGGAGTGACGCCGACGCCAACGGCCACGGCCACCTCGGGGGTAACACCGACACCAACACCGACGTCAGCGCCGACGCCGACGCCGACACCAACATTAGCGCCGACACCAGTCTATCGGGGCTATGATGAGCGCTTGCGGCGTAATGTGGCGATCAAGGTAATTCTGCCTCAGAGCGGGGCTGATATGGTGGAGTTTCAGAAGAGCTTCATACAAGAGGCGCAGCTTATTGCGGGTCTGCAACATCGCAATATCGTGATTGTGTACGAGTTTGGTGAGACGCCAGAGATGGTGTATCTGGTGATGCAGTATGTCGCAGGGGGTACATTACGAGATCAGTTGAGAGGGGGACCACTCGAACCAAGGCGCGCAGCTTTATATGCGCTGCAAATGGCGCGTGCGCTTCATCATGCTCATCAGCATGGTATCGTCCACCGCGATGTCAAACCGCTGAATATGCTTGTCTCTGCCACCAATCGCAATGAATTGCTACTCTCAGATTTTGGGATCGCCAAACTCTTTGCCGGTAGTTCTGATGCCCATCTGCCTGCGAACTTTGCCGCTAATGGAAGCAACGAGCAGGCCCGGTCGCTCACAGGAGGGATCGCAGGCACACCGCAATACATGGCACCGGAACAATGCGCTGCTGCACCTGTTGACGCCCGTACGGATATCTATGCACTGGGCGTTGTCCTGTTTGAGATGCTTACGGGGCGAACGCCATTTCAGGGAAATGTAAACGCGCTCTTTTACCAACATATGTATCAGCCCGCACCCTCTGTACTGACGATCAACCCGACCATTCCAGAGGGTCTGACGCAGATTACGGCTCGCGCCTTGGAGAAGAATCCAGTGGCACGCTACCAGACGGCCAGAGAGATGGGGATGGCGCTGGAAACTTTCCTGACGCAGGCCGTAACAGCAACGCCTGTCGCCTCACCCTCGCCAGTCCCCAGACGGAAACGGCGCAAAAGAACCGTATTTATCAGGCAAACCTTCGCGGTCCTGTTTACTCTGCTGGTGCTCGTAGTGATCTTATTCAGTACGCACGTTCTGTCCTTACCCATTCTTACATCAGTGACGCCGACCACAGCAGGAGCAGCACATACATCTTCTTGTCTACCTGCTGCGACAGCGAAGACTGCTCAGCCCTTTACTGAGACATTCCAGGATAATCAGCGTGGCTGGCAACAGGATCCCATTGATGCGATAACGCCAAAGATTGTGGGGAACGCCTACATGCTGAGCGTGGCAAACAGTGACAGGACATATTTTCTCTGTCCCAACACAGCAAATGTAGGAATGCTCCCTGCTAACTTTACCCTGACTGCACGCATCGCGCAGCAGCAAGGAACCGCAACGGCCTATTACGGTCTGGCCTTTCGCCTGACACCTGCCCACGATAGCAGTAATGTATCCGCTTATGTCTTCGCCGTCAATGGAAACGGCACCTGCCTCTTGCTCAAGTACGATCAACACAAGGCCGATGCAGCACCCCTTGTGTTGAAGAGTTTATCGAACGTGTCCGCTATTCACAGAAATGACGCGAACACGCTGCAAGTAACAGTACAGGGAAGTCAGTTCTCATTCAAGATCAACGATGCTGCTGTACCGTTCTCTGGAGCAATAGATCAGAGTGGGACGCCTTATACAGGAGGGCAGCTTGCCTTGATGGTATCGGGTCCAGATACAACCTTCAGCGTGACATCTGTGCAGCTAAGCGTTCCATAAATGTAGTCCCTACCCTGATGGAAACAGATTCTCCAAATATGTCAGTGGGAGAAAACTGGTGTAGGGGCGCGATTTATAAGCCCGTGGTCCTTCCCAGGCCGATCCAGACGGGCTTATAAATCGCGCCCCTACCGGGAAATCGCGCCCCTACCGGGAAATCGCGCCCCTACATTGGTCGGCAGGCGGTGGGTCGTGAAGCTATGGATACGATTTATACATGATCGTCGATCCCATGCCAGCGGGATAGGTGTTCGGCATGAGTGTGCAGGTAGGCACCGGGCTGGAATAGTTTATCGTAGTATGCCAGGTCCAGGTGGTGAGTCTGGACGTACATCAGGATAAAGATAGTTGGGACAGTGGCCGGGAATTTGCCAAAGGTGTCGAAGACGTATTGGGCCTGGTGGGCGACGCAGGCACGGAAGTGTTCGTCGTGAACCTGAGCGCTGCTGCGTACCTTGCGGCTATCCTTCCAGGGTCCTGGAGTATCGGCATTGAATGGGCCGCCGGGACCAAACTTGCGCTCACTGAAAGCATCAACGGCTGCTCGTAAGTCTGGGTAGTGGGGTGGTGTATAGCCCTCGAAGACGCCAGGTAGTCCCGTTGGATTGGGTAAGGCCCAACGCTCATCAGTATCATAGCGGAAACCAAGTCCCGGCACGTCCGGATCTCCACTTGCTCCCAGCATAGTCAGGCGATCAATCCCATTAAACATCCAACCGCCCAGACCGAGCGCCTGCTGCATCAGTACGCCCGCATATGCCGCTGTAGAAAGTTCAGCAGTACATTCGGTCAGAGAATACTGATCAAGGAAGGTCAACGGTAAAGGATTTTCAATGTCAACGATATCAGCGAACTGCTCCATACCGGGGATACGACGGCGATTCACATCGTCGTAGATGCTATAGCCGTTCTGAGTGTAGAAGCAGAGATTAGCGATAGCATGCTGTGCCACGTCCCCTACTGGAATGACGAGTAGCGAACCCGGACGATTGGCTACCCAGGTATTGTGACCTTCCATATAAGGCTCTGCGGGTGGCAGGTAGACGCGCTTATCCGAAAGCTTGCGGATGCGTGAGCGGTGAGCTTTCAGCAGATCGACGAGGCTGAGTGAGCCATCAGCAGCACGTTCGCCCAGTGCTGGCGCGTCGCGGGTCTGAAAGATGTACGTACCGCTATCATCAGTAAAAAAAATTTCGCTCGTGTGGAAGCCTGCCGCCGAAGGAAACGTTCGTCCACCGGCGGCAGCAGGATAATTGGAGAGATGCGGTGCATAGCGCTCGTGACGCGTAATCGAGTGGTGCCAGCCAGTATTGCCGCCTACCGCCGTGAGGATCAGTAAACGTTCTAAATCTGTGAGTGGCAAAGGCTCATGGAGAGACTTATAGGCCAGCGGACCATCGGGAATCTCGGCACCACGGAAGAAGCGGCGCGACCTGCGACCAAATAATGCATCCACAAAAGGGAATTCCAGCGCTGCGCGTAGAGCCTCTTCCTCGCGCTCGCTGGCACCTTCGATATGTTCGTCTGCACTCATGATCAAACCTCCTGAAGGTCAAGCATAGTCACTAGTTGACCTGATTGATCAACAAAGACGACTATTACTTCAAGTATAGGAACGAAAAGGGGCATCTGTCAACCTCTCAAAAATCAATGCGCGCGTATTTTAAAATTCCCCTGCATACACGTCTATATACTTATCAAGTTAAAGTAATTGTCCTTCTTGTCGATTAAAAATTCGTAGTAGTAATTGCGTACTTATGTTCTAAGGGGTGAAAGTTCTAAGGGGTAAGAAAGATGCTATTAGAAGGACAACAGTGCGGTAGCCATTATCGGCTTATGAAGCTGCTCAAGCAAGGTGGCATGGGCGAAGTCTACCTGGCGGAAGATACACGCCTGCACCGGCAGGTAGCCATTAAAGTGATTTACACCGATTTTGCACATGCTCCCGATCCTGGTGGCGCGCGAGAAGCTGCTCATCTCTTCTTACGCGAGGCGCGAGCCATTGGCCAGCTTGATCACAATCATATCCTTCCGCTCTATGACTCGGGTGAGGACATCATCGATAATACAAAGATCATGTATATGGTGATGCCGCTGCGTCAGGAGGGTTCGTTTGGTGATTGGTTACGCGCCCATACGGGAAAAGAAGTGTTGCCAGTGCCAGCAGTCGAGCGTGTCGTGCGGCAAGCCGCTGAAGCGCTACAACATGCGCATGACCGGCAGATTATTCATAAGGATGTTAAGCCCTCTAACTTTCTCGTGCATGGTCATGCGGAGCATTTCAGCCAGCTCAATCTGCAACTGGCCGACTTTGGTGTGGCGAAAGTCATGTTGTTGACGAGCAGCGATAGTCAGGTTATTCGTGGTACTCCGTCTTATATGGCTTCTGAGCAATGGGAAGGGCATCCCGTTTTCGCTACGGACCAGTATGCCCTCGCAGTCATGGCTTATGAATTGTTGACGGGTCGGCAGCCATTCGAGGGAAAAGAGTACCAGCGGCTCTGGCATCAGCATAATTATGAGAGGCCAGCACCGCCCAGTTCCATCAATCCTAAAATACCCAGAGAGATTGACGAGGTCGTGCTGCGTGCCCTGGCGAAAGATCCCAAAGGGCGTTTCCCATCGGTATCGTCCTTCGCGCATGCTTTTCAGCGTGCCGTATTCAACAGCGGGAACGTCCAGCACACAGTAAAAGTCAGTACATTCGAGGCTCGTGTCGGTACCAGCCGGGTGCTCACCCTGCCAGATGGACGGCAGGTGACGGTCCCGGTGCCAGCGGGTGCCTATCAGGGGCAGATTATTCGTTTAGAGGGCTACGGGTATCCAACAACCTATGATGGCCCGCGGGGAGCACTGATTCTGACTATCGCCATCCAGGAAGAAGTCGCGCCCCCGTTTGAGAGATATATAGAGCCGACCATGCCCGTATTCCTCCCTCCCGATAACGAAATACCAGCGGAGCCTGTACTTTTGCCTGCGCGTCGACGCCCCGTGCAGAATGGGAAAACTCTGAAAGTTGCAATGCTACTATCGTGTTTGCTGATTATAACAGGTAGCCTCTGCGCTTTTACTTATACTCGTTATAATGCCAACATCATCAGCAATAACCAGGAAGTTGCAACAGTCACAGCGTCCGCTAAAACGGCCACAGCAGCTACTGCAACTGCTGATACTGGAACTGCTGATACTGGAACTGCTGTGGCCAGTACTGCTACAGCTCAAGTGCAGGCTACTGTTGACGTCGTGCAGCAAAACCCATTGCCTGCTTACTTCTCGGGCAATGGGCAACTGGGACTCTATGATCCATTGACTGATAATAGCAAAGGGTATCAGTGGCTTCCAACGACACCGCCTGCTCTCCCGGCTCAGAATGGGGATTGTGCCTTCAAGGGCGGAGCTCTGGATGCAAGTGTGAATGGGGATGAAAACTATACCGTGTTATTTCATCCTTGCCTTGAGGGCACGACTGACTTTAGGGATTTTGCTTACGAAGTGAACATGATCATTAATAAGGGTGATTGTGGTGGTGTTACCTTCCGCGCCGGAGATGTTGAGGGATTGTATTACTACGTCATTTGTAGTGATGGCCGCTATCGTCTCGTGCGGTACATGCATGATCCCGGTACAAATGTGACACCAACTCCTGGTCTCAATCCCGTATTGATAAATTCGACCTCTCAGCTCATTAACATGAATGGCCAGAGCAATACCATTGCAGTAGAGGCGAAGGGCTCCCATATTGACCTGTATGTGAATCGGATGAAGATCGATAGTGCAGACGATCCTGGTTACAGTACTGGTAAAGTAGGAGTCATTGCGAAGTCGTGGCATCTCAATGATCCCACAGATGTTGTTTTTACGAATGCGCGTGTATGGACGCTGACCCCGTAGAGGCGTGCCTTGCGTGCGCCGGGTCGTCCCGAGCCGTGTATCTCCTGAGGGGTCATCTGGCGTATCTCCCTGGGCGACCCGGCGCACGCAAGGCACGCCTCTACGGGGTGACAGTCGATCTCCTGGTGAGTCATTAAGGTGTAGAATGACGTGACATCTAGTAGATGCAGCACCTGACCATCAGGAAGGAGATCTTCACGAAACATGAGTAATACACCAACAATAGTTACGGATCTCGATTTTGATCCGTCGTCCCTGCAATTACTGCGTGAAGCGGCACAGACTGATATCCTCTATTTCGCCAACCGGGAAGAGTTTTTGTATGCCCTGCAAGGGGTTGAGATTCTCTGCTCTTATAATCTGCCTGATAACTTACTTGAGCGTGCACCGGATTTGCGCTGGCTCCAGTATCCGGGCGCAGGTCTCGACAGATTGCGTTCACTGAAGCTCCTTGATCCAGGTAGCAAGATTATCGTTACCTCGGCTTCCGGTATCCACGTGACGCAGATTAGCGAATATGTCTTCGGCAGCATGCTGATGTTTAATCGTTCCTGGCCGGATATGGTGCACCTGCAAGATCGCCATATCTGGCCGCACCATTCCAACACGTACCATCTGCGGCAGCGTGAACTGGCGGATCGCACACTGGGTATTGTAGGATTGGGCAGTATCGGGCGGCGTATCGCGCAGCTTGGGCGAGCGTTTGGTATGAAGGTGCTGGGCACACACTTTTCCGCGCGCGGAGACGAACATGATCCCGATGTAGACCGCGTCTATCCTATAGCTAACTTACACGACCTGCTCTCTCAGAGCGATTACGTCGTGCTGTCTGTTCCACTGACTGCCAGGACGGAGAAAATGATAGGTGAAGCCGAACTGCGTGCTATGCCGCGTCACGCGTACCTGGTCAATATTGCGCGTGGACCTATCATCGACGAAACTGCCCTGATACGTGCTCTTACGGAAGGATGGATCGCGGGTGCCGGGCTGGATGTGGCCGTAGAAGAACCTCTGCCAGCGGATAGCCCATTGTTTACTGCCCCAAATCTCATCCTGACACCGCATATTTCGGGTGCCAGCGACCGCTATAATGAACGCCTTGCCGCCCTGTTCGCCGACAATCTACGCCGCTATCGGACCGGACAGCCCCTGATCAATCAGTACGATCCACAGAAGGGTTACTAACTGGGAGATTTGTTAGCCTACAGCTCTGCCAACCAGCTTACCTATGCCGAAGGTAATGAGTGCGGCAGCCAGGCCAAAGAGTACCTGTCGGCCTCCTGAAAGCAGCAGGGGAGAGCCAGTTGTTAATGTAACGCCAGCTCCAATTAAGAACAAGCCGATTGCACCAAGCAGGAGGCTGACGCCGACAGCAATCAATCCGCCACCGAAGAAAAACGGGAGGACGGGGATAATGGCTCCGATTGAAAAGAGAAAAAAGGAGGTGATGGCCGCCGTCCAGGCTGAGCCACCCAGTTCATTGGGATCAATGCCTAGCTCCTCGCGCGCAAGGGTATCCAGTGCGGAACCTTGCTGGCTCATGATATTGTCGGCCAGATCCTGTGCCGTTTTTTCGTCAACACCCTTGGCTTGATAGATCAATGCCAGTTCTTCGCGTTCCTCCTCCGGGACCTCTTTGAGTTCCTGGCTCTCGACCTCGATCTGGTGACCGTAGAGTTCGCGAGCACTCTGTACTGAGAGCCACTCGCCGATGGCCATAGAGAATGCTCCGGCCAGCAGACCGGCCAGGCCAGAAACCAGCACAGCATGCCCTGCCAGGCTGAAACCCGCCACGCCCATTACCAGGCTGAGGTTCGAAGTGAGACCATCGCTTGCTCCCAGTACGGCGGCACGTAACTCGTTGCCGCCTGTATTGCGGTGGCGACCCTCAAATTGAGCGAGTAAAGGTCCGGCAATGCCACCCTGCGTCGAGGATTGCAGATAGCCAAATAGTCGTGCGTGGGAACGTTCGTCATCTGGTAAACCAGCGTCTTTTGCCTCAGGCTGGGTGTCATAGACGTTCAGTGCCTGGTTTTCCATCGAAGAGATAACAGGTACAACCGCTGCTGTACCGAAGTGTCGGGCAATCCAACCTAACGCGCGTATACGCCAGGTGGGAGTATAGGTCGGCGCTGGTTGACCAGCTTTCTGGAGATAATCCGACCAGAGAGAGGCGTGACGTGCCTCCACGTCAGCAATCTTGCGATAGAGTTCTGCCAGGTGCGGATCTTTCTCCGCGTCAGCGAGCATACGATAAAGTAAGACTCCTTCTTGCTCGGAGAGGCTATTCTCACGATAGCGCTCAATGTCGCTTTTTGGTCTGGGAGTTTTTGTTGCCATGATTCCACCTCCTACTGAAAACGTTGGTTATGAGCGAGGGGTTGTAGCCGCGGCGTCCGTATGCTCCTCTACTGGTTGTGCGCGTTTCCCTTCAATCAGCAAGAATGCCACGAGTGCGCTGACCAGGGCCAGTCCCATAGAGGTGAACATAACCACGCGGAAGCCATCGACAAATGCGAGTTTGATGGCTTGTGTGACTGCCGCCTGTGTTTGTGAACTGATACCGCCCGGTAGAGCAATACCGGCAAGCCGGGTGCGCTGTGCATCAATTGCACTGAGTAGAGTGGATGGAAGGTTTAATGGAGCCAGGCGTTGATCCAGGCTGCGATTAAATGCGTTTGAGAGCAGGATGCCCATAACGGCGATAGAGAGCAGACCGGCGGCACGCGAAACAGCGTTATTGGTGCCGGAAGCGACACCCGCGCGGCTCTGACTAACGGAACCCATGACGGCGGTTGTCAGTGGTGCCACGCTGATAGTCATGCCCAGGCCAAGTATGATCGCTGCCGGAAAAAAGGTAATCCAGTAACTGCCACCGACGGATGGAAGAGAGAAGAGCAGATAACCGATAGCTGCCACGATTGGTCCAACGACGAGCGGTAGTTTGGCACCGTAACGTTTCACCAGCCCACCCGACCAGCCCGAGAGTGAGAACATAAGAATGACGAAGGGAAGCAACGAACTGCCCGCCGCCGTCGCAGAATAGCCCTGTACCTGGATCAGGTTGAAGGGAAAGAAGAAAAGCGCACCACTCAATGCTGAGTACAGGAACAATGTCAGTAGATTGGCACCGCTGAACGTGCGCGAACGAAACAGCGTAAGGGGCAGCATAGGATATGGCGTACGTGCCTCGAATAGCACGAAGGAGACCAGTGCAGCTATGCCTACGACAAGAGCGATTATCACAACGGGCGAGCCAAAACTGCTGCTACCAGCTTCGATCAAGCCATACACAATACCGCCCAGGCCAATCGTAACCAGCAACGAACCAGTCCAATCCAGGTGAATGCCGCCCTCTTCGTTGCGACTCTCCGGGACGTGCCAGAAGAGCAATATGAGCACAGTAATTGCCAAAGGAACGTTAATGAAAAAGACCCAGTGCCACGAAGCATGCTCAACCAGCCATCCGCCCAGGACCGGACCAATCGCCGAAGTGATGGAGGTAAAGCCCGACCAGATCCCAATCGCGCGTCCACGCCTGTCTGGATCAAACGAGGCACTGATAATCGCCAGGCTTCCTGGTACCAGCAGTGCGCCGCCAATACCTTGTAGGGAGCGTGCAATAATCAATTGCAGAATACTGGGTGACAGACCGCACCAGATCGAGGCCAGCGCGAAAACGGTAATGCCTATAGCGAAAACACGGCGGCGGCCAAAGGTATCGCCCAGAGATCCGCCCACCAGAATGAGGGAAGCGAGAAAGAGCGAGTACGCCTCCATCACCCACTGCACGTCGGCGGACGTCGCATTGAACGCTTTTTGTAGTGCTGGTAGCGCCACATTCACGACCGAGCCGTCGATAAATGCCATACTTGATCCAAGAATCGTCGCCACCAGTACCCACATTCCGACATTTCTTGTGGCAGGTCGCGAGAGCGGACCCGACAGGATAACACCTTCATCGCATGGGGGCTTGTAAATATTGGCCATAGTAAATCTCCCTGACGGTAGAGTAGATAAAACAACAGAATTCATCTCTTAATGACACAATGTAATAGTACAACGTGTTGAAGATATATGGTGAACTAGCTCTGAATATTGGGCAATCTACAAGTACCGCACGAACCAAAGAGACGCAATTTCGCACTCACAACAGTCTGCATTGCAGTGGCGGCGGCACGCATCAAATCCAGCAAATCAGGGTTGGCATGACTTTGCAGGTGCTCTTTGAGGGCGGCAACGTAAGCGGAGCGGATCTCTGTGTTGACGTTCAGTTTGCAGACGCCTGCATTGATTGCACTCCTGATCATGCTTTCGGGTAGTCCTGACGCACCGTGCAGGACCAGGGGGACCGGGACGCTCTGGTGTAGGGCTTCCAGACGAGCGAAGTCAAGGCGTGGTTCGCCGCGATAGTGACCGTGTACGTTGCCGATACAGACAGCCAGGGTGTCGATTCCCGTCTG
>WNGE01008552.1_pt1 | contig 10899 bp, 12 predicted proteins | sample 5400651 | NCBI WGS metagenome assembly WNGE01 (sample SAMN13153370, study PRJNA577476) | soil metagenome | isolation source: 60 cm soil or saprolite under grassland replicate 2 | place: USA:California | collected 2016-06-15
GAAGATCCAGCCGGTGGAACAGGAGCATGTCGCAGACAAGACCGTGGCGAGCGGTGAACTGGGCAAGTAAGTTGGGAACCTGAAGCCCGTCACACAGAAGCATCAGGCCACGCGGGCAATCTGCGTGGCCTTTGCGCGTGGTCCAGAAATTGGCGGACTCCGCAAACGGGCCGGGCGAGGGCGCCCGCCGCTCCACCGGATTCGCCGTGGGAGCGTACAATCTCCGGGGAATTCTTTAAGGAGCGTGGGATGACGCAGAAGATTATTGAAGTGGTTGGAACTTCTAAAGACAGCTTTGCGAAGGCGGCGGAGAACGCAGTGGCGGAGGCGGCGAAGACAGTGCGCGGGATGAAGTGGGCGCATGTGGACTCGCTCGACATGCAACTCGATGGCGCGAAGGTTTTGCTGTATCGGGCGACGACGAAGATCTATTTTGACGTGGAGCATTGAGGAAGGGACGGGGGGCGCGGCGAGCCGTGCCTCTACCGGGGCGTTTTGTTTGACCGATTTCGACGGGGCACGATAGACTGGATGGGTTTGCCTGTACCTGCGGACCCGTTCTGGGGCCGCGCCGCGATCTCGGTCAGAAGCCGCAGCGGGAAAACAGCAAGCACAAGATTGTATCTGCCGAGTGGGGTTCGGCCTGGAACGGGGCAGAGCCCCGTCCCTACACGAGCATGGGAGGACTTATGTACGCGGTGATCCGCGCTGGTGGTAAGCAATATAAGGTGTCGCCGGGGGACGTGATCCGGATCGAAAAGATGACTGGCACCGACGGACAGGTGCAGTTTGGCGACGTGCTGGCGGTTTCTTCGGAAGCGGGCAGCGTCGTGCGTCCGGGGTCGGGCGCGAGTGTGACGGGCGAGGTGGTGGAGCAGGGACGCGCCGCGAAGATCCTCGTCTTCCATTTCAAAAGGAAGAAGCAGTACAAGAAGCTGCGCGGACACCGGCAGGACTTCACCGCGGTGCGAATTACCGAGATTGCCTTTGACGGGCAGTCATTCAAGGCGCCGGAGCTTCCGCAGAAACAGAAGAAAGTAAAGAAGAAGGCAGCGGAGGGCGGCGAAGCGAAGGCGGCCGGCTCAGCGACGCATGCGAAGAAGAGGGCCACGGGCAGGAAGACTGCGGCAAAGAAGAAATAGGAACGGCAGGCCCTGCGGGCCTGACGCGGACAAGAGTGTCCGCGCCACACAGACAGATTACGAGGAATTATGGCGCATAAAAAAGGACAGGGAACTTCACGAAACGGGCGCGACTCAAACGCGCAGCGGCTTGGGTTTAAGGCGTTCGGCGGGCAGTTGGTGCCGGGCGGAACAATTATCGTGCGGCAGCGCGGGACTCGGGTCAAGCCGGGGCTGAATGTTGGCCGGGGTAAGGACGATACTCTGTTCGCGAAGATCAGCGGGCGGATCAAGTTTCTGGATAAGGGCTCGATGGGGAAGTTTGTGATGATCGAACCCTTGGAAGCGAAGTGAAATCGGCGATGGAGCGCCGGGCGTCACCGCCCGGCAACGTTCGCGGGATCTACGAGCCTCGGCTGCGGTCGAGGCTTTTTCGTTGCGCGATTCATGTTTATTGATGAGTCGATCATTCGGGTCAAGGCTGGGAATGGCGGAAACGGATGCATGGCGTTCCGGCGGGAGAAGTATGTTCCTCGGGGCGGGCCTTCGGGGGGCGATGGTGGCAAGGGCTGCGACGTTTGGATGGAATCGAGCGAGCGGCACAATACGCTGGTGCATTTTCGATTCAATCCGGAGTACAAGGCGCAGCGGGGACGCCACGGCGAGGGCGCGAAGAAGACCGGGCGCGACGGAGAAGACATCGTTCTGAAAGTGCCAGTGGGAACGATTGTGTACGACGAGGAGACGGGCGAAAAGGTCCGTGATTTTTCGCGCCCGGATGAGCGCGTGGTAATCGCTCGCGGCGGGCGTGGTGGGCGCGGGAACGCTCAATTTGCGACTTCGACGCACCAGGCGCCACGCGAGCACGAGGAAGGACGCCCGGGCGAAGAGCGAACTTTCCGGCTGGAGTTGAAGCTGCTGGCGGATGTGGGGCTGGTGGGCTATCCGAACGTGGGGAAGTCGACGCTGATCTCGCGGATCTCGGCGGCGCGTCCGAAGATTGCGGATTATCCATTCACTACGCTCGAGCCGAATCTGGGTGTCGTGATGGTCGCCGATAAGAAGGAAAAGGAAGAAGTCAGCTTCGTGGTGGCCGATATTCCAGGGCTGATTGAAGGCGCGCATTCGGGCGCGGGGCTGGGGACGCAGTTTTTGCGGCACATCGAACGAACTCGGCTGCTGGTGCAGTTGGTGGATGTTTCGGATGCGAGCGGACGCGACGACGTCGTGAAGGATGTTGCGGTGATCATGGGCGAGCTGGCAAATTTTGGAGCCGATCTGGACAAAAAACCGATGATCATGGCCGCGTCGAAGATCGATGTGGCGAATCCGGAGAAGCTGAAGAAACTGAAGCGGTGGGCAACGCGCAAGAAGCTGAAACTCTATCCCATCTCCGCGGTCACGGGCGAAGGAATCGACATGCTGAAGTTTGCGATGGCCGCGGAAGTGGAGCGGGTACGAAAAGCCTTAGCCGCGAAAGATGTGGACAGCACGCAACCGCTGATCGGGTAGGCGGTCGCGGAGTGTGTGACTTTTGTCCATCCGCCAACCGCATGTCATCCTGAGCGAAGCGAAGGACCTATGTATTCTCGCAGCGTAAACTCGCCAGCACTGTGCCCAGCACCAGCAGGCTCAGCAGAGAAATCACGCCGAGCGAGATCACGCAGTAGATGCACCACACTCCCAGCACGCGCTGTTCGATCCGGGCCAGGTAAAGCGAGAAGGCCAAGGCTGCCAGTACGGGGACCAGCATCACGCGGTAGGCTCGCTTGAAGGCGAGTGCGGCCAGCAACAAGTATCCAGCGATGCCGATAACGGCGACCGGAATGCCTGCCAGCATGGAGTAGGGGCTGTGGTTGACGATGCCGCAGTCCCAGCGCTCGTTGATACTGCAGGGCGACGTGTCGGTGCGGTAGTGTTCGCGCCAGGCGAGCGCGGAACTTGTGATGCCCACCACCGCCAGCAGAATCAGGATCCATCTCATGAAAATCATTCTACTTTCCGATGCAGAACGTGCCAAAGATCAGGTTGAGAATGTCGTCGGTGGTGGTGGCGCCGGTGATTTCGTCGAGCGGGCGGAGGGCGTTGTAGAGGTCGAGGAGAAGCATCTCGTGGGGGACGCGAGCGGCAACGGCGTTGGTGGCGCCGTCCAAAGCGGTGAGCGAGTCGGTGATCAGTTTGTGGTGGCGGACGTTGGTGAGAAAAGTGGATTCGGTGGGCGCGGTGGCGCCGGTGATGTGGTGGAGGATTTGGACGCGGAGTTCGGGGATGCCTTCGCCGCTGAGAGCGGAGGTGAGGACTGAGCGCGGCGCGCTGGCAGGCTCCGTCCGGCCTGGTCGGGCGAGGCGCCCGCCCCCACACGTACCAGCCAAGTCCGCTTTGTTTTGGACCACGAGTGCGGGGCGACCTTGTACCTGATTGAGCAGTTCGCGGTCTTCGTCGGAGACAGGTTGTGAGGCATCGAGCACGACGAGAACCAAGTCGGCGTCGGCCAGAGCCTCCATGGATTTTTTGATTCCGATGCTTTCGGCTTCGTCGAGGGCTCGGCGAATGCCGGCGGTGTCGACGAGCCGCACAGGAATTCCACCGATGGCTACGGTTTCGCTGACCAGATCGCGGGTGGTGCCGGGTTGGGCGGTCACGATGGCTCGCTCGCGCTCGACGAGGCGATTGAAGAGGCTGGATTTGCCTACGTTGGGGCGGCCTACGATGGCTAGCGTCAGGCCCTGGTGGACGATCTTGCCGTAATGGAAGCTGGCGGCCAGTTGTTCGAGTGGCGCACGGACTTCCTCGATGTGGCTGAGGATAGTTGCGTCGGGTGCGATGGAGATGTCGTCTTCGGCGAAGTCGATGCCGGCTTCGAGGAGTGCGATCAGTTCGACTAGTTTTTGCTTGCTTGGCTTCAGGAGTTTCGAGAGCGCGCCTTCCAGTTGCTGCGCCGCCACTTTGGCTTGGAACAGAGTCTGCGAGTCGATCAGGTCGCGGACGGCTTCCGCCTGCGTCAGGTCGAGGCGTCCGTTGAGAAAGGCGCGCATGGTGAACTCCCCTGGCTCGGCGACGCGGGCGCCGCGGGCCAGGCAGAGTTCGACGATGTGGCGCAGCACGACGGGGGAGCCGTGGGCGGAGATCTCGATGATGTCGTCGGTGGTGTAGGAGTGGGGCTTCCGGAAGTAGGTGACGACGACTTCGTCGATGCGCTGGTTGTGTGGCGCGGACACTCCTGTCCGCGTGGGCGCGGCTCCCTCGCAGCTCTGTTCCGCTGGAGAGCCTAGGGCGGCTGTACCTGCTTGGTTCATCGTGGGCCCCAAGCTTTCGCGGACAAGAGTGTCCGCGCCACACTTGTCGATCAGCTCGCCGAAGACGGCTCGGCCATGTTCGAGATCATGCTTCAGGTGGAGCATGGGCCGGGCTATGGCTCGCGCTTCGGGACCCGCCAGGCGGACTACACCGATTCCGCCGCGACCGGGCGGAGTGGCGATGGCGACGATGGTGTCGTCGAGATTCATGAAGGCAATGGTTAGTGGACGGCGATCAGGGTCATTGTAGCGAGAGCGCGCGTTTGCGGGGGGAGTCAGCGTCATTTATACTTTTCGTTTGCCTCAAGGAAGTTGATGCAATCAGGAGCAGGGATTTTCGATGCCGAAACGCACATTTCAGCCCAACCGGCGCAAGCGCTCGAAGAAGCATGGGTTCCGGACTCGCATGAAGACCAAGAGCGGGGCCAAGGTGCTGTCGCGCCGCAGGGCCAAGGGACGCAAGCGCGTCTCAGTGAAACCGGGTTTCCGCGAGTAGTCTTCCCACCGTAAATTACCGGCCAGTTGCCAGTACCCAGTTGCCAGAAAAGCGGGACTAAGCACCGGCAACCGGGGACTGGGTACAGCCGTGCAGAATGGTGAACTGGTGAGCGCAGACGCTCGCAACCGGAAGTTCGAGCAATCCGCAGCAACGGAGGGAGCGAGTTTTCCCCGCGGGGCGCGGTTGCTGAAGCACTCGGACTTCGAGCGCGTGTACAAGCAGGGGCGACGGCACTTTTCCTCCCACATGACCGTGTTTTATCTGCGGCAGGCGGAGGGCGGGGCGCGCGTCGGGTTTACGGTGGGGCGCGTGCTCGGAGGCGCGGTCCAGCGGAACCGGATCAAGCGGCGGCTGCGCGAAGCGGTGCGGCTCCGGCGATCGGCGCTGCAGGGCCCGGTGGATGTGGTCATCAATCCGAAGAAGTCCGTGTTGACGGTGGAGTTCCCGGTGGTGGTGGAAGAAGTCAGCCGGGCCTTTGACCTGATCGCGAAGAAGTTGGTAGAGAAATGAAGTTTCTCGCGCTCTGGATGTTACGGGGTTATAAGCGGTGGGCGTCGCCTGCTTTTCCTCCTTCTTGCCGCTACGTTCCCACCTGTTCGGAGTATGCGATGGAAGCGGTGGAGCGGTATGGGGCGTTGCGCGGCGGGGCGATGGCGGCTTGGCGCGTGTTGCGTTGCCATCCGTTTGTGAAGGGCGGGTATGACCCGGTGGTGAAGGGACCGCAGGAATCCCACTCATTCGCAAAAGGCGCGAATGAGTGGGGCAGCCATCGTTCTAACGTACCAAGCGACTGACAATTTAACGAGCAACTCTTTTGGCAGAATTCAAAAATCCTCAGCAAGAACCCGGAATGGAACGCAGGCTGCTGCTGGTGTTTGCGCTGACCTTCCTGGTCATCATGTTGTTTCAGCCCGTTCTGAAGAAATATCTGCCGCAGCCCCCGGCGAAGCCAGAGAGTTCGCAAGCGGTTCCTGCGCCGAGCCCGGCACAGCCTCCCATGCCGACGGGCACGATGAATACGGCTCCGACGGCGAGTTCCGGGAAGAAGACATCCAGCCCTCAGCAGGCGGCGAGCGAATCGGAGACGGTCATCGAGAACGGCCTCTACCGCATCGTGTTTACGAACCGCGGCGGGCGGGTGAAGTCGTGGGTGCTGAAGAGCTACACGGACCGGCCGAACGGCAATCCGCTGGATTTGGTGAACACACCTGCGGCGGAAAGGTATGGCTATCCGCTGTCGTTGTGGACCTACGACGAGGGTCTGCGAAATAAGCTGAACTCCGCGCTGTATGTTTTGGCGTCTGACGGTCCCGTCCAAGTCGAGAAAATTGGAGCTTCTCTCTCCGCGCCGACCGAGATTACCTTCGCGTATAGCGACGGCGATATCTCGGTCCGCAAGAGCTACAAGTTCGATGACAGTTATGTCGTCGAAGTGCACACCTCGGTTGAGGCAAAGGGCGCCGAGGTTATGGCGTTTCCGATGTGGCCGGCGGGATTCGGTGATGAGACCAGCGGGCCTGCCTATGCTGCAGGCCAGATCGCATATCAGTACAACGGCACGGTAGAACGGCTGGCGATCAAGAAGATCAGCGGTGGTGCTACCGTGCAAGGGCCTTTCCATTGGGCTGGATTGTCAGACCAATACTTTGCCGCCGTATTTCTTCCGCAGGATCCGCAGAACGCGGTGATGGTGACACTCCACAACGCAATTGACATTCGGCACAAACCCTCCGACCCCAACGATAAGCAGATGGACAAGGTCGACGTCCTGGGCGTTGCGGTGGGCAGCGTCAGGGGCGCGGCAGCGACTCGTCTGTATGTGGGACCGAAAACTTTGGAGACCCTGCAAGCGGTGCCGGTGCCCGGAATTACCGGGGCGGAGCCGGACTTGCGGGCAGTTGTGGATTTCGGCTGGCTCGGGTATATCGCGCGCCCGCTGTTTCTGTGGCTGAAGTGGACTTTTAAATACGTCCACAACTGGGGATGGGCCATCGTCCTCCAGACCATCATTATCAACTTGGCGTTGCTGCCGCTGCGCCTCTCGCAGATGAAATCGATGCTGAAGATGCAGCGGGTGGCGCCGCAGATCAAGTCCATCCAGGAGAAGTACAAGAAGTACAGCCTGCGCGATCCCAAGAAAGCGGAGATGAACGAAGAGGTCTCGGCGCTGTACAAGAAGGAGGGCGTGAATCCGGCGGGCGGATGTCTGCCGCTGTTGATCCAGATGCCATTCCTGTTCGCGTACTATCGCATGCTTGGGGTGGCGACCGAGCTGCGGCATGCTCCGTGGTTGTGGATACCCGATCTCTCCGCGCCGGATCCGCTTTACATCCTGCCGATTGCGATCGTGGTGACGATGTTTCTCATGCAACGCATGACGCCGCAGGCGGGCATGGATCCAGCACAACAGAAGATGATGAACTTTATGATGCCGGCCTTTCTGGGGTATATCAGCTTTAACCTGGCGTCCGGCCTGTGCCTGTACTGGGCCGTGGGCCAGCTCATCGGCATCGTGCAGCAGACGGTCCTGAACCGCAGCTCGCTGGGACGCGAAATGCGCGAGATGATGGAAAAGAGGGCGAGGAAGAAAGAGAAGTGAAGCTCTCGGCTCTCTCTCAGGAGGGCGGTTGCTGAGAGCCGAGAACTGAGAGCTGAGAGCTCATTCATTATGCCGATCACAGACAAGGTTGCGGCCGCAAAACGGATTGGGGAATTTCTACAGACCGTCATTACCCAGGGCGGGTTTCGGTTGAAGTACCGGATCACGGTGGATCCTCCGATCGCGGGAACCCGGGAGTGGGAACATCCGGAGATTCTGGTGGAGTTCGCGGGACCGGACTCGGCGCTGCTGCTGGAGCGGGGCGGCGAGTTACTGCGTTCGTTTGAGCTGCTGGCGTCTGAGGTTCTGCATCTGGAGGGCAACGAGCACGAGAAAATCTGGTTCGACTGTAAGAATTTTCGTGCTCTGCGAATTGAGGAGCTGCAACTGGCGGCGCGAGCGGCGGCGGAGAAAGTGCGGAGCACCGGAGCGCCGTACCGGTTTGCGCCCATGTCGTCGCGCGAGCGACGCATTGTGCACCTGGCGCTGCGCGAGGAACGAGACTTGAAAACCGAGAGCGACGGCGAAGGTGGACGGCGGTCGGTAGTGGTGTATCCGGGGAATTACAAGCCGGCGACGCCGCCCGGGCGCAGGACTGAGTAGGGTTCGTGTGGGGACCGCGCTCTGCCCCATCCAGCCGAGCGCAGCTCGGGCACATACTTTGCACTCTTTGCGTTGCAGTTATTTTCTCGATACTTGACAGCGCGCTGAAATCGCGAGTCAAGAAGCGCTCCCGCAAAAACTTTTTTGTTGAGACACGGACGGGAGGAATTTTTCTGTGCTACTATGCCCTTCGTCTTCGTTCCGCAAAATCATCAAGGCAAACCAGCGACTGCGCAAGCCGAAGCCGCTCTTAAGGAAAGATCTCATAACCGAGAGTTGATTGTTCCGGATGCGTCTTCACGGGCGCATTCGATAGTTTTGGAAAACAATGTCCGTAACAAGTTCCGCCATCATTCCGAATCCGTGGGTGCGCATCCTGGACGCGCTGGAAAAGAAAATCAACCGGCACTCCTACGACACCTGGCTGAAGCCGACCCGCTACAGTCACGCCAGCAATGGAATTCTCTTCGTACGCGTTCCCACCGCCGAGTTCAGTCACGTGGGCGATAAATACGCCGACCTGATCCAGGAAGCGATCGATAATCTCGGACTGGATTACACAGACGTGAAGTTCGTGACGTCGGACGTCGATCCGTCGAGCACGCCGATCCGGCACAACGGCGGACTGTCGCCCCACGGCACGGGTGGGACGACTCCACCGGGAGCGCTCCACCCAACGCAGGCGCGCTTTGATTGGGACAGTGCGGCACAACTGAACTCGCGCTACACCTTTGACGCGTTCGTGATCGGGAGCGGGAACCAGTTCGCGCATGCCGCCTGCCAAGCGGTGGCAGAGCGGCCGTCGAAGGCCTACAACCCGCTGTTCCTGTATGGCGGCGTGGGCATGGGCAAGACGCATCTGATGCAGGCCATCGGGCACGAGATCAAGCGCCGGGTGCCGCAGGCGGCGATCTGCTACATATCGAGCGAGAAGTTCACCAATGAGATGATCAACTCGCTAAAGTACGACAGGATGGTCAGCTTCCGGGACAAGTTCCGGAATGTGGACGTGCTGCTCGTGGACGACATCCAGTTCCTGACGGGCAAAGAGCGCACTGCGGAGGAGTTTTTCCACACGTTTAATGCGCTGCACGAGTCGCTGAAGCAGATCGTGATCGCCAGCGACCGTCCGCCCAAGGAGTTGGCTGAATTCGAGGATCGCTTGCGCAGCCGCTTTGAGTGGGGGTTGATCGCCGATATTCAGCCACCCGATCTGGAGACCAAGGTCGCCATCCTGCAAAAAAAGGCGGAGCAGGAACGGGTCACAATCCCGACCGATGTCGCACTGTTTATCGCTTCCAATATCCGGTCGAACGTGCGGGAACTTGAAGGCGCGCTGATTCGCTTGATGGCGCACTCGTCGCTGATTGGTGCCGAGATCACACTTCCCTACACCCAGCAGGTCCTGAAGAACTTCATCGACTCGCAGGCGCGGAAGGTAACGATTGAGTCCATTCAGAAGGCGGTCGCTGAGCAGTTCGGGCTGCGCCTGGTGGAGATCAAAGCGAAGAATAATTCGCGGTCGATAGTTTATCCGCGGCAGATTGCGATGTACTTGGCCAAGCACCTCACGGAGGCTTCATTGCCGGAAATTGGGCGCCAGTTCGGTGGCAAGCACCATACCACAGTACTCCATTCCGTAGAGAAGATTGAAGTGGTACGCAAGGGCGACAAGGATTTAAACAGGCTGCTGAATAAGTTGACCGAGCAGCTCGGCGCTTGAATAGCGGTCTCCGCTCAATTTTCCACTTTGCACTCCGTTCTTCCTATCCCCCGATTGTGGAGTGCCTGTGAGAGTTGTGGGAGATAAGCAGGGAAACGCGAACACCGTACCAGCAATGCGTTGAGGTCCGCCAGGAGCGGGAGCGATTCTCCACATAATGGGTAGATGTGGAATCGATTGAACAGGCACAATCTAGACCCTTTTTCCACTTCTCCGAAGCGCCTACGGTTACTACTGGTTTTCTTGCTTTTGCATTTGATATAAGGAAGGAACAGAAGTAGAGTCGGGAGAACCAATATGCCGGTCGAAGTCGCCCTCGCCGCTGCCACCACGACCATGGAGATCACAGTCCGTAAGTTTGAACTGTTGCGTGAACTGACCGCCACCCAGGGCGTGGTTGAGCGCAAAACCACGATTCCGATCCTCTCCAACTATCTGTTTGAAGCGGCTGGGGACAAGTTGTCGTTAACCGCGACTGATCTTGACTTGAGCCTGCGCACTTCCTGCGATGCCAAGGTAAAGAAAGAAGGCGCCTGCACGATTCCCGCGCGGAAGCTTTACGACTACGTGCGGTTGCTGCCCGACGCCGATATCACCATTAAACTGCTGGAAAACCACTGGGTGAGCATCCGGTGCGGGCGGTCAAATACAAAGATGGTAGGGATGGCGCGGTCGAACTTTCCGAGCTTGCCGGTCTTTCCAGCGGTGGGCGTAGTGAAGATTTCGACCCCGGTTCTGCGGTCGATGATTGCGAAAACCGGCTTTGCAATCGCCACTGAGGAATCACGCTATACGCTGAATGGCGCGTTGATGGTGCTGAAGCCGGACTCGATCACGATGGTGGCGACGGATGGCCATCGGCTGGCGCACATCGAGCGCGCGGGCGAGAAATTTGAAGGCATCTCGGGCGAGATGAAAACGCTGGTGCCGAAGAAAGCGATGGACGAACTGAAGTCGTTGCTCGACTCCGACGTTGAAACCGTCGACTTTGCCAAGGATGAATCGACGCTGTTCTTCCGTGTGGGTCCACGGCTGCTGACCTCGCGTCAACTCACCGG